>Ga0316204_10006642_pt1 | contig 17629 bp, 15 predicted proteins | sample 6monrhotite_MG_2_FD_205661 | JGI IMG/M metagenome (GOLD analysis project Ga0316204, IMG submission 205661) | Microbial mat bacterial communities from mineral coupon in-situ incubated in ocean water Damariscotta River, Maine, United States -... | ecosystem: Environmental > Aquatic > Marine >... | reverse complement strand
TGGTGATGCAGCCATATAGGCCTGTGATTGAGGCGGGATTTGGACGAGTTTCGTTCGATTTCGGGAAGAAATAAAGTAAATCGAATTTTAAAAAAAAGTAACATTTTACGCTGTGAATTTCCCGTATGACCCTTGTTTATATGGCCGACACTGTCTCGAAATGGTAAACAACTGTCTCCAAAATGTGCGCCCTAATTAGAATTGCTTGAAAAAAAGATTGGGCGACCCAATTGGATCGCCCATTTTTGACTTTAAGATTTTAGGGTGATTCAGACGATACTTGCGTCGGTTGCTGCAATAACGTCGTCGCGGCTTACGCCCGGTGCAAGCTCGACGATGTGCAGGCCTTTGTGTTCGACCTCAAACACACAGAGATTGGTGATAATCATATCAACGACGCCTTTTCCCGTTAAGGGCAGGGTGCATTCCTTAAGAACCTTGGACACGCCGTGTTTGTTGGTGTGGTCCATCACGACGATGACGCGGCCAACTCCGGCCACCAGATCCATGGCGCCGCCCATACCTTTGACCAGCTTGCCGGGTATCATCCAGTTCGCCAGATCGCCGTTTTCGGCAACCTCCATCGCCCCGAGGATCGCCATCGCGATTTTGCCACCTCGGATCATGCCAAAGCTGGCCGCGCTGTCGAAATAAGCAGAATGAGGCAGTTCGGTGATCGTCTGCTTGCCAGCGTTAATCAGATCGGGGTCTTCGTCGCCCTCATAAGGGAAGGGGCCCATACCCAACATGCCGTTTTCCGACTGAAGCGTCACCGTCATGCCATCGGGAATGTAGTTCGACACCAGCGTTGGAATACCGATGCCGAGGTTCACATACATGCCGTCTTCAAGTTCTTGCGCCGCACGAGCGGCCATTTGGTTGCGATCCCAGCCCATTATGCGTCCTCCCGCTTGCGTGTGGTGCGCTGTTCGATGCGTTTTTCGTGCTGGCCGGTAAAAATACGGTGCACATAGACGCCCGGAAGGTGGATGTTGTCGGGGTCAAGTTGACCCGGCTCAACAATTTCCTCAACCTCAACCACACAAACCTTGCCGCACATCGCCGCCGGAGGGTTAAAGTTTCGCGCCGTCTTGCGGAACACCAGATTGCCAGTGGTATCGGCTTTCCACGCTTTGACGATCGACAGGTCGGCGAAAATTCCGCGTTCGAGGATATAGTCCTCGCCGTCAAAGTCCTTCACTTCTTTGCCCTCGGCTATAACGGTGCCCACGCCGGTTTTTGTGTAAAAGCCGGGGATGCCGCAGCCCGCAGCGCGCATCCGTTCGGCCAATGTGCCCTGAGGTGTGAATTCTAGCTCAAGCTCGCCCGACAGATACTGGCGCATGAATTCAGCGTTTTCGCCTACATAAGACGAAATCATTTTCTTCACTTGCTTGGATTGTAGCAGAATGCCGATGCCAAAATCATCAACGCCAGCATTGTTGGACGCAAATGTGAGATCAGCGACACCGCTGTCTTTGATGGCTTGCAGCGACAGTTCTGGAATGCCGCTGAGACCAAAGCCGCCGGCCGCAATCAACATCCCGTCGTGAAGTAACCCGTCGAGCGCTTCGGTCGCGTTCGCATAGACTTTTCCCATGAAAGTCCTCCCGTAATGAAAATCCTAACGGGATATGGTCTGTCTGCGCGGCGCGAGTCAATGAAATGGGGGCCAAATCGGCCGCCGATAGGTAATCCTACTTACTCAGTCACCGCTATTTCTTCGCTGCAGGCTTCTTTTTGGCAGCCGGTTTCTTTTTTGCGGGCGCCTTTTTCTTTGTGCCCGTTTTGCCGGCCTTCTCGGCAATCAGCTGCACCGCAACCTCCATCGTCAGGTCTTCGGCCTTGATGTCTTTGGGCAGGGTCGCGTTAACCTTTTCCCATTTCACGTAAGCGCCATACCGACCGTCCATGACATTAACCGGCCCACCGTTTTCGGGGTGTTCGCCAAGTTCCTTCAATGGCTTCACCGCAGCGCCACCGCCGCGACGTCCAGGATTGGCGCGTTTTTCCGCCAAAATCTCAACAGCGCGGTTCATGCCGATCTCAAACACATCGTTGGGGTCTTTGACGTTTGCGTAAACCGGCTTTGCGTCGTCGGGCAGTTGGTGCATGACATAGGGACCAAAGCGACCAAAGTTCGACGTGATCATGCCGCCCTCCGGGTGCATCCCAATCTCACGAGGCAGAGACAACAGCGTCAACGCCTTTTCAAGATCCATGTCCTCCTTCGACCACCCCTTTGGCAGCGATGCACGCGGGGGTTTCTTGTTCTCGGGCGTCGGTTCTCCGCGTTGGACATAAGGGCCAAAACGGCCAGACTGGAGATGGATTTCGTCACCTGCATCTTCACCAAGCACACGTTCATCGCCGTCCGCACCTTCGCCAGCAATGGGGCGCGTATAGGTGCATTCGGGATAATTTCCGCATCCAACGAACCCGCCGGTCCGTGATGTTTTCAGGTGAAGCTGACCCGCGCCGCACTTTGGGCAGACCCTAGGGTCACTGCCATCTTCGCGTGGCGGATAAAGCTGAGGCGCAAGCGCGTCGTCCAAAACATCAAGGACTTCCGTAATCCGCAACTCGGATGTTTCGGCAATCGCGACCGAAAAATCCTTCCAGAAAGACGCGAGGATTTCCTTATAATCACCTTCGCCGGCCGAGACGTGGTCCAGCTGTTCTTCCAGATTGGCCGTGAATTCATAGCCGACGTATTTGCGAAAAAAGTTCAGTAGGAAAATCGTAACAATCCGTCCCTTATCTTCAGGGAACAGGCGATTCTTATCCTTGCGCACATATTCGCGGTCTTGGATCGTGGTGATGACGCTGGCATAGGTCGATGGGCGGCCGATGCCAAGTTCTTCCATGCGTTTAACAAGCGTCGCTTCGGTATAACGCGGGGGCGGTTGCGTAAAATGCTGCTCGGGCTGAACATCGCGTTTGGCCGTTGGATCGCCTGCGGCCAGCTGTGGCAAACGCTTGTCGTCGTCGTCAACTACATCGTCGCGGCCTTCCTCATAGACTTTCAGAAAACCGTCGAACAACACAACCTGTCCGGTTGCGCGAAGACCGACCTGACCGTCGGCACTGGAAATATCAACGGTCGTACGTTCCATTCGCGCCGCCGCCATTTGACACGAAATCGTCCGTTTCCAGATCAAATCATAGAGCTTGCGTTGATCGGCGTCCGTCAGGTTCAGGCTGGCCGTATCACTTCGCGCATCAGTCGGGCGGATGCATTCGTGCGCTTCCTGCGCGTTCTTCGCCTTGTTTTTATACATGCGCGGGCTGGATGGAACGTATTCTGCGCCGTACCGTTCTTTGATCGCGTCGCGGGTTTCCATCACGGCTTCCGGTGCCATGTCGATGCCATCGGTTCGCATGTACGTGATGTGGCCAGCTTCATAGAGACGCTGGGCTGCATTCATACATTGACGCGCGCCCATGCCGAATTTGCGGCTGGCTTCTTGTTGCAAGGTCGACGTCATGAACGGGGCGGACGGATTGCGGTTTGCCGGTTTCGCTTCAACACCCGAGACCGTTAGGTCGCGACTTTGAACTGCCTGTACGGCCAATTCGGCCTGGGTCGCATTGCTTAAATCAAACTTATCAAGCTTGTCGCCCGCCAAAGTGATAAGCCGCGCTTCGAATTCCTTGCCGCGTGGTGTCGTTAATAGGGCCTTAACGGTCCAGTATTCCTGTGCGTTAAACGCCTCAATCTCGGTTTCACGCTCAACGATCAGTCGGAGGCATACAGATTGCACGCGCCCCGCGGACCGCGCACCCGGTAGTTTGCGCCAGAGAACCGGCGACAGTTTAAAGCCGACAAGATAGTCCAGCGCACGGCGGGCCAGATAGGCCTCAACCAGCGGCGTGTCCACCTGACGAGGGTTCTGCATCGCTTCGTTCACGGCGGTTTTTGTGATCGCGTTGAACGTAACACGACTAACGGCGGTCGACTTTTTTATCGCGCGGCGCTTGGTCAACGCTTCTTGTAGGTGCCAACTAATCGCTTCGCCTTCGCGATCGGGGTCGGTCGCGAGGATCAATGCATCATCGTCTTTCAACGCATCTGCGATGGCTTTGACGTGTTTGCGGGAATCGGCGCCGATTTCCCAAAGCATTTCAAAATCGTTCTCAGGATCAACCGAGCCGTCTTTCGGTGGAAGGTCCCGAACGTGCCCGTACGAGGCAAGGACTGTGTAGTCGCTGCCCAAATATTTGTTGATGGTTTTGGCCTTAGCGGGCGACTCGACAACAACAACGGGCATTTTGGTCCAACTCTAAATCAATACATGGGGCTCTGGCGGCGGAAAATGGGTCGCGACGGGGCCGTTTGTCAACATGCCATATAATAAAGAATTGTGACGTTTGATTTTAGACGCGCTTTAGGGTGGGCCAGACGCAAGCGCCAAAAGGCCCCCAGCTTGTCTCAAAATCTTGCCCGTCATCTCAAGTTCGGTCAGGGCAGGCGACACATCGCGGCTTTCGGCGTGAAGGTCCCTAATCAACTGATCTTCCGACAACGGTGTCGGCCCCAAGCGCGTTAGAATATCGCTATGACGCACGATGGTATTCTGGCCTAGGTGTGGTTTGCGTTGCGGGTCGGGAATATTAAGGCTTTGTTGCTGTGGGGCGGGGTCGGATGTTTGTGGTTTCAGTGCCTCGATAATGTCGTCCACCGACCGAACGAGCGTTGCCCCGTCGCGAATCAACTGGTTGCATCCAGTAGAGCGACTGTCCATCGGATGCCCCGGCACGACCAGAATGTCCCGCCCTTGATCAAGCGCATTGCGCGCGGTGATCAAGCTGCCTGACTTGGATGCGGCCTCAATCACGACGACGGCCTGCGCGAGGCCCGAGATCAAGCGATTGCGCATCGGAAAGTGTCGGGCATGTGCCACAAGACCTACAGGTTGCTCAGACATCAGCGCGCCCGCATCCAATATATTCTTTGCAAGTTCAGTGTTTTCGGCGGGATAAATTGTTTCGATACCGCCCGCCAAAACCGCGACACTACCGGTCTTCAGGCTGCCCACATGCGAAGCCGTATCGACCCCGCGCGCAAGCCCCGAGACGATGGTAAAGCCCGCTTCCCCCAGATCTTTCGCAAGGTTTCGCGCCATGCGGGTTCCAAGCGACGACGCATTTCGCGCGCCCACGATGGCAATTGAGGGTGCGCTTAGCGCTTTTTCCTGCCCCAGAAGCCAAAAGAAGGGCGGTGCGTCCGGCAGATCGTAGAATCGCGTTGGGTAGATCGGCGACCCTGCAAACACCAGCATCGCGCCGGCGGCGTGGCCGGCGCGCATTTCCTTGACGGCAACGTCGCGCGGACAGGTCGCATAATTTTCAACCCCTGCGTTTGCCGCGATTTTCGGCAGCGCCTGCAATGCAGCGCCAGCAGTGCCGTGTTCAATCAGCAGCCGATAGAATGTCGAAATCCCGACGCGGCGAGATCGCAATAGGCGGAGCCACGAAACCTGTTCATCTTCCGAGGTGGGTGGAAGGGGGGGATGAGTGGAAGAATAACATTGTTCGCGCATCGTGGGTCCGCCTTATTGCAGAACCACATTTAGCCCGTGTTGGTTAATGAGACGTAACCACACGCAGGTTTTTAGTTGGCAAATTAGCCACTGCCGCCAATCGTCAATCCTCCGATCAACACACTCGGCTGACCGACGCCCACCGGCACCCATTGGCCTTGCTTGCCGCAGGTGCCCATGCCCGGATCAAGCGCCATGTCGTTGCCCAAGGCGCGGATTTGCCTTAGCGCAGTTGCCCCGTCGCCGATCAATGTAGCACCCTTTACAGGCGTGCCGACTTTGCCGTTTTTCACTTGGTAGGCCTCGGTGCAGGAAAACACGAATTTACCGTTGGTGATGTCTACCTGACCGCCGCCAAAGCCCACTGCGTGAATGCCGTCTTCTAGCCCCGCAAGCATGTCCTTAGGGTCGCTTTGCCCGCCAAGCATGATCGTGTTTGTCATCCGAGGCATCGGCACGTGTGCGTAGCTTTCGCGCCGCCCGTTGCCCGTTGGGGCGACATCCATCAAGCGCGCGTTCTGGCGGTCCTGCATAAAGCCCACCAAAACACCGTCTTCAATTAGGACGTTTCGTGTCGACGGCGTGCCTTCGTCGTCAAACGAGATTGAGCCACGCCGGTCGCGAATCGTGCCGTCGTCAACAACGGTGACACTGTCCGAGGCGATTTTCTGCCCCATCAAACCGGCAAAAACGCTGACGCCTTTGCGATTGGCGTCGCCCTCAAGCCCGTGACCGATCGCCTCGTGAAGCAAAATGCCCGGCCATCCCGGCCCGAGGATGACGTCCTGAACGCCTGCCTTTGCGGGGACAGCGCTTAGATTGACAAGCGCGATGCGCAAGGCCTCGTCCACGGTCGCCTTCCAGCTTGAACGCTCCATCAAGCCATTCAACGCGAACCGACCACCGCCGCCATGCGACCCAGATTCGCGACGGCCCTTGTCTTCGACGCTAACAGACGCATTCAGACGCACCATCGGGCGGCTGTCGCGTAGATGTGTGCCGTCGGGCCTTAGGATTTCGATTTCCTGCAAGGACGCCGCAATCGACACCGAAACCTGCACAACCCGAGAATCAGCAGCCCGCACATAGGCATCAATTTCGCGAAGTAGGTCGATTTTGACCGGAAATTCGGCATCGCCTAGCGGATCATGGTCAGAATAGAGACGTTCTTTGATAGCATCTGGCGACATCGCCAATGTACCACCCCCATTCCCAACGGCCAGTCGCGCCGTTTCGGCGGCGCGCGTCAATGCGGCCATGCAGAGATCGCTCGAATGCGCAAATCCGGTCACTTCCCCCTTCACAGCCCGCAGGCCAAACCCCTCAGAGGCGTCGTAACTGGCCATTTTTAGCCGTCCATCGTCAAACGACAGCATTTCTGCGCGCTTTCGTTCGGCAAAAATCTCACCATCATCGGCGCCATCGGTCGCTTCGCGCAAAACATGCAAGGCGGCATCAAAAGGCAAATCTGCCTTAAAAGGTTGGAAAAAAGTGTGCGTCATTTACCCTCCAACGGGTTATTTTGATCTAAATCAAGAAAAAGCGTCCGTTTGCCGCAAGCATAATTCTTGTCCCTAGCCCTAGAATATGGTTTCTCCTCGCTCCAACACAACGGGATTCCGTGCATCTTTTTTGGGCGGGTTTTGTTTCGACTATCATGCAATTAACCGATCAGGGTGAAACATGCGACTTCTGACGACACTTCTAGGCCTAATGGCCACACTGATGGCCCTACCTGCGTCCGCGCAAGAAGGTCTGGAAATTATCGGCAAGCCGATCGATCGTGGTATCGGCTTCCAACCTGCGGCAACTGAACTGGCACGGATGTTCCAGCGTCTTGACGGAATGGTGCTCGTGATTATTACGATCATTAGTATCTTCGTCATTGGCTTGATCTTTTACGCCGGTGTTCGCTTTCGCCGAAGCGCCAATCCGACCCCCGCGACATTTACCCATAACTCACCCTTGGAAGTCGCTTGGACAATCGGCCCGATTGTCATCCTGATTTTCATCGGTACGTTCTCGCTTCCGGTTCTGTTCAAGCAGCAGGAAATCCCCGAGGCCGACATCACCATCAAGGTGACTGGCTATCAGTGGTACTGGGGCTACGAGTACGTTGACCATGATTTTGGGTTCGACAGCTTCCTTCTTCAACAGGATGAGCTTGAAGATTACGGCTACAGCCAGGGCGAATGGCTATTGGCGACAGACACAGCGGTTGTTGTGCCAGTTGGCAAAACCATCGTTATGCAGGTCACCGGTGCAGATGTTATCCATTCGTGGACGATCCCGGCGTTTGGTGTGAAGCAAGACGCGGTTCCAGGTCGTTTGGCTGAACTATGGTTTAACGCCGAACGCGAAGGCGTTTACTTCGGCCAGTGTTCCGAGCTTTGCGGCAAAGACCACGCCTATATGCCCATCACTGTGAAAGTCGTTTCACAGGAAGTGTACGACGACTGGCTAAAGGGCGCGATTGACGAATATGCAGACGCAGGCGCGTCGGATGTCGTCCAGATCGCATCGTTGAACTGAATAATTTAGCAGCGTGCGGGCCTTTGGGTCTGCGCGCTGTTTACCTTTTACATGCGCCTTTGGCGGTTTCTATTTAGCGGATGAACATGAGCGACGTGACCCTTAATCCTCAGGCACAAGAAGGCGAGGCCAGCTTTGGCGATTATTTCGCCCTGCTAAAGCCGCGCGTCATGTCATTGGTCGTGTTCACCGCGCTTGTTGGCCTGTTGGTCGCACCCGTTGGCGTGCATCCGATGGTCGCGTTCTCGTCTATCCTGTTCATCGCCGTCGGCGGAGGTGCCTCGGGCGCTTTGAACATGTGGTGGGATGCAGACATCGACCGCAAGATGAAACGCACAATGTCGCGCCCAATCCCGTCGGGAAAAATCGACGCGCCAGAAGCATTGGGCCTTGGCCTGACCCTGTCGGCCTTTGCAGTCGTCATGCTAGGACTTGCGGCGAACTGGCTGGCGGCTGGCCTGCTGGCGTTTACGATCTTCTTTTACGTCGTGATCTACACGATGTGGCTAAAGCGCCTAACACCGCAGAACATCGTGATCGGTGGGGCTGCTGGTGCCTTTCCTCCGATGATCGGTTGGGCTGCGGCAACTGGTGGTATCAGTGTCGAAAGCGTGCTGATGTTCATGATCACGTTCATGTGGACGCCACCGCATTTCTGGGCGCTCGCGTTGTTCACAAAAACCGACTACGGCGACGCCAAAGTCCCAATGTTGACCGTGACGCATGGCCGTCGTGCAACGCGGGTACATATTCTTGTTTATACGTTCATCCTCGCGGCGGTTTGTCTTGCGGCTGGATTTACCTCAATCGGTGGACCACTCTATCTGACCGTTGCTGTGGTGCTGAACGTCCTATTCATCAAAGGCGCTTTCAAGATTTGGCGCCGTGATGACGCCGCGGCTGAGGCTGACAATTACCTCGCTGAGCGCAAATTTTTCAAACTGTCTCTTTTGTTCCTATTCGTGCACTTTGGCGCGTTGATGGGCGAAGCGGCGCTGGCTCCGTTCGGATTGGGTGGTTGGTGATATGAATTTCCCTAAACAACATGAGATCCACACCCGCCGCTTTGGACGCAATCTTGGCGTTGGCTTGGTTTTGGCTGCGTTTATCGCGATTGTCTTTGGTCTCACTATCGTAAAGATTACGAATGGCGGTCAGGTTCAGGGCCTTGATCACGCGGGCACAACAATCACCGAGACGAATGAATGACCCTAACCGGCAACAATAAGACCGTGGCGCAAACAGTCGCTGTCGTTGTGTTGATGGGATCGTTGGCGTGGGCGTCCGTGCCGCTTTACGATCTGTTTTGCCGTGTCACCGGATTTGGAGGCGCGACGTCGGTGTCCGAGACCGGATCGGACGTCGTTCTTGCCCAGACCATCAAAGTCCGTTTTGATGCGTCAATCGCCGTCGACATGCCTTGGGAATTCAAGCCCGTTGAGCGTGAAATGGAAATCAAGATCGGTGAGACCGGTTTGGCCTTTTACGAGGCCTACAATCCAACCGATCGCTACGTCGCTGGATCAGCCAGCTATAACGTCGCCCCGTATTCGGTCGGCGGTTACTTTGTTAAGATTGATTGCTTCTGCTTTGAAGAACAAATTCTCGCCCCCGGCGAGCGCGTCTTAATGCCTGTCAGCTTCTATGTTGACCCCGAAATTGTGGATGATCGCGAGGCAAAGTTTGCCAAACGCATAACTCTTTCATACACATTCTATGAGATCGAATTGCCCGAGGACTTTGTTCCATCGGGGAACGAAACAACGAAACTAAACTAACCTCCAACTGAGGGACTATGATGGCACACGAAAAGAATCACGATTATCACATCCTGACCCCGTCGCTTTGGCCGCTTGCGGGCGCCGTCGCGGCGTTTGTCATGCTCTTTGGCGCGGTCCAGTATTTCCACGACAAAGGCCCATGGATTCTTCTGGCTGGCTTTGTAGGCGTCCTTTACGTCATGTTTGGCTGGTGGTCTGAGACCGTTGCCGAAGAATTCGCAGGCGATCACACGCCTGTTGTTCGCATTGGTCTGCGCTACGGCTTCATCCTGTTCATCATGTCCGAGGTTATGTTCTTCTCGGCATGGTTCTGGAGCTTTTTCAAGCACGCGATGTACCCGATGGGCCCTCTTAGCCCCGCCGTTGACGGAGTTTGGCCGCCTGTTGGCATCGAAACCTTCGATCCCTTCCACCTGCCGCTGATCAACACGCTGATCCTGCTCTGTTCTGGTGCTGCCGCGACTTGGGCACACCACGCTTTGGCGCATGAAAACAATCGTAGCGACATCAAATGGGGTTTGATAATCTCGGTCGCGCTGGGTCTGATCTTCACGGCTTTCCAAGCCTATGAATACAGCCACGCAGCTTTTGGGTTCTCTGGAAACATCTACGGTGCGAACTTCTTCATGGCGACCGGCTTTCACGGTTTCCACGTTGTGATCGGCACGATCTTCCTATTCGTCTGTCTTCTGCGCACCCTGCGCGGCCACTTCACACCTGAAAGCCACATCGGCTTTGAGGCAGCGGCTTGGTACTGGCACTTTGTCGACGTTGTCTGGTTGTTCCTCTTCGTTGCTGTGTACATCTGGGGCGGCTAAGCGCGCTTAATGAGTGTTTGCGGTTGAAACTTCGCAGACAAAACGCATAAGAAAACCGCGGGCGTCTTAAACGTCCGCGGTTTTTTCTTAGGATGCTCTAATTTGTTACGACGTTTGATTTTCCCTCTCTTGATCGGTCTTCTTGGCGCAGCTGTCTTGCTGTGGCTTGGCACTTGGCAGGTTCAACGCATGGGCTGGAAACAAGGCATCCTCGCAGAGATCGAAACCCGGATTGCCGCCCCCCCTGTGGCCCTACCGCAAGACCCGAATATCGCGGACCATCAATTCATGGCAGTTACGGTTTCGGGCGATATCGGCACACGCGAAATCCCGATCCTTGCGTCGACCAAACAGGTTGGGGCGATCTTTCGCATCATTTCGCCGTTTCGCATGAACGACGGACGCATCATCTTGGTTGATCGCGGATATGTGCTGAACGAACTGAAAGACACCCCGCGCCCGATTGGGGCGGCGACGCTGACGGGCAACCTGCTTTGGCCGGACGAAGTCGATAGTTACACGCCCGAACCCGATTTGAACGCCAACATCTGGTTTGCACGCGACATCAACGCGATGGCCGAATACTTGAAGACTGACCCTGTGTTGCTCGTGGTGCGCGAGACGTCTCATACGGGGTCGCCTTTGACGCCTTTGCCCGTAGACATCAGCGGTATCCCCAATGATCATTTCGAATACGCCGTCACGTGGTATGGCCTGTGCATCGTCTGGTTGATGATGTCAGGGCTGATGGTGTGGCGACTAACACGTAAAGACGAAAGCTAAGCGATATGCGTTATATTTCGACCCGCGGCAACGCACCGGTTCTAAGTTTTGAAGACGCCATGTTGACGGGTCTTGCCCGCGACGGTGGTCTTTATGTGCCCGAAACGATCCCTCAAATGAGCGTGGATGACATCAGAGCGCTGCGCGGGTTGCCCTATGAAGACATCGCCTTTCGCGTGATGCGCCCCTTCATCGGTGACACCTTCACGGATGACGAGTTTCGCGAAATCATCGCCAAGGCATATGCGTCTTTCGACCATGACGCCCGCGCACCGTTGGTGCAGCTTGGCCCAAACCACTACCTGTTAGAGCTGTTTCACGGCCCGACACTGGCCTTCAAAGACTTTGCGATGCAATTAATCGGCCAGCTGTTTCAAGCGGCGTTGGGTCGCTCGGGCGAACGGGTGACGATTGTGGGCGCGACGTCGGGCGACACCGGATCAGCCGCGATCGAGGCGTTTAAAGGTCTCGATGCTGTGGATGTCTTTATCCTGTACCCACACGGCCGCGTGTCCGAGGTTCAGCGCCGCCAGATGACGACTCCGCCGGAAAGCAACGTGCATGCTTTGGCCATGGACGGACATTTCGACGACTGTCAGGCGCGTCTTAAGGATATGTTCAATGATTTCGACTTTCGTGACAGCGTGAGGTTGGCCGGCGTGAATTCGATTAACTGGGCCCGCGTATTGGCGCAGGTTGTGTATTACTTTTCGTCCGCCGTGTCGCTGGGCGCGCCGGATCGTGCGGTCAGCTTTTCGGTGCCAACCGGAAACTTCGGTGACGTCTTCGCGGGGTTTATTGCCAAGAAAATGGGCTTGCCAATTGATCGTCTGGTTGTGGCAACCAACCAGAACGACATTCTGCACCGCTGTCTGTCGACCGGTGACTATAAAACGTCTGAGGTTCATCCCTCGATCAGCCCGTCGATGGATATTCAGGTGTCGTCAAATTTTGAGCGCGCGTTGTTTTACGCCTACGACCAAGACGGCAACGCCGTGGGGCAGTTGATGGATGAACTTAAAGAGGGCGGTTTTGCCGTGTCACAGGGCGCATTGCAAGCGCTTGGCAGCCACTTCAGTTCGGATCGCGTGTCCGAAGATGAAACCAGCGCGACGATCACCGATATGCTTGCCCGCACCGGCGAAATCCTCTGTCCGCATTCGGCCATTGGCGCACGGGCCGGCGAACAGCACCAAGACGGGGCAACCCCGATGATCACTTTGGCCACGGCGCATCCAGCAAAGTTCCCCGATGCGGTGGAAGCTGCAACTGGATGCCGTCCGGGACTTCCCAATAGAATGGCCGATCTATATGAACGATCAGAGCGTGTAACGCGGGTCGAGAATGACCTCGAGGCACTCAAGACATTGGTAAAAGATCGGATCACGCATTGAGCGTACAAACACACACATTATCCAACGGCTTGCGCGTCGTTACGGAATACATGCCGGGCCTCGAAAGCGCAGCACTTGGCATCTGGGTTCTTGCAGGCGGACGCAACGAACGATCCGAGCAAAATGGTATCGCCCATTTTCTTGAACACATGGCGTTCAAAGGCACCCAAACCCGATCAGCCCTGCAAATCGCTGAGGCCATTGAAGACGTCGGCGGGTTTATAAATGCTTATACGTCTCGGGAAGTGACCGCCTATTACACCCGTGTATTGCGCGAAGATACCTCGCTTGCGCTGGACGTCATCGCCGATATTCTGATGAACCCCGCGTTTGACAAGCGCGAAATTGAAGTTGAGCGCGGCGTGATCCTGCAGGAAATCGGCCAAGCCGCCGATACGCCGGACGACATCATTTTCGACTGGCTGCAAGAAGAAGCCTATCCTGACCAACCCATCGGTCGCACGATCCTTGGGCCAACCGAGCGGGTCAGCAATTTCAACCGCGAAGATCTTTTGCGGTTCGTCGCCGAACATTACGGTCCAGAACAGATGATTCTTTCGGCTGCTGGCGCGATCGATCACGACCAGCTTGTAAAAGAGGCCGAACAGAAATTCGGCAGCCTTGCCCGACGCCCGATTATTCCGGCCGTGCCGTCGTTGTTTCGAGGCGGGCAAAAGGTCGTTCAAAAGGATCTTGAACAGGTGCATTTCACGATGGGATTTGACAGCCCAAACTATCGTGACCCTGATATTTATACCGCGCAGATTTATGGGACAGCCATGGGCGGCGGAATGTCGTCACGATTGTTTCAGGAAATTCGCGAAAAGCGCGGCATGTGCTACACGATTTTTGCGCAGGCTGGGGCATATTCCGACACCGGCATGACGATGCTTTACGCTGGCACTTCGGCCGATCAGATCGAAGAACTGGCTCTTGTTTGTATGGACGAAATGAAGCGCGCAGCCGAAGACATGTCCGAACCCGAAGTCAAACGCGCCCGTGCGCAAATGAAGGCCGGATTGCTGATGGGGCTGGAAAGCCCGTCGTCACGGGCCGAACGTCATGCGCGCATGATGCAGATTTGGGGCCGTATCCCCGATCTGGCTGAGACAATCGAAAGCGTGGACGCGGTAACAACCGCCGATGTCCGTCGCTTTGGCGAGACTTTGGCGACCAAGGCAAAATCGGCGTTGGCCCTCTACGGACCGGTCTCAAATGCGCCTGATCTGGAGACCCTACAAAAGCGATTGGTGGCCTAATGCTGTTCGCCAAGCGCAAAGTCCGGATCGAAACCGAGCGTATGACGCTGCGGCTTCCTGCGCATTCGGATTATGTCGCTTGGACGTCGCTGCGCCAAACCAGCCGTGATTTTCTAACCCCGTGGGAACCGACGTGGGCAGACGATCACTTGACCCGCAAAAGCTTCGCCAACCGTGTGCACTGGGCGCAACGCTCTGTTTCTAGCGGGAACGGCGCGCCTCTTTTTATGATGCGACGCGAAGACAATGCGCTGCTTGGCGCGATCACTCTCGACAATATCGTGCGCGGCCCTTCGCAATCGGGGACGCTCGGGTATTGGATCGGCGCGGCGCATGCGCGCAACGGTTACATGAAAGAGGCTATCGTCGCGATCACGCATTACGCCTTTAACTCGATGGATCTCAGCCGAATTCAAGCCGCCTGTTTGCCCGAAAACGAAGCCTCGCGCGGGGCGTTAGAGAAGACCGGGTTCAAATACGAAGGCGTGGCGCAAAGCTATCTTCAGATCAACGGGCGTTGGCGCAATCACGTGATTTATTCAAGCCTGCGAAGCGACCGTCGCGGGCGCAGCATGGCGATGTAGAATGACATTTAAAGCAGTTTCGCAAGGCTTCATCGATGCGCTGAAAACGATCCTGCCGGATGACACGATCCGCCCGGTTGAGGATCGCTACCTGCAAGAACTCCGTGGCAAATGGCGTGGCAAAGCTGGGTGCATTGCCCTGCCGCGCAACGCGGATGACGTCTCGACGATCCTTCGCATGGCCAACGATGCCCATGTGCCGGTTGTCCCGTTTGGCGGTGGCACCGGATTGGTCTGCGGTCAGATTTCGCCCGACGGTCCGGACCCTATCGTTTTGTCACTTGAGCGGATGAATGCAATTCGTACGGTTGATCCTGTCGAGAACGTTATGATCGTCGAAGCTGGCGCCATTTTGCACGACCTACATGTCGCGGCCGAGACGATAGATCGTCTGTTTCCGCTATCGATTGCCGCAAGCGGCACAGCCCAGATCGGCGGAAATCTTGCCACCAACGCGGGCGGCGTCAACGTGCTGCGCTATGGAAACACGCGCGATCTCTGCCTCGGGCTTGAGGTTGTCTTGCCGGACGGGCGTATCTGGAATGGTCTTAGCCGGTTGCGCAAAGACAATACCGGCTATGATCTCAAAAACCTGTTTGTGGGGTCCGAAGGTTCGCTGGGCGTGATTACGGCTGCCAGCCTCAAACTGTTCCCGCGCCCAAGCCAGTTTGGCACAGCCATGATGGCCGTCGCCGGTCCATCCGAGGCCTTGCAGCTTCTCGCGTTGTCCCGTGATGTTGCCGGCGAAGCGATATCCGCGTTTGAGTTGATCCACGCCAACGGTTTTCGGTTTCTCGCCGAGAAAATGCCCCATATCCCGCTTCCCTTTGCGGATGTTCCGGAATGGTCGGTGCTTATCGATCTTGGGCTGTCTGGGGATCAGGACGCGCAAGCCTTGATCGAAGCGATTTTCAGCGACGCCTTTGATGCTGGGCTTGTGACGGACGGGGTGATCGCGTCATCCCTTGCGCAACGCGACACGCTTTGGGCTGTTCGCGAGACGATACCCGACGCCAATCGCGCGATAGGCGCTATCGCGAGCCACGATGTGTCTTTGCCGTTGCGCGCGTTGCCGGACTTCATTCAAACGGCAACGCGTGGCCTTCAAGACATCGGCTACGTGCGCGTTAATTGCTTTGGTCATCTTGGGGATGGAAATCTGCACTTCAATGTCTTTCCGGCCAACGGCAAATCAAAGGAAGACTATTCGGATCAGCGCGACGCGATTTCTCAATCTGTCCACGATCTCGTGCATAGGTTTCAGGGGTCTGTCAGCGCCGAGCATGGAGTTGGTCGAATGAAGACGTCGGATTTAGCGCGCTACAAGGATCCCGTTGCGCTTGCGCTGATGGGCGATCTAAAAAGCACGTTGGACCCCAATGGCATCATGAACCCCGGTGTTATTCTGCCCGCACGAACCTAAGGGCACTGACCTGTCAAGACCCAGCTTAACGCGCGTTGGTCTAAGATATGGTTAACGGAATTGCCGCAATGTCCTGCGTGACGTCACACAAGTGGTTCACTTGGTTCCCGGCTAGCGAAAGCAATGATGCGTAAAGGAACCGTCCGACCACCGATTAGATCAATAGGTGCAAGGGGAAACCCTTGAAGGATGATTTGAGCCTCACTTTGGCGGGCCCGCCCTTTTTCACTACACTTTGGCTAAAACCCTGCTCCGAATGTCGGCGCAGGGCAAAGTCACATGCGCTATAACTAGTCGCGCGTTCCCGCGAACCGGTCTTGCCAGTCTTCGCGTTGGTCGTCGGTAATCTTGGCAAACAGAACGTCTGGAACCGTGAACGCATGACCTGCGGCCAAACTGGTCAATGCGGTCTCAACATTATCGGGCCAGCTGTCGTCTTCGGTTTGCATCGCAGCCAACATATTGACTGACGTCGACGGCATAAAGGGTGCTGAAAGAACCGCGTAAAAACGGATCAAATTAAGGCCAAGGCGCACTTGCGCCGCTGCTTGATCTGGGTCTGTCTTAAAGGTCGACCACGGCGCGGCGCCCTGAAGGTATTCGTTTCCTGCAACCCAAATGCCGCGCAACTCTTGCGCCGCCTTGCGGACTTCCTTGTCTTCCATGTGGGCCTCGTAAGCGCGGACTTTGGCTGTTAGGTCTGCGATAAGCGCCGTTTCCTGATCCCCAAATGCACCACCCGCCGGAACGGCTTCCCCAAACTTGGACCGGCAGAATTTCGTGATCCGGCTGACAAAGTTGCCAAGCACGTCGGCCAGGTCTTTGTTCACGCCCGCTTGGAAATTCTCCCATGTGAATTCGCTGTCCGACGTTTCAGGAATGTTCGAAAGCAACCACCAGCGCCAGTAATCGGCCGGCAGGATTTCCAAAGCCTGATCCATGAACACGCCGCGCCCGCGCGAGGTACTGAATTGGCCGCCGTCATAGTTCAAATAGTTGAACGATTTGATGAAATCGACCAGCTTCCAAGGCTCGGCTGACCCGAGGATCGTAGCGGGAAAGCTGAGCGTATGGAACGGGACGTTATCCTTGCCCATGAACTGCGTGTAGGTCACGTCATCCGCGCCTTTGTCTGTGCGCCACCAGCGTTCCCAATCACTGCCTTTTCCGGCGGCAACCCATTCCTGCGAACAGGCGATGTATTCAATCGGGGCGTCAAACCAGACGTAAAAGACTTTGCCTTCCATCCCCGGCCAAGGCTGATCGCCCCGCATCACAGGCACACCCCAATCAAGGTCGCGCGTGATGCCACGGTCTTGAAGCCCGTCGCCATCGGTCAGCCATTTCTTCGCAATCGAGGTCGTCAGAACCGGCCAGCCTTCGCGCGTGTCGATCCAGGTCTCCAACTTGTCTTTCAACTGGCTTTGACACAGATAAAGATGCTTGGTCGCGCGCATCTCAAGCTCGGTCGACCCTGAGATCGTTGAACGGGGATTAACAAGGTCAACAGGG
>Ga0316204_10006641_pt1 | contig 17635 bp, 13 predicted proteins | sample 6monrhotite_MG_2_FD_205661 | JGI IMG/M metagenome (GOLD analysis project Ga0316204, IMG submission 205661) | Microbial mat bacterial communities from mineral coupon in-situ incubated in ocean water Damariscotta River, Maine, United States -... | ecosystem: Environmental > Aquatic > Marine >... | reverse complement strand
CTTTTATTGAAGATGATGCTATCAAAACGGATGTGTTGAATTATTTTTCTAGTGCAACAGATGTTTTAACATGGGCTGATAATGTTGCTGTGAATAAAATGGATTCTTTTTCATTAGTTCAATTTGACATTGAGTGGCTCTTAGAAGAAAAAAACATCGAATGGATGCTTTTGGATATTGATTTCGGGTTATCTGAATTAAACTTATTGAGTTTTTTTGATGAATTTAATGTATATGATGATGGAGACGGTGTTTTTTACGAAAAAAGAAAAGAGTTAATAGAATATTTTTATCATATATATATTCAAACGCAGTCAGTTATTGTTAAAAATAAAAATTTTATATTTTCAGAAATAAAGAAATATTTCTCTAAACAGATTGTTTGTGAAAAAATACAATTTATCGAAAAAAATATATTCTATTTTTCGAATAAAGAAACAATTATTTCGTTTTTTTCCCGTTATTTATTAGATTATCGAATTCGAAAAATTTATCAAGGAAGCTTAAATGGATTATATCAAAATGCAATCGATGCTAATAATCAAGAAATACTATCGAATTTATCTCATGCTAATCTTCTTCAATATATTCCTGCTAGATTTGGATGTGACACCTTGAATCAAAGTGCATCTATTGAATTGCAGTGTTTTCGTGGTGTGACATATCAATGGGGAGAGGTTATGTGTCGCATTGAAAATATCTTGAAATCATTTTCCCCAACGCTTCTTTCATCATTACAGAATAAAAAAGAATTCATTAAAAATGATGCAGACAAACTTCTTCAAGGTATAGTTTAAATTATTTAAAAATATTTTTTAAATATTTTTTAATGATTGTTTTGTCGATATCCTTGGAGCAACAGCCAATGTATTTATCCGGTCGGATAAGGTAGAAGCAGGGCTGTGTGATTTTATATTTTTTATGTAGGTTAGCATTAGTGTCGCGTTCGTTGTGTTCGCTAAATCGATCGGCGACATTGGGATGCGTGATGATTTTGGTATTCAACTTTCCGTTATAATTATTCGCCCATTCGGCAACTTCTTTGATTTTTTCGATGGCTTCATCTGATGGATTTTCACCCGTCAATAAGAGTAGTGAGTGCGTCGTGCCGCGTATAATATCAGTCAGGTGTTTCTCATTACCTTCTGTGTCAACGTACCAAACATCCGTTGCATGTTGACCTGCTTTGAGCGCATGTTTGTTGACTTGATGTTGGTAATCGATGGCATCACTATCTTTATAGGCAATGAGTAGTTGGCTGAGCATCATAACAAAATTGTGCTGTACAATATCGAATTTAAGCGCGGTTTTTAGAAAGAGCTTTCGCAGAAATCGAATAATTGGACTTTTGATCAATATGAGTTTTGTGAATTTTTTCGTTTCATCAACAATATTTTTAGTAATCGGATATCTTTCTTGATGATAACTATTTAGCAAAGCGTCATTGCTTTCACCTTTGATAACAAGCGCTAATTTCCAGGCGAGATTATAAGCATCTTGCATGCCAGTATTCATGCCTTGTGCACCGACTGGGGAGTGTATATGTGCCGCGTCACCTACGAAAAAAATGTTTTTCTCACACATTTGAGAGACCATTTTGCTATGTATCCAAAAAGGTGAGACCCAAATTAAGTCTTTGACGGTAATTTCTCCACAGGACCTTTTCTCGGCGATCTGTTGTACTTCAAGTTGACTGACAGGTTGATTGGGGTCACGATTTGTATTCGCTAAGTTGGCTACAATGCGAAATGCCCCTGAACGAATAGGGAAAATAGCAAAAGGACCGTCGCTATCAAAAAATGCCGTGATTTGATTATCTGGATAACGATAGTCTGCTCGGACATCAGCAACGATAAAGGCTTGTTTAATGTCACTACCAAGGAAGGGTGTTTGTGTAAGTTCACGAACTTTGCTGTGTCCGCCATCACATGCGATCAACCATCGGCATTGAATTATTTCAGTATTGCCTTCTGGATCAGAAATAGTCGCTGAGATTAGCTCGTTCTCTTGTTTGAGTTCTATCAGTTCTTTGGGTCTTTCTATTCTATGTCCAAGTGTGTTGAGGCGTTTATCCAAAATATCTTCGGTATGGTTTTGTGGCAGGCTGAGAATGAAATTGTAATAAGATTCGATTTGATTTGTTGATAAATAGGCAAGATTCTTTTCTCCCTCTTTGATACTGAAGGCATCAATTCGATGTCCCAATTTAAGAAAATGATCGATTACACCCATATCGTCTAGCATTTCTAATGTGCGGGGATGGATGCCTAGAGCATTAGAGGTTTTGGTGCGTTCTGGTTTTTTATCGATGATACGAAAATCGACGTCATGTCGGCTGAGTTCGAGCGCCATGGTTAGGCCGGTGGGGCCGGCGCCAATGATAAGAACGGGTACTGTTTCTGTCATCGCAAGCTTCCTTGTTTTTGCATATAGCTAGTATAGCAATTTCAGCCCTAGGGGTTCAAAAGGCAGCGATCTGAAGGTGAATTTAGTTGTTTAAGCGTTATGATTTCAAAAATAGTTTTTGACTTTATATATCTTGAACAGGGGAGGTTTTTGGGAGTTGGAATTTCCTGCCCCGTAACGCAATAATATTTAAATCCGATATCGATTGGTTTTTTGGATACTATGATTTTAGTAGGTCCTTCGATTCCTGACTTATTGATTAGGCTCGCGGAGCTGCAACCGAACAGTAGGCCTTTAGTTTGAAGTTTTGTCTGAATTGTTTCGTTAGCGGCGTACGCTGTTGTTGCAAGCGAAACAAAAATAATTAAGGCGGTAATTTTCTTTATTAACATAATGCTCACCAGGTAGTTAGCTTATGTTGGAAAGTATAGTCCATCATTATTTTTCGACAAATTAAAATAAATTTAACAGGTTATTTAAGTAGCGGTGCCCATTTTCAGTAAGTTGGATCGCATTATTATGGACTTCCAATAAATTTTCTTCAGAGGCAGATTTTATGGCGGGTTGAAGTATGTCAGCACTTAGCCCTGTTCTGTGAGTAAATAAATCGAAAGATGTACTTTTTCGAAGACGCAATGCGTTCATCATAAATTCCAATGGTAATTCTTCGGCACAAACGATGGTTTGATTTGCCATAAATTCTTTTTCTGCGTTAAGGTAGTCCCTGGGGTTTTTCACATTCCAGCGCCGCATGATTTTTTGCTTATGAAAGTCAGTGATTTTTCCATGTGCGCCTGCGCCGATACCAAGATAGTCGCCAAATTCCCAATAATTTAAATTATGATGACACTGTCTGTTTTCTTGCGCATATGCAGACACTTCGTATTGTTGATATGCATGTTCAGTTAATAATTTTTGCCCCTCGGTTTGTAGTGACCAGATGGCATCATCATCAGGTAGTGTAGGGGGGAACTTATCAAAATAAGTGTTTGGCTCTAAAGTGAGTTGGTACCAAGAAAGATGGCTCGGATGGCAAGCTATAGCAGTATGTAAATCATAGAGTCCATCTTCGACACTTTGCTGTGGGAGGCCAAACATCAAATCAATATTGAAATTAGAAAAGCCAGCTGCTTTTGCTGTATCAATGGCTTTCAGTGCTTCAGCTGCATTATGAATGCGCCCGAGTTTTTTAAGTTGATTATCCTGAAAACTTTGTATTCCGATGGAAATTCGATTGATTCCCAGTTGTCGATATCCTAGAAAGCGTTGTTGTTCAACTGTACCAGGATTGGCTTCCATGGTGATCTCAGCATCATCAGAAATTGTAGCCATTTTCCGAAGGGCATGAAATAAATTGTCGTAGGACTCAGGTGTTAGTAAGCTAGGTGTGCCACCACCGATAAAAATACTTTGAATATTGCGACCTTGAAGCAGCGGTACTTGCTCGTGGAAGTCTGAAATTAAGGCTTCAATATAGGTGGTTTCAGGCAGATTGCCTTTCAATGCATGTGAATTAAAGTCACAGTAAGGACATTTTTTAATACACCAGGGTGTATGAATATAGAGTGAAATGGGGATTGTATTTTGTATTGTTTTCATGGCGCGGAGTGTAACAGAAGGGCAGATTGATATGATATACTTTTGGGGAAATATTTGAGCTAAGGAATGACTTTGAAAACACTTGTATGCATCTTGTTCTTGCTATTTTCTCCTTTAGTTTTTGGTGCTCCTATCCAAGATGAAGCTATACATCCATTGAAAAGTAATGGCACGACAGCTCCTGCTTTTCAAGCTAAAGAAAATACTTCTGAGCTCTCAAGTCTCCCGGCCTCGATTACGCGTTATATGGCAACCCGCCAATCAGAAAAAGCAGGTAGCTATGAGGTCGAAGAACCTTATGGAAAAAGTCTTTGTGCGTTACCTGGTTTCAAATGTATTCGGGTAGGGCCACATGATACTTGGTATCAACGTTGGCATAATGAACATCAGCGTGAAATTGTGATGCGCCTTAATCGCACCAATGTCGCATTGAAATATCGTCATTGGTTGCTTGTGCCAGACCGTATGAGTCATCTTAACTATATGCAGCTTTCTCCTTTTCCTGAACATATCAAATCTAGTGGGCATAAATTACTTTTGGTTGATTTACGTGTGTTTGCATTTGCTGCGTACAATGCTGAAGGTAATCTTGTCTATTGGGGGCCTGCAACAGGTGGTCAGAAATGGTGTTCTGATACGAAGGAAGATTGCCGCACTGCAGTCGGTCGCTATAAAATTTATCGTATACAAGGTGAGAATTGTAAATCTTCAAAATATCCATTCGATACAAAAGGTGGTGCACCCATGCCATATTGCATGCACTATTATAAGGGATTTGCGATACATGGATCGACTTTGTCTGGATTTAATAATCGCAGTCGTGGTTGCGTGCGTGTTTTTTATAGTGATGCAAAATGGTTAAATAAAAACTTTGTTAAACTAGGTACTCGAGTTATTGTGAAACGCTAAAATAAGTAGGGAAGCTTAATGTCTAAAAAACCAGAAATTCTCGAATCAAATATCGTTGCTAAAAGTCGCCTATTTAAAATTGAAGAAATGCATCTGCGTTTTTCAAATGGTGAAGAAAGACGTTTTGAACGTATACATGGGTGGTCACATGGATCAGTCATGATGGTGCCGATGTTAGATGATAAGACGATGTTATTGGTTCGTGAATATGCTGCGGGAGTCGGTGAATATATTTTGGGTTTTCCAAAAGGGGCTATGGATCCGAATGAAGACCTCTATGTTACGGCGAATCGTGAATTAAAGGAAGAAGTGGGTTATGGTGCTAATGATATTATCCATGTCTGCAAGTTTGCGACCTCTCCGGGTTATCATACTTCGGTTATGCAGTTGGTTATCGCAAAAGATTTATATCCTGAGAAACATCAAGGTGATGAACCGGAGCCTTTAGAGGTTATACCTTGGTCTTTGGATAAGCTTGAAGAATTATTAGTACATCCTGAATTTTATGAATCACGTAGTATTGCTGCATTATTATTGGTAGCCAAACATTATGACGAGCAATGAGCTTAATGCTTTTATTGAACCTTTGATTGAAGCTGCTGTAGCAGCAGGCGAGAGCATTCTGCATTTTTATGAAAATCCTGATCAATTAAATATTCAAAACAAATCCGATAAAACCCAAGTCACTGCAGCGGATTTATCTGCCAATAGAATTTTAACGAAATATTTGCAAGGCTTAACGCCAGAATGGCCCATTATTTCAGAGGAAGATCAGCTTCCAGACTTTAATCGACGCCAGTCCTGGTCGCAATACTGGTTGTTAGATCCTTTAGATGGCACGAAGGGTTTTATTAATCATCTTGATGACTTTACAGTGAACATCGCTTTGATTGTTGATCATGTGCCTGTGTTGGGTGTGCTTTATGTGCCGGTGACAGGCTGTTGTTATTTTGGGTATCGTGATGGTGGTGCTTTTGTTTTGAATAAGGGCGAAGCCCCAAAAACAATTCATACGCAGCCAGTTGACCTTGATGAAATACGTTTTGTTGTCGGACAATATCATAATTTAAAACGTATACAGCCTATATTAGATCACTATAAAAATTGTAAAATTTTGCGTGTGAATAGTTCTTTGAAATTTGCCAGAATCGCAGAGGGTGTAGCAGATGTTTATCCGCGTTTTGGTCCTATCAACGAATGGGATACAGCAGCAGGCCAAGCTATTTTAGAAGCAGCTGGTGGTGCTGTGGTCACTTTAGATGGTAAGAATTTTTCTTATAACCTTCGTGAATCCATACTGTGCCCACCTTTTCTAGCTGTAGGGGATGTGGCGCGAGTGCCTGAACTGATTGATATTTTTAAGACTTTTTCCGTATAGCCTAGCTCAGCATTTTCCTATTTTCTTACTATACTTACATTTAATGGTATGAAAATTAGGAGAGTTTCATGTTGTTATCGACCTTATCTAAACAATTCTACTTAGCGTTACTTTTATCTGTGTTAGGTATGTCTGTGTATGCTGCCAGCCCGGATAAACCCCTTAAAGCTGTTGATAAGTATGTCTTCACTTGTCCTAAGACTTCTGATTTAAGTATTGGTTATTTTAGAATTTCAGGAAATATTTCGGTGACAAAAAATGGTGTCCCCCAGGATCCGATTCCTGCATCAGGTTTGAGGAATACAAAAAATGGGAAAAAGGTTGGTCCATTGAGTGGTGTGATTATTGAAACTAGTAGAAAAACAAAACATAGTATGCAGTGTAGTTATGGAAGTACGCTTAATGGAACTAGTGCAGCAATGCAGGCGCTTGATGTCGCACCAAAGCAAGCGCTATGTAAAGTATCGTCAGTAAAGACTAAGAAGCTTTATGCAATTTGTCATTATTAGTTTAAAGCCACATTAATTTTCATGAGAGAATTTTAGGTGCTACCCAGTATACACTGTCACAATTCACATAAAAATCAAACACAGCAATTACGAATAAAAAGGCCTGAAAGGCCAACCTAATTTGTAGCCTAGGGTCAGGCATGTTTACATGCCGCAGCCCTGGGAGTTATATGCATACGTACAAAATCCAGCACTGAAAGTGCGGCCTAGTTTTTATGCCGCGCCTTCAGCGCTGAATCTTGTAGTGTATCCCGACTCAGGGCTATGCTTCGCTTACCTTGGGCTACGAATTATGTCGGCCTCACAGGCCTTTTTAGATTGCATGCCGAGTAGCACTAACAATATCATTACTATGCGATAGACAAGTAGTAGCACACACTGGATCGCATCTTTCCGTAGCCAACTTCATCTTGCGATCAAGCGGCCACTTCGCTACCATGCGTTTTTCCCATCTTTAATTAGGAGTAGAATCGTGGCAAAACGCGTAAAAGTTGCTGTAACGGGACCAGCTGGTCAAATTGGTTATGCATTATTATTTCGGATTGCCTCAGGTCAACTTTTCGGTCTAGATGTCGAAGTTGAATTGCAACTCCTAGAAATCACACCTGCCTTGCCAGCACTACGTGGCGTTGTTATGGAGCTCGAAGATTGCGCGTTTCCATTGCTAAAAAATATCGTTGTTACCGACGATGCGAACGTCGCGATGAAAGATGTAAATTGGGCCATTCTTGTTGGGTCCATGCCACGCAAAGCAGGGATGGAACGTTCAGATTTATTGAAAATTAATGGTGCTATCTTCACTGGCCAAGGCAAGGCGATTAATGATAATGCTGCTGATGATGTGCAAGTGTTTGTTGTTGGTAATCCTTGCAATACAAATTGTTTGATTGCGATGAACAGTGCTAAAGATGTTCCAAACGATCGCTTCTTTGCAATGACGATGCTCGATGAAAATCGCGCAAAAGCACAATTGGCTATTAAAGCCGGTGTGCCCGTTGCTGATTTAAGTCATATGGTTGTCTGGGGAAATCATTCTTCTACGCAATATCCTGATTTTTACCATGCCAAAATTAATGGCAAGTTTGTGCCAGACGTTATTTCAGATGAAAAATGGTTGAATGAGGCATTTATTCCAGTCATCCAAAAACGTGGTGCCGCTATTATCGAAGCGCGAGGAGCTTCATCTGCAGCGTCTGCGGCTAACGCTGCGATCGAGAGCGTTCGGGCTTTAACGTTTGATACGCCAGGTGATGATTTTTATTCTATGTGTCGTTGTTCACATGGTGAGTATGGTGTTGATGAAGGTTTGATTTTCTCTTTTCCTTCACGCACAGAAAATGGAAAGAGCACGATTGTCACGGGCATCGAGCACAATGCATTTGGACAAGAAAAAATGACGGCAACCTTGGACGAATTGCGCGCTGAGCGTGATGCAGTGAAAGCAATGGGACTAATAGATTAAATTAAAGGGTGAGGGCTAGGGTGAGGGGTTGTTATTTAAATGGAAAACATATTAGCTATTGAGACCTCTTGCGATGAGACGGCGATTGCGATTTATAATGCCGATCGTGGCTTGCTAGCACATCAGATTTATAGCCAAATTGAATTGCATAAAGTTTATGGTGGCGTTGTACCAGAACTCGCTTCACGAGATCATATTCGTAAAGTACTGCCGTTAATCGAGCAAGCCCTCGAATTATCAAACTTATCACCACAAGATTTAAATGCGGTTGCCTATACCAAAGGGCCTGGTCTTATCGGTGCTTTAATGGTTGGGGCTACACTCGCACATAGTCTTGCTTACGCCTGGCAATTGCCTGTTCTTGGCGTACATCATATGGAAGCGCATGTGATGGCTGTCATGTTAGAAGAGCGTACACCAGAATATCCATTTCTTGCTTTGGTTGTTTCCGGTGGTCATACCATGTTACTTCAAGTGAATGCTTTTGGTGAATATGTGTTGCTGGGTGAAACTTTAGATGATGCGGTGGGTGAGGCATTTGATAAAACGGGAAGCTTGCTCGGCCTGTTATATCCTGGTGGACCCGCTTTAGCAAAATTAGCAGAGCAGGGTGATGCATCGCGTTTTGATTTTCCAAGACCGATGACGGATAGACCTGGTTTGGATTTTAGTTTTAGTGGCTTAAAAACGCATGCTATGAATACGATTAAGCAGCATGCTTTGGACGATCAAACGCGTGCTGACATTGCTTGTGCTTTCGAAGATGCGATCGTGGATACACTGCGTATCAAGTGCCAGCGTGCAATTCAGCAAACAAATTTGTCACGCTTAGTTATTGCAGGTGGTGTGAGTGCAAATAAAAAGCTTCGCCACTTTATGCGAGAAATCATGAGATCGTTGCAAGTTGATGTGTTTTATCCAAGACATGAATTCTGTACAGACAATGCTGCAATGGTTGCTTACACAGCTTGCCAGCGATTTCAACGTGGAGAAAAAGAAGGGCTTGAGATCGAGGTAAAGGCCCGTTGGCCAATTGATGGTACCGCGACGTAGTAGTTGTTGCAGCTTGTCATTGCGAGCCGAAGGCGAAGCAATCCCCTTGTTCGCATTGGAGAATGCTTCGCCTTATGCGGAATGGTTAACGATTCGTTTTAGAACTGTATTTTTGCTTCAGTCCCATTCATCAATCGTTTGATATTATCCATGTGTTTCCATACAACCAGGGCAGTAATGAGTAATACAGGAAACGCATAAAGATGATTTCCAAAAATAAGCATAAAAATAGGCGCACATACTGCAGCGACGAGTGATGCTAATGAGGCAAAGCGGAAAATAAATGCAACGGCAACCCACACAGCTGCTACGAGTAAGCCCGTCCAAAACGATAGCATTATCAGTGTACCCACCATGGTGGCAACGCCTTTGCCACCTTTAAATTTGAAAAACAAAGGAAACACGTGGCCTGCTACTGCAGCTAGTGCAACAAGGCCAAGCATAAAACCTTCTACGCCGATAATTCGAGCAATAAGTACGGCGAGCAAACCTTTTAAAATATCGCCAACAAGGACGAGTACGGCTTTGTTCTTTCCAGCAGTACGAAGGATGTTAGATGCACCGGGATTACCAGAACCTTCATTCCGAGGATCAGGTAGTTTTAGGTATTTTGAAATCAAGATAGCGCAGGAGATTGAACCGAGTAAGTAGGCGATGATAACACCGAGTATGTTTGACATCGTAAATATCCTTATGGGTTGATGAAATCTTTGATACTAAATCATACTGAGCACAGTTTAATATGTCTACTTGATAAAGTGTTCGCGGTAATAGCGCAGCTCTTGTATGGAATCGCGAATATCTTGTAAGGCAACATGCTCAGATACTTTTGCAGCGCCAGAAGCGATATCAGGCGCCCAGAGTTGAGTGAGTATTTTCAGGGTACTGACATCTAGGTTTCGGTAATGAAAATATTTCTCAAGTATTGGCATATATCGCCACAGAAAACGCCGGTCCTGGCAAATTGAATTGCCACAAATGGGCGATTTATTTTGAGGGACATATTGTTTGATAAATTCTAGGGTTTTTTCTTCTGCTTCGGCTTCCGTCACCTTGGATTCCCTGACGCGATTAATAAGGCCAGATTGTGTGTGATGCTCGGTATTCCAAGCATCCATTTTGGTAAGGCGCTCATCAGGTTGGTGGATGGCAAAAACAGGGCCTTCTGCCAGTGTGTTGAGATTTGCATCAGTGATGATGGTGGCGATTTCTATGATCCGATCTGTGTCGGGATTTAATCCCGTCATTTCAAGATCAAGCCAAATTAAATTATCTTCAGTCATAGTTAATGTGTAACCCATTCAGCGCGAAAAAGGAAGGGAAGTCCTAAGATTTTTTCTATATAATGCATGGTTTGTGTCGGCGGAATTTTCAAATATGGACTTAAAAAGATCAATTGGTACCTGGGGGTTATTATTTGCAGCGATTGGCGGCATTATAGGTTCCGGTTGGTTGTTCGGGCCGTATTATGCCGCACGTATTGCGGGTCCAGCGGCAATTTTATCTTGGGTGATCGGTGGTTGTTTGATGATGGTCATTGCGATGACCTTTGCTGAGTTGTCTAGCACTTTTCCTATGGCAGGCGGTACAGTCCGTTTTTTGCAATTAAGTCACGGTCCGCTGGTGAGTTATACGATGGCCTGGGTGGGTTGGATTTCAGCTGCTGCTGTTGCACCGATTGAAACGATGGCGTTGATTCAATACGCATCCAATTATCTTCCGGGGCTTATGCAAAAAGTGCAAGGCGCCCATTTATTAACAGGGACAGGTATGGTCGTAGCCGCCTTATTGATGTTGGTGATGTGTTTTATCAATGCAATGGGTGCAAAATTTTTATCGAAAACTAATACTGCTTTGGTTATTTTTAAATTAATGATTCCCGTCCTGACACTGATGATTCTTTTTAGTGTGGATTTTCATGCTAGCAACTTTTCGTCACAACATTTTGCTCCTATGGGTCTAAAAGGTATTTTGGCGGCACTGCCAACGGCGGGTGTTATCTTTTCATTTATCGGTTATTCCCCGGCGATTCAGCTGGCAGGAGAAGCTAAAACACCGCAGCGGTCTATTCCCATTGCCATTATTGGCGCCTTGTTATTTAGTATTTGTTTGTATGTGATTTTACAAACAGCTTTTATTGGTGCATTAAAACCTGGTGCTTTTTTAATGGGGTGGAATAAGCTGAGTTTTTCAGGAGATACAGGACCATTCGCCGGTATTATGCTTGCAATTGGTTTTGCATGGATGGCTAAAATTATTTTCATCGATGCCGCGATCTCTCCTTTTGGTACAGCGCTTATTTATACAGCAGCAACAGCGCGGATTTGTTATGCCATGGGTGAGAATGGTTATTTGCCTAATTCCTTAATGCAGTTGAATCGTTTTGGTATCCCAGGTCGCATTATTGCCCTTAATTTTGTCATCGGTGTTCTTTTGTTTATGCCATTTCCGAGTTGGCAAAAATTGGTTGGTTTCCTGGTCTCAGCTTTAGTATTTGCTTATGCTGTTGGACCTTTGGCGTTACCTGTTCTAAGGAAAACTTTACCCGATCAGCCGCGTCCATTTCGTGTGCCGTCACCTAAACTCATGTGTTTTTTGGCATTCTATATTTGCAATCTAATTATCTACTGGACGGGCTGGGATATCGTATCGAAAGTGTTAGGTTCGATCGTGATTGGTTATATTGTGTTAGCGGTTTTCAAACAAACACGGCAGGGAAAGAAATTAAATTTACAATGGCACAATGCTTGGTGGATCTTTATCTATGTTTTTCTGTTGGGCCTGGTGAGTTATTTGGGTGATTTTGGCGGTGGCCACCGTCTTATTAAATTTGGCTGGGATTTCCCTGTGATTGCAGTGATGACTTATATCGTTTTTGAATTATCCCAACGCTTAGCCTTGTGTAGGAAGGCTAGTGAATCACTTCAACCTAAGAAATAGTATTTTCATTACATCTACTACTTAGGTAATCATCTTATTTATTTAGCATACAATGTTGATTGACTATTTTTTGAACCATCTTCCAATCTTCAGTCGAAAGCGTATTATTGCGTAGGAAATATGACTATTTCAGTGATAGGGAGATCATGATGCGTACACTTGATGCGATCATAGCTGTTTTGATGAAGGAGTTCTCAAAAAAAATATCACCTTCATCAAAGGAACAACTGGGTGCTGCAGCTACTAAAGATGGTGATGAAGATGCTATTGCAGTAACCGATGCACTTGAAAATGACATTTATGTCCCGCCTAAAACAGGCCCTCTAGGTCTAGGTCATGAATCTGAAACAGGTTTGCGAGAAGAATTAGACGCATTTCTTGCTAATGACAAAGATGTCTGTGTTATCTTGGGTGACCCTGGTATTGGAAAAACCACCTTTGCTAAGAAATGGCTGAGTGTACTGAAAGAAGACTATGAATCTGACTCACCTATCAAAAAAGATTCCACACAAACAATCAGCGAAGGCAAACAAGAAGGAGCTGATGCATCTGAGCTTAAAAAATATATTCCTATTTTAATTACACTGAATGATCCAGCATATAGAGACTGTCGTGATGCCGATGGTATTCTGGGTAAATACTTAAGAGATGCTGGTGGTGCCGCTTTAGGAGCGGGTGAAATAAAATTACTTTTAGAGAATTGTAATCTTGTCGTTTTCTTCGATGGGTATGATGAAATTGATCATGGAAAGTCAGCTTCACAAAACAGTTATTACGACGATGATCACTGGGCTTATTGGAAGAGCGATGATAGTTGGCATGTAAAGTTTGTGATTTCTTCAAGACAAGAAAAGTTTGGTGATCATCAAAGACGAAAGCAACTTGAAACTATTCTTATCGAGAGATTTGCACCAAAAAACCCTTTATCAACTTCTGAGAGAGATAAAAGTAAGATTTCTATCACACAAATAAAAGAATTTGATGATGATTTGATTCAGGCTTTTATACATTGTTGGGTCGAGAAAAAAACGGAAACTCAGTCGCCGCGCTCATCGCAATCAGCAGTAGCGGATGTGCTGTCCGCGGGTAAAGGTGAGGAATCTGATGAAGATGGATCTACGCCTGAATTAGAGCAACACTGGACATTTGAAGAGTACTGGCATCAATTTTCACGCTTTACAGAACTTAAAAAATTATCACGCAACCCTTTCATACTTCGCCTGACACTCTTTGCGCTGCCTCAGATCACGCATACTGCTGATTCAGCTACTGTCCAAGAGGTTAATACACGATTGGAAGTGTACGATCGATTTACCACAATTTGGTTTGAAAAAAGTTTGGGAAAGTATGGACAAGGAAAAAATATTTTTGACAAAATCAAAGCAAAGCAAAATAAAATCAATTTGCATCGCTTGGAATCAGACTATGTCGATCTTTTTGGTAAGCTTGATAAACATAGAGGCAGTACAGAACTCACAGATTATTTAATGAAATATTTCCAACGATATGCGAGAAATTTGGCTTACTTATCACTTTACAATAACGTTGGATCAGATGAAGAGCTTAAGGGTCGCTCACAGGATACAGCCAAGGTTGCAAAAGGAAAAACACGATATAAAACTGATTTGAGTCCTGAAGAAACACTGTCAGCAAAATTACTTGACTCTGATTCGGATCCATTTATCGAAGACCTTACCCCTGATGAAAAAAATCTTTTTTTAGAAGAATTAAGAAGTGCCTGCTTGCTCTCTTGTAAGGATGGTAAATTTCGTTTTCATCACAAATCATTGGTTGAATATTTCGCACAAGCACATATTTTTGCAGGTGCATATGCGATAGCAGATGCCTTTCTTAAGGACATTGCAGGAGAGGGTGCTGCAGCTTCACAATTGCATGGTGCAGCAGGGAAAGCAGAAGAAGACGACGATGCCGATGTGAGAATTGATAAGGCTCGTTTACAAAATAGCTCACTTTACAAGATTCTATTTACAAGAGAGTTAAGTTTGATTCGATTTTTGGCTGAGCAATGCCAAGCTAACCCAGTTTTTGAAAAACAATTAGTAGATATCATTGCGCTATCTCGAAAACACGGTGATTTAAAAATCGCTGCTGCCAATGCGATAACGATTTTGAATTATGCGAATTATCCAATTTCTACAATGGATCTAAAAGGTATCAAAATCCCCGGTGCAGACTTATCTGCTGGCTTACTACATGGTGCTGATTTTTCTGATGCGGACCTGCGAGGCGTAGATTTTACTAATGCCTATCTTGTTGATGCGCGTTTCAATGGTTCACAAATCAAAGGTTGCGAATGGGGACGATCTGATAAAGCGATATCAAAAGATATTAGGTTGGCAGCGTATTCTTCATCAGGACAATATTTAGTTATTATTGATGCTCAAGGTGTTTTTTCAAGGATTAATACAGAAAGCTGGGAGCTTGAGTTAACTTTAAGAATGTCAGAGGAGGTTATATCCCTTTTAGTTGAAGATATAGGAGCTGGTACAGATTTTATTTTTCTGGCTCGCAAATCAGGCGATATTACTATTCGTCGATTGTCTGATTTATCTTTTTTAAATACCTTATCGAGATCTGAAGGGCTTATAACTAGCATGTCATATCATCACTCCGCATCGACATTATATGCATCTTATGCATTTACAAGTTCAGCAGATGCAAAGTTAAGAACATGGACTTTAACTGCTGCTGGAAAAGAATCAGCCTATGCTGAACGAACATACAATAAACATAATTTTACAAGTCTTACTTTTAGTCCTAGTGGGAAAAGATTAGCGATCGGAGATGATGCACGAGCTGAAATATATGTCTACGATACTGAGACTAATCAAGTAATATTTAAGACTAATGTAGGAAATCCAGTCACATCACTATTATTCGACCCTCAAGATGAAGATCGGCTTATAGTTGGATGTGGTAAATGGCCTTCACTGCTATCAAAGCATAGTACGCTTTATTTATGGGACACTAGCGATGCGACGTCAAAGCCGATTGCGATAGGTCGTATTAATGAGCCCGTCATTTCTATGGCCTATGATGCTGCTGGTAATTATTTAATTTTTCTGACGCGTAATGATAATACGCTGAATCTATACACACTTGATGATACAGATTCAAAAACGGGGATGATTAATCGTATCTATATAAAAACACTGAAAGATAGTCGTGAAAATGTCAATTTCACGCTTGCGCCCATTGGAAGTAATTTATTGTTACTCGCTGACAAAGGTATCTTTATCAATTGGCAACAAATTTTAGATGAACAAAAAGACAAACAATCTATGCAATCCTGCTTTACGCGTGAATCAATGGAGCTTGCTATTCGTCATCAATCTGGATGGCAGCTACATGATTGGCGTTTGGGTTATGAGAAACAGATAAATCTACCAGACTTGTTATCATCTTCTTCTGATGTGCTGCATGATTTACATCCTAAGGAAAACTTATTGGCTTATGCAGATGATAAGACTGTTTATCTATACAATGTCCTCACTAAAGTAGCTAAGAAAATTTACATAAGTAAAGAAAGTATTACACATGTGCAGTTTAATCGAGATGGCTCGGGTCTGGCTGTATTTTCCAAAGAAGCAGTTTTGACTTATGATTTAGCTCATAACAAAAGTTATTCTAAGCCTCTCACGTCAATTTGGTCTATTCAAGGTAAACGGCTTGTTGATTTTTCTGCTGTTGGAGATTTCGCACTGTTTACGTCTAACGATAGGCTAATTATCTATGGGAAATCAAAATCTTTAGAAATACTTCCTAAAGAACTCTATACCAATCAGTTACGCTGGTTGGGCTGGAAGCTATTGCGATTTGGAAAGGTTTCACAAAATTGTACCTTTGGTGCGCTAGCAAACAGTGATGATCATAGCTATATTGCTGCAGCTTATTCTGATCATAATATACTACTCGCAAACCCCTATGCTGGAAAAAAATGGGAGTTAAAAGGTCATACGAGTGAAATTGCAACTCTTTCATTCAGTGCAGATAATACAAGACTGGTTTCAAGCTCGCAGTCTGGTGATGTCTGCATATGGAATGTTCAGAACGCAAGTTGTTTAGATCAATTTTCTGCAATAGATTGCCGCGTCTATTCCGTCAGTTTTGCCGCGTCTACTAATGATATTTTGCATATTGCCGGTCACCAAAGTAATAAGGATACTGAATACCAGGTTTTTGAATATCAATTGTTATCTGGTCAGTATAGACTCACCCGATCCATGTCTCGAAAATACACTTCAGGGTCAACGGGTATGGATATTACAGAATCAAATGGTATTAGTCGTGATCAGTTAAGATTATTGCAGTCGAGAAAAGTGATGGGTGAGCCTCGTTTTTTTGCTTTGCGTAAGGATGATTTTGATGAAAAAGATTTCGCTGCAGTCAAACGTCTTATTAAACAGTTACGAAATAGAGGTATAACCTCTGTAGGGAAGAGTGTATTAGTTCCTGAAAATAAACTTGATTATGAAAAGTCATGGCAGCTTTATCTTTTACGCATCACAGATCCAACAACCGTTGTCAGTGCGAGTGGGTTTTCACAAATTGAGAGTGATCGACATGTGTATGGGGTGATTGAAGGATTAGATATGCGAGGTCATCATGTATGGATACGTTTTGACTTGATTAATGATAGAGCGCATAAGAAATATGTGAAGATTCGTTCTAATGTAGAAATAAGTGAGAGTGCGTCTGATAAAGATGCTCAAACAGCTTTTATAAACCTATTTTCAAGTTGCTCACGCGACCAAATGAATGAAATTCAATATATCCCTTTAGGCAGCCTATCAAAACAAGATGTATTTAGTTTGTTACAAAATATCAAGAGTGACCAGCAAAGACAGTACGTGCCAAAGAGTCGCTTCGATGAACGTATTGCTTATCGTTTTACGGGAGGTAGTCCGCAGTCTCGCCTGGGGCCATATAATTGTTATACCTGGATTCGATCTCGCCTTCATGCGTTCAGTGCTCTTAAATATCCATCTGCTGCGATGCACAGTGTAACAGGTGATACCAGGCCATTATTTTCGGGTTCATCAACTAGAACATTTAAGCTTGATGCCTGGAAGTCTTTTCCAGAAAATGCAGGGGCCGGTGCTAAGCTTTAGTAATCAAATAATTACAGGAGTATTTCTATGTCTATTTTATCTTCATCAAAAGCAGTATTAAGTAGTGCTTTTAATAGGAATAATATATTTCTTATTAAAACTTATCTTATGTTTTCGATCTCTTGTGCGTTAATGTCACTCGTTAGAGCAGATGGGGAAAAAAGAGAGAATATTTATTTTTCTAGTCCTGATAATACACAGTATAAGTTGTCATTAGCTATTCAAGATGTTAATTGCACTGCTCCTA
>Ga0316204_10006640_pt1 | contig 17636 bp, 13 predicted proteins | sample 6monrhotite_MG_2_FD_205661 | JGI IMG/M metagenome (GOLD analysis project Ga0316204, IMG submission 205661) | Microbial mat bacterial communities from mineral coupon in-situ incubated in ocean water Damariscotta River, Maine, United States -... | ecosystem: Environmental > Aquatic > Marine >... | reverse complement strand
CTGGCATATCACCCGCTATCCGAGTGATTTGAATTCCAGAAAGAGGTATCGACTCAACAATGGATGCAAGAGGAATAACATAGATTTGGTCGGCTGAACGGACTAATTGACCGTCAAGAATAGCCAGCGTCAAAGGTAAACGAATGGTAAAAGTTGTGCCCTCTCCGAGAACCGAGGCAATATCAACACTTCCACCTAGGTTGTTAATGTTTCGCTTAACAACATCCATTCCTACGCCTCTTCCCGAAACGTCACTGACAACTGCTGCAGTAGAAAAGCCTGGCTCCATAATCATGCCTATAATTTGCTCATGAGGAATATCAACGCCATCCTCGATCATTCCTTTTTCGACCGCTTTAGCATAAATTATTTCCGGATCGATCCCTTTACCATCATCTTTAATTTCTATAATAATATTTCCACCTTGGTGGAAAGCATTCAAAGTCAGAATACCTGTTTCCGGTTTGCCCACTGCAATTCTATCTTCGACAGATTCGACACCATGATCGAGCGCGTTACGAACCAAGTGAGTTAAAGGATCACCAATTTGCTCCATCACCGTTTTATCCAGTTCTGTTTCTTCACCAACAATTTTAAGGTCAATCTTTTTACCCAATTGTGCTGAAAGATCGCGAACCATTCGGGGGAGACGATTAAAAACAAATCCAATTGGCAACATACGGATCCGCATAACACTTTCTTGAAGTTCTCTGGTATTAGCTTCAAGCTCTCGCAGACCACTAATTAATTGTTCAACCTTGCTCATATCAAAGTTTTCACCCAATTCACCTAACATTGATTGAGTGATAACTAACTCTCCAACGAGATCGATTAAGGTATCAACTTTATCGATACCAACTCGGATAGATGCGGTAGCTGCTGGTTTTTTTACTGACGCTTGTTTATTTTGTTCAGATTTTATTGGAACTAGTTTCTTTTCTGTCGTTGTTTCAGCTTTTGTTTCTTCTAAAACTTTAGTTTCTGATTTAACTTCTTCTATAGCTGACTCTGACGGCTTTTGTTCTAACTCGGAGTCTTCCGAGGTACCCCCTCCACCAATCGCTTCGATTGACAATTTACAATCGTCTTCTACCCATTCAAAAACTTCTTTGACCGGCTGCTCGTCTTCGGTTGTGTCAAGTTTTAACTGCCAAGAAATAAAGCACAGCTCAGGATCAAGTTCAGAAAAACCAGGTACTTTAGATAAGTCAGCTTCAACCTTGAGACCGCCAAGACCTGCAAGTTCCTTAAACATTCTAATTGGCTCATTACCTGTCTGCAGAATATAACTTTCTGGAGCAAATGAAATAGACCAACCACCAATTGCTGATTTTGGTTCGCTTGAACCTGAATCAGCCGCATTCGACTCACCCGAATCTTGCTGTTTTGAAACACTTGAATCGCCCGACAGCAATTGATTAAAGTAATCGACTAATTCTACATAATCGTTACTCACTTCTTCTCCGTCCTGTAGTTTATTTAACATGCCTCTTAGACAATCAACTGATTTTAATAATAGATCGATAATTTCTCGAGTAATCGCCCGTTTACCATCACGCATTTCATCAAGTAATGTTTCCATCACATGAGTAAATTCAGCAACTTGAGAAAAATTAAATGTAGCACTTCCACCCTTTATAGAGTGAGCTGCTCGAAAAATAGTATTGACGTTTTCTAGATCCGTGTCTTCTTCAAGATTCAGAAGTTCTTGTTCCATGACATCAAGACCTTCAAAACTTTCTTCAAAAAAGACTTCATGAAATTGGCTTAAATCGATTTCCATTTTATCTTCCTAACACTTTCTTATAGCTAATGCCTAAAACTAGTGCTGAAACTTTGCACCAAAGAACGAGGCGACACATAAACGCCTAACCAATCACTTTGTTAACGGTTGCCAACAATTGATCAGGATTAAATGGTTTAACTATCCACCCGGTAGCTCCAGCACTTCGTCCGGCCTGTTTTTTATCTGTCGAGGACTCAGTCGTTAGCATTAAAATGGGAGTGAATTTAAAGCTTGGAAGTGCTCTTAACTCTCTGCAAAGTGTTATACCGTCCATATTAGGCATATTGACATCAGTAATGACTACATCAAATGATTGTCCTTTAGCTATTTGTAATGCTTCGTCACCATCAGACGCATCGGTTACGTCGAACCCAGCACTTTTCAGCGTAAAAGCAACCATCTGTCGCATCGAAGCTGAATCGTCTACTGCTAAAATTTTAGTCATGCAATCTATCTCCAAGTTTTATTTTTGTACAGCTAATCAAAATGTTATAAAACACCTAAGGCGTCACTCATACCTAACGCTTCGCAAGCCCCGAGTAATGCGTCGGAGGGCTTTTGCCAACTTAATTTTTTTTGCTGTGATTCAACCTCTTTTTTAAACGAATAAATCAATTGCAAACCAGCGGTGTCCGCACGCTCGACCTTATCCGATATAAGGACAATATGAGATTTTTTATCTAAGGCTCCCACAAGTCGCTCTTTTAGTCCTGATGCATGCATAATATCTAGCGCAGTACCAATGCTTACGGTCGTTTTATCACTCAAAATTTATTCCCTCTTTTGTCTATACAATGCAAAAACGAAGTGGTTGTCGGCTCGATGTATTTCTACCTAGCAAGGTAAAAGTTAAGCTCTCTAGATTAGGTATAGCAGATATTTGAAAAGATACTAATATTTTGACTAATTTCGTCGATTTTTTTTAAACTTTCATCCATCTATCTTTACGAAGCTAAACAAACAGTTGGACATCGCAAAGTGATATAAACATCACCCTTGTATCGGCTTATTCTCAGTAAAATAATATTGAACTTCTAGCAGTTAAAATCAGCTAAGAAAATCGGTTTGTCAAAGAGTGGTTAAAACTGTTTTCTTCGGAGGAAGGCTTGAGTGGATAATTCATCGACTTGTTTTGATTCTTTTTTATCTCCCGCTTTTAATTCTTTATGCTGAAGCTGTTTCATGGCTTTATTGATGGCATTCGCTCGGCTATTATCAGACTGCCAATCACTTTTACTTTTACTTAAGGCATCTTCATTTTGTTGTACCACCGTCTTTTGTTGTTCGATGGCTGTATCCAATTTGGTTAAAAAAAGATGATATTGTTGTAGTTTATCGCCAGTCATTCCTTGTTGAGTTTTAACTATCATCGATTGTAGGTACTCTGCTCGATAGTTGACTAATTGGCCGAGTTTGTCCAAATTTAGTTTGCGCAATTCAACAGACTTCCCCAAATTTTGGGCTGCCTTTTTCTCCTTATTGTCGGCAAGCTTTTTTATCGGTTTTAATCGTCGAGAAGGGTTCATTTTTTTCCTAATGTTAAACGAGCTATCAATTATTAATAAACATCAGCGATAAATCAATCATATCTAAAGACATATTTAATAACTTAATTCTAGCTCTTTATCAGTTTTATTGCGTCATCATTTGTCTAAGTTCATCAAGACTTTCGTTCATTTCTACCTTTTCATTCATATTTTGGCAAAGAAAAGAACGAATAGCGGGCATACTATCTATGGCATCGTCAATCACCGGGTCGCTACCCTTTTGATACGCACCAACATTAATCAAATCTTTATTTTGTTGATAAGTAGAATATAGAAATTTTAATTGTCTGATCGCTTCTCTATGTTCATCACTAGTGATTTGATTAACTACCCGGCTCACTGAGCCTTCTATGTCAATCGCTGGATAATGCCCCATATCAGCTAGCTCTCTAGATAAAACAACATGACCATCAAGGATGGCTCTTGAAGCATCGACAATTGGATCTTGTTGGTCATCACCTTCTGCGAGCACGGTATAAAACGCAGTAATTGAACCCCCGCCATGATCACCGTTACCTGCACGTTCTACCAACTGAGGTAACTTAGCAAAAACCGATGGCGGATAACCTTTGGTTGCTGGCGGCTCACCAATCGCCAAAGCAACTTCTCGCTGTGCTTGGCAAAAACGGGTTAATGAGTCCATCAGCAATAATACGTTTTTACCTTGATCTCTAAAATATTCTGCTATAGTCGTCGCCGCCATCGCTCCTTGGATCCGCATTAGAGGCGAATTATCAGCCGGCACAGCGACTACCACCGCACGGTTTAACCCCTCGTCTCCTAGAATTTGTTGGATAAATTCCTTAACCTCTCTTCCTCTTTCGCCAATCAATCCAACAACTATAATTTCTGCTTCAGTAAAACGGGTCATCATGCCTAATAAAACACTTTTACCGACACCACTACCAGCCATTAACCCCATACGTTGCCCGCGCCCAACTGTCAAAATGGAATTGATAGAACGTACCCCGACATCAAGCGCCTCTTCAACAGGTTTTCGATTCAAAGGGTTAATTGTTTCAGCAACGAGTGGTCTAGTTTGAAGGCAGTGAATAGGACCTTTCTCATCGATGGGCTGCCCTTGCCCATTCAAAACCCGTCCGAGCAAAGAGTTACCAACAGGGATTTCCGGCGCTTTGCCTGTCGGAATAACTCTCGCTCCAGGACCTAACCCCTGAATGCTACCAACAGGCATCAAATACATCTTATCATCAGAAAATCCGACAACTTCGGCGTCTTCCATCTTCCCATTGTTGGTTTCTATTTGACAGCGCTCGCCAATATTTACGTTACAACCAACCGCTTCTAACGTCATTCCAATCATTCGAGTTAGACGACCTTCGACGACAATAGAATTAACGTTCTCTAGCTGGTGCTTATGTAGACTAAGATACTCGCAAAACCGTTCATCCGTTAACATCATCTTCCCTTGTTCTTTCCCCGCCTGCAATTCGGCTAAACAAAATAGCGATCTGCCGATCGACTGACGCATTAACATTTGAGTTATCTGTTTTTAACAAACAGCCACCTTTTTCCATCGATGGCTCCTCAACCAGTTGCCAACGAGAATCTGATGAATTGGTATCGATTGAAAGGACATCTTTAATAATTGCTGCATCGTCTGGATGAAGTAGAATTTGAATATTTTTTGCTCCGACAGGTAGTTGAGTTAGTGCATCTCGGATAATCGCAATGAGCTGTGTCGGATCTTGCTTTAGCTCCCTTCTAACAATTTGTCTTGAGATAGCAAATGCTAGTTCAAGCAGCTCTTGCTCCGTTTTTTCACCACACTGCTGAAGAGGGTAAGCCAATTGGTCGATCATTTTTGTAAGAAGTTGCTGTTTTTCCCCAATTTCAGTAGATCCAGCACTTAATCCTTCTTTATGTCCTTTTTCATAAGCTTCTGCGTAGGCTTTGTCTTTGATCCCTTGTAATTCTTCTTGTGTAATTAATTCAACTGTATTTTCTTCGACTTCTGATTCTTCTACCGGCTGACGAAACACTTTACTACCTTCTGAATCAATATCCGGCATTTGCCAAGACTGATATTGTTTGACATTTTTTAGCGGTTTTATAGGTTCTTCTGATCTTGCTTTAAATACCATTCGATTCTCTATCTATGTTGTTTTCTATTAGCAACAAATTAGACCATTTCTTCGCCACTACCACCCAACGCAATTTCACCTGACTCGGCCATTCTTCTTGCAATAGTTAATATTTCTTTTTGGGCAGCCTCTACTTCACTGAGTTTAACTGGCCCCATTGCTTCCAAATCATCACGCATTAGTTCAGCTGCTCGCTTAGACATGTTCTTAAACATTTTCTCTTTTATTTCTTCATCACAGGCTTTTAGCGCAACAATTAACGTATCTGTTGAAATTTCTCGTAGCAATGCTTGAATGCCGCGATCATCAACCTGCTCCAAATTATCAAATACAAACATCAGATCTTGGATTTTTTGAGCAAGGTCTTCATCAGTTTCTTTTAACGAATCCATGATCAGCGCTTCGTTAGTACCATCCATATAATTCATGATATCAGCTACTTTTTTAACCCCTCCAAATTCCAGCGCTTGGCTAGAACCACTTCCGGTAAACTGTTTTTCCATAATATCATTAAGCTCTTGCAGTGCATCTGGCTGCACCGCTTCCAGCGCAGCGATACGCATCGTTAAATCAACCCTTACTTTTTCTGGTAAAAGTTTTAATACTTCTGCCGCTTGGTCAGGATCTAAATAAGAGAGAATAATTGATTGTATTTGCGGATGCTCAAAACGCACAACATCTGCAACCGAACGAGCATCCATCCATTTTAATGTATCAAGTCCTTTTGTATTAGCACCGGCCAAAATTCTATCAATAATTCCGCCTGCTTTATCATCACCTAATGCGGACTTTAAAGTACTACGGATATAATCCTCGGTGCCAATACCAATACCGGTTTGTTCTTCTACTTTTTCTAAAAATTCGCTGACAACATTTTCTACAGTCCCTTTACCTACATTTTTAAGCGATGCCATGCTCATGCCTAGCATCTGGACTTCTTTAGGTCCCATATGTTTAAGAACTTCGGCAGCGGTTTCTTCTCCCAAAGAAAGTAATAACACTGAAGCCTTTTCTACGCCAGAGATTTTAGTTTCATTTTTATCATCTGCCATCTTCTTCGATCCACCCTTTGACCAACTGAGCAACTAATGTTGGATTGTTGTTTACAACACCTTTTGCTTGTTCTAGTTTATGTACTTCACCAACGTTTGGTGGTGGTAACTCTAAATTTTCGTGCCCCGCTAAAGTTATCTTATCATCATCTAACCCCGATGTACCCGCTAAACCACTACCCAAATCGTCAAACTCATTTCCGCTAGAACCTTCAGGTGGTGCAATCGGTGCAGGAACGGTGGATAGTTTATTAAAAGCAGGTTTTAATACCATAAAGATTAAAACTAATCCCAAGATCAAACCGATTATTGGTTTTAACATCGACTGAAACAACTCTTCTTCATAAAATTCTGGTGGTGTCGGCTCGGGTAATGTTTCTGCAGTAACAAAAGGGAAGGACTCAACACTCACCAAATCACCTCGTTGCACGCTAAAACCAACCGCAGCTTGGATCAAACGGTTAATACGATCTAACTCGGCGGAATCTCTCGCAATTTTTTGACCGGCATTATTAGGATCATCAACATAATCAAGTCCAACAGAAACACTCAATCGGTTCACAACACCAACCTGAGGCAATATATGACTAATAGTGGTATCAAGATCAAAATTTCTTTCTGCTTCCAAGCGACGGTTACTAGCAGCCGTCTTATTTGTCCCAGTTCCACCAGTCTCAGAAATGACTGAATTAGCTGGTGGCTGATTTGACAAGGCACCTGGAACACCTCCTGCGCCGCCTGAACTATTATTATCTTCAATAGTTCGTTCACTTCTTACTGCTGGCAGATCGGGATTAAAGGTCTGCATAGTTTGTTCTTTTTTACTAAAATCCATATCTAAATTAACTTGAACCGTATATCCCGCAACACCAACAATCGGTGCTAATATTTGTTCAACTCGGCTACGAATATCTTCTTGCCTTTCTCTGACAATGTTTAATTCTCTTGAGCTAGATTGCTGGCTAGTATTCATTGAACCAGAATGATACAAACGACCAAATTGATCGGTAATCGTTACATTGCTTCTTTCCATGTTAGGAATGCTTCCAGCAACTAAATCAACGATGGCATTACTTTGCTCGTCTGAAAGTGAACCGCGAGAATATAAATTTAATAACACCGAAGCACTTGCTTGACGTCTGTTCTTTATAAACGAAGATTCTTTCGGGATCGCTAAATGAACTTTTGCAGCACGAACACCATTAAACTGTTCTAATGTTTGTTTAAGTTGATTTTCTTGGTTACGTAATAAGCGTGCTTTTTCCATTCGTTGAGAAACGCCAAAACCACTATCTTTATCAAGATAAGAACTTTGACTAGCATCTTGTAACGATACACCTTGTGCTCCTAACTCAATTTCTATTCGTTTAAAATTAGTTTGAGGAACTAAAACATTTCCGTTAGTTGATACTTTATAAGGTATTTGCTGCTGTTCCAAATAATTAATGACATCCATTGATGCTTCAGCCGTCAGATTTGGTAAAGGACGCATCGGAGGATCGTTAGACCACATAGCAACAAAAACGCCCATTGCAATACTTGCTGCAATAGCTATCAGAATACCGACCTGCTTGAAAGGTGCTAAACTGCTTATTCCGGTTAAAACACCTACTGATTCACCTTCGACTTGAATCATATCTGTAGTTGCTGCTTCTGCCACTTTGTTTACTCCAGTTATTTACTTTTATTTAATACCATTTTTCGGTTACACATTTTGCTTAATTATTCATTCTTAAATTGGCATATTCATAATGTCTTTATAGGCAGAAACAACTTTATTTCTGACTTGCATCGTTGCTTGAAACGCAACACTTGCTTTTTGTGAAGCAATCATGGCTTTCACTAAACTGACCCCACCATCACCTGTTTCGATTTGCCTAGCTAATTGCCCAGCTTCCCTTTGTTGTTGATTAACTGAGTTAATCGCCTTAGTCAATAAACCGCCGAACTCCGAACTGGCAGGATTTGTCGTATTAATGGCTGAATTCTCACCCGCTTTAGCTAATTTACTAAGCTGTTGCATTTGTGAAAGAAGCTGATTGGTATCCATTGTAGTTTTCATAATCTAACCTTTAAGCTAACGATTTTTTGTCAGGAATGTTGTAACCAGCTTCCCGCATTTTTGCTAATTTATATCTTAATGTTCTAGCACTAATTCCAAGTTTTTCTGCTACTTCTTTTTTCTTGCCGTTACATTGCATTAATGATTCAATAATTAATTGATATTCGTGATGTCGCATGTCGTTTCCGAGTTGCCCATCTTCATTTTGATTCATTGTTTTTTGTTCTTCAACAACATCAGTTTTAAAGCTGTTGACACATTGTCCTTCAAAAATAATATCCTCTGCAGCAATCGTTTTATCGTTCGCAAGAACTGCCACTCGTTGAATCAAATTATCCAACTCTCTAACGTTACCGGGCCATGAGTAACTCAACAGCTTTTTACTGGCTTTTGGAGAGAAAAACAAATTACCTCTGGCGTCAGCTAGATTATACTTAGCCAACAATTGTTCAGCGATTGGTAGAATGTCTTTTGGCCTATCTTTTAATGACAAGCAATGAATAGGAAATACATTTAATCGATAAAATAGGTCTTCTCTAAAATCGTTATTTTGCACCGCTTCTTTTAAGTCTCGATTAGTTGTAGCAATAATTCGAACATCTAATTCAATTGCCTTTTTACCCCCTAATCGCTCAACTTCTTTTTCTTGAATAACTCTTAATATTTTAGCTTGCAGTGCTAGCGGCATTTCAGAAATTTCATCAAGCAACAAGGTGCCTCCTTGAGCTTGTTCGAACTTACCTGCATTAGATTGATGCGCTCCAGTAAAAGCACCTTTTTCATAACCGAACAAAGTCGATTCAAGCATGTTTTCTGGAATCGCTGCACAGTTAATTGCGACAAATTTATTATTCGCCCTTGGGGAATTTCGGTGAATAAATTTTGCCATCACCTCTTTACCTGAACCACTCGTTCCAGAAAGCAAAACGTTCGAGTTAGTTGTTGCGATTTTTTTAGCATATTGAAAAATAGTTTTACTAGCAGGATCTTCAATCACGACCTCTTCACCAGTTGATTGAGGTAAGTATTCCTCAATTAAATCGATGAGTTTTTCGGGTTCAAATGGCTTTTGAATGTAATCACACGCTCCCACTCTCATAGCCTCGACTGCATCGTTAATATCACCATAAGCAGTCATTAATATTACCGGCAGTTGCAGATTGTTTTTTCTGATGTATTTCAACAAATCAATACCTGATAGTGCTTCCATTTGGATATCAGTAATCACCATATCAAGTTGAGGAGTTTTACCGAGCAATGCAATCGCAGACTCCGCACTATCACATGCTTCAATTTTATAACCAGAAATTTCTAAGCTCGCAGTTAAAGCACTTCTTAGTGCAAAATCATCTTCAACAACAAGGACTTTAGTAATCATAAGCATCACCCTCCGACTGCTCTATATTTATTTCGTCACAATCACCTTTTTTTATTGACCTTTGTTGTTGTTTTTTTGTAGGCAGAATAATATTAAAAGAACTCCCCTTTCCTAAAGTCGAATCCACGTTAATCATTCCTTGGTGCTCAATCACAACACCATAAACTATCGCAAGTCCGAGTCCATTTCCGTGGTTTTTAGTGCTGTAAAATGGTTCAAACAAGTGTTTCTTTTTGCTTTTGCCGATACCTTGACCTTGGTCGATCACCTGTATAAATAAGCGGTTATTGGTCGTTGCTTTTATACGTATCACAACATCTTTTCGATCTTGGGTTGCGTCAATCGCATTATCAACAAGGTTACTAACAGCGCCTACTAACCCATCAATATCAAGCATTAAAAACTGTTCGGTAATAGTCTCATCATCAACCTCAAATTGAATGGGATGTTTAAAAGACGCGCAAGCATTTCGAATTGATACAACTAATTCTTTGATAGAGTATTTTTGTTTTTCTTTTCGTTCGCCTTTAACAAAATTAAGCATGTCACTTATTTGTCGATCCATAAACTTAAGTCGCTCAAATAAATGCTCACTAAATTCTTGCTTCTTTTCAGCTGAAATTTTATTACCGGTTAAATGAGAACCGTAAAGCATTGCTGCGGAAAGTGGTGTACGGATTTGATGTGCTAACGATGCAATCATTTTTCCCATACTGGATAATTTTTGTTGTTGGCTTAGCTGAGCTTGAAGCTGTCTAGTTTTGGTCATATCAGTTAGCACAATCATTTGACCGGGTTCAGAATCTAAAGCGCGCGTTTCAATATGGACTTTACGCCCGTCCTTTAGCGAAATTTGGTGACCATCATCGGCTTGAGGCAAAAATGAACGGTTTATAACATCTAACCAAGCCTCACCTAATAAAGGCCGTCCGAGGATGTTTATGGCAACAGCATTGCAATCTCGAACAATTCCGCCACCATCTAATACAACAACCCCAGAGGGTAAAATCGCAAGCAAATTTTGCAACCTATCAGTAATAGCCTGCTTCTCATCGACTAATTTTTGTTTTTCTTCGATGGCTTCACTTCTTTGCTCACTGACGTTTTGTAATTGACCGTTAAGCTGCTCAACCTGTCCTTCAAGGTTTTGATAGGAGTTAACAAAAGACTTGGAAAGACGGTTAAGATCTGACATAACTGAACTTAATTGCGGATTTGGGTTTAACTTGTCTGAGGCAGAGTATTCAGATTTTGTAAAACTTGGATCAACACAGTTTGGTTCCGCAACAGCAGCAGACGAAATATTTTGAACAATTTGTGGCATATAATCCTCGCTAGAATCAATGTAAAAGCGCCAAAGTATTCACAGCTTTAACAATCAATAACTAGTAGAGCAATTAACATGCCGACTATTTATTCTTAATATATTTCAATATGTTACATGTAAACTGACAGATATAAACTAGCTCCATGTCAAATTCTTGTCGATTTTATTGGAGGGGATTAATCAACTTTATTAAGACCGTACTTTCTCATTTTCTCAACTAAAGTGGTTCGCTGCATAGATAAGCGTTTTGCTGCCCTCGCAACAACGCCTCCTTCTTCTGATAAGGCTAACTCAATGTAGGAGATTTCCAAATCCTTGAGGAATTCTTTTAGGTTAACCCCTTTTGGTGGAATTTTAGCCTTAGTTTCGACTATTTCACTGATACCAGCAACAGATACCGGTATTGAATTGCGTAATTGTTCGGCTAGCTCCGGCGTTTCGTAACTATCTAGATTTTCTTTTTGGTAGCTTGCTGGAAGATCTTTAACATCAACGACACCGTAAGGAAAAAGTATGCAAAGCCTTTCCATCAAATTAGCTAGCTCTCGCACATTACCGGGCCAATCACATTTCATTAAAGATTGGGTCGCGTTAGGGCTTAGCCTAACAGATCCTCGTTTATCCCTTTCAAGCCTTGAAACCAACTCATTCACTAATTGAGGAATATCATCTAATCTTGCTCGCATCGCTGGCATTTCAATAGGAAATACATTTAATCGATAGAACAGATCTTCTCTAAAACGATTTTCTTTAACTTCCGAAGGCAAATCACGATGAGTAGCAGCAATAATTCTGACATCAGCAATAATAGATTGGTTACTACCAACTTTTTCAAAGGTTCGTTCTTGCAATACCCTAAGCAATTTAACTTGCATAGGCATCGGCATATCACCAATTTCATCAAGAAAAATAGTTCCGCCTTCTGCCAGTTCAAATCGCCCTTTTCTGGCAGTTAAAGCGCCGGTAAATGCGCCTTTTTCATGACCAAAGAGCTCACTTTCTAAAAGCTCTGCAGGTATTGCTCCACAATTGATCGGTACAAATGGCTTATTGGCTCTATCAGATAAATTATGCAAACTTCTAGCTGCAACCTCTTTGCCCGTGCCCGATTCTCCAAGAACTAAAACACTGGCATCACTATCGGCAACCTGCTCGATCAATTTTCTGATACTTGCCATCGCGTCGCTTTGTCCGACCATATTTCTTAATAGTGATTGAGACCGATTCACTTGCTCTGTTGTTAATTGACTAGTTCGACACGATTGACATGCGTAAATAGCCGCTAACAATTCGTTTTCTTCGAGTGGCCAATTTACACTAGCAACTAGATTTTTCTTTAGTTGATTAGATATCGCTCCCGTTTCGCCCATAGAATAATCAATTAAAACAATTGACATGGCACAGTCCAAGCTAATAATGTCAGTCAGTAGTTGGTTTAACTCAATGTCAGCACCTAATTGGCCGATCATAACGCCTTTTAATTCGCTAAGCTGTTCAACGGATGATTGCCACGTGTCGCTGCCACAACTGACGACTCTTTCTCCAATAAATTCTAGAATCGTTTTTAAATCATGTTGACGAATCGAATTATCGTCAATAATCATTAATTGCTGAATTTCATTCATTTAATAGACCCATAGGAAGTCATCTAGCATAGATTTCGGTTATTTATTAACCAATAACTCTAAATAAATTAATAAGATAGAACTATTTTTAGCTGAGAACAGTCACATTGTCAAAGTTTTGGCAGTATTTAAATGAAATATAATTTACTAGAGTCATTATTTTCTCACATAAAACTAGTTATTAGGAAAACAGCTCAAAGCGGTGAATGCTTTCCGCTTTTAGAAATTTGAAGTAAGGGAACTAAGGAATTTTTTTGCCGGAAAAAGAAAAGGGGCCGACTGGCGACCCCTTACCGTACGACAGAAGTTAAGCGATAGACAGCTGTTCTCAGCAACCATCCAACTTAAAGCTTCGCGCTATAGCCTTTGAAATAAGCTGTTCTCAGCAACTTAAACCTCAAACTATAGCATTGCTCCGAAGAGCAAGACCTTTACAAGCATTAGGAGATTTATCATGGGTAATGATTTTATTTCACTAATATTTATATTGGCTACAAAGGATAAAGCAAAGCCTATGCCAGCTTTTAAATCTTAATTAGAATCCTTTTCTATCCATTTGCCTTGAGTATGGTCATCAAAAATATTTTTTACTTAATTTAATCATTTGCTAAAGTCACGTTTTTTACCGCCGATAATCTGTGTGAGCGGGGAATCTCAACTCCTCTCACTTTAGAAAAAACCTTCTCAGTTACTTTCTAAAGCTTATCGACAATTCTCAGATGTTCGATTTTATATCGAAAGAACAATTCTCAGTTTTTCTTTCCCAATTAATTTTTATTATTTGTTTATGCTTTAACAACATTTGATGTCCTTGACTGATTTCTGTTGTTTGCAGTATTAAAATAGGAGTAAATAAAATGGGAAACGTATTATCAACAAACGTATCTTCTCTTAATGCGCAACGAAATTTAACCAATGTTAATGGTTCGCTACAAACAACTTTCCAGCGATTATCTTCAGGATTACGCATCAACAGTGCTAAAGATGACGCCGCAGGATTACAAATATCAAACGGTTTAACCTCTCAGGTCAACGGACTTACGGTTGCTTCAAGAAATGCCAATGATGGTATCTCACTTGCTCAAGTCGCAGAGGGAGCATTACAAGAAACAACTAATATTTTACAGCGAATACGTGATTTATCTATTCAAAGCGCGAATGGCAGTAACGGACCATCCGAACGTGCAGCGCTAGACGCAGAAGTTCAACAACTCGTATTAGAAGTTGATAGAATCGCAAATACGACTCGATTTGGTAGCCGTAACATTTTAACTGGCACACTAACAGGCTCTCAATTTCAAGTCGGCGCACAGGCCTTTGAAACCATTAACATCTCTATCAATTCAGCAAGAGCTGATGATTTAGGTATTAACAATCTAGCATTTACTGGGTTTGCGTCAAACCGTGTGACTGCGACTTCCACTTCGCCTGCTAGTTCAGTGGTTGCCGATACTCTAACCTTTGGAATCAACACTACCACTGCCGCCGTATCAGTTGCAGCAGGTGATTCAGCACTACAAATAGCTGATAAAATTAACTCTGAAGTTCCTAATGTAACCGCTGATGCAAAAACGACCGCAGAACTTGCATTCACCGGAACGCTTGACGGTGATGAATCCTTCAGTGTGAGTATCAATGGTAATACATCCATTGTAGTAACTGGCGCAGACGAAGATGCACTGCTAACCGCTTTAGGTTCAGGTATTCAGCAACTTGGCGCTCTTTCTAATTTGGAAGTTACAGTCGACACTACAGCAAATACAGTTCGTCTAACCGATCAAACCGGTGCCGATATTTCAGTCCAAATTACGGCTCTTACCGCGGCTGATACTGACGAAACAATGACTGTTGACTATGTCGATGCGGCAGGCACTGCAGGAGGATCGCCAGTCACTCTAGATGCTTTATCAGAAGGTACAGTGGTGACTGGGGACATTTCTTTCACCACATCCGATACTAACTCCACTTTTTCAGTGATCGGTTCAACTGCAACCGGCTCTGGAGGAATTATTGGAACAACTTCAGTTGCTGGTAATGTTACCGCGGGTGGAAGAGTCAGTTCATTAGACATTTCAACAGATACCGGAGCGCAATCAGCCATTGCTATAGTTGATGCTTCAATTAAACAAATTGACAGAAATCGTGCGGATTTGGGTGCTGTACAAAATCGACTATCTTCAACAATATCTAACCTACAAAGTATTATTGAAAATGTCTCCGCAGCTAGATCGAGAATTAGAGATACTGACTATGCTGTAGAAACCTCTAATTTAGCTAAGAACCAAGTGCTTCAACAGGCAGGCCTATCGGTGCTTTCTCAAGCAAACGCATCAAGCCAGTCAGTTTTAACACTATTACAAGGTTAGTAAAATGATTAGTGAAGCGCCCCCTACCGTACGACAACTTTAGGTGTAGCTCTAAGGTAAAATGATTCGCTCTGATACATTCGCTATCGGAGCGATTTTTTGCTTTCTTCAAAAATCATACTTTTTATTAAAAATATTCACATCTTTTTTAAAGTCGCCTTTTTTCAAGCCGATACCCTTTTGTGAAGGCAGATTGTTCTCAGCAATATGTGTTCACTAAGTTATTGTTTCTCAGGCGATGATTATTCAACATACTCACCTCTTTATGAAGCACTAATTTAACCTTGAATTAGATGTTTCTCAGACTTCTTATTCAAAACGTCTTATAACAAGACATTCGCGGATAGTTTATTAGTCGCTGTGTTCGAGGTTTTAGGTTCTGGTTTTTATCTTTTGATTTAACCTAGTTCCTAGCTCCCCGCTCCTAGTTCCTTATTTCCTATCGTTATTTTTAAGCACTTTGTAATTTTAAGTTTAGATTTTGGTTCTCAGCCTAATCTTATCTCGCTTAAATATCAAAGGTTTAGGAGATTTATCATGGGTAATGTAATACAAACAAATGTATCGTCTATCGGTGCACAACGATCTTTAGGTAAAACAAACGAAGCTTTAGGTACAACCTTTCAACGTCTTTCCACTGGTTTAAGAATCAATAGTGCAAAAGATGATGCTGCTGGTTTGCAAATATCTAATCAGCTTACTTCTCAAATCAACGGACTAGGTGTAGCCGTAAGAAATGCGAATGACGGTATTTCACTGGCACAAACCGCTGAAGGGGCGTTACAAGAAACAACTAACATCTTACAAAGAATGCGAGACCTTTCAATCCAATCTGCAAACGGAACAAATAGTCAGGCACAAAGAGACGCATTGCAGGCGGAGGTTACACAGCTTCAAGCTGAAATTAATCGTATCGCTGATACGACTGCATTTGGTAGCCGTAATTTATTAGACGGTTCATTCGGTATATCTCAGTTGCAAGTTGGTGCGCAGGCTAATGAAACTATTGGTGTAACTATTAATTCAGCTAAAGGGGATGCATTAGGTAACCAAGTTTACAATACAGAAGGAACGATTGCAGGCGGGCTTGTGAGTGGCGCGGCTGTCAGCGGAATGAACGCAGAAACTGATTTGACAATTTCAGCAGCAGGTGGAAATACTACTGGCTCAATAGCTTTCGCTCTTAACGCTACGTCAAAAACAATTGCTGACGCTATCAATACTGCAACCACCGCAGCTAATGTTGATGTAAAAGCTGAAGTTACTAATGTTGCAACAGCAAGCTTCAGTGCTAATACTGCCGGTGAAACAGCCGTTTTTGATGTCAATGGACAAGCTATTACCGTTACAAACTTCAATCAATCAGATGTCACTCAACTGGCAGCGGCTATCAATGACAATGGAAGTACTGGATTGGTTGCAACCGTCGATCCTGATAACTCATCGTTATTAGTTCTAACGAGTAGCGATGATATAACGGTTACCTTAACATCAGTGACAACCGTTGCAGGAACTATGAGCTTTACTTCTAATGATGGCACTAATATCGCTGCGGCTGCTGAAGCTGCACAACAGATCGCTGTTGGGGAAGTAACGCTTTCTAGCTCAAAAGCTTTCAGTTTTGCAGGTGCCGATGCTGAATTATTTGCTGCTGCAACTGGTAACAGTGCCCTTAACTCTGTTGATGATGTTAATATTTCGACGCTTACCGGCGCACAAGATGCAATATCAGTTCTTGATGGTGCAATTAATAAAATAGATAGCAATCGGGCAGATTTAGGTGCAATCCAGAATCGCTTAAGTAGCACAATTTCTAACTTAGGAAGCATCATCGAAAACGTATCAGCTGCACGTTCACGTATTCGAGATACTGATTTTGCTGTAGAAACTGCAAACTTAGCGAAGAATCAAGTATTGCAACAAGCTGGTTTATCCATCTTAGCGCAAGCTAATGCTTCTAGTCAGTCTGTACTTTCACTTTTACAGTAGGTTGATGGTAAACGTTAAATCATGATTTATTTAAATTTACAATTTAACGTTTCGGGAGGAAGTTGGCGTCAGCTGACTTTCTCTTTCGCTCATAGAGGTAATTTGTTATGGCTATTGTAAATTTAGCAAACAACTTTCAATCGACCTCGGTATCTAGCGGCAAGGATTTACCGCAAGAAACGAGTGGAGCACCTTCAACATTAAGTGTTTTTGGAAAGAGCAATAATCGTTCAACTGAATTGCAACCTGTTACAAAGGCTAGCCCTGCGGATATCAGAAAAGTTAACCTTAGTGAAGATAAAGACGTTAAAGTTAACAAGGAAGAAGTTAAAAATGAGATTGAAGAACTTCAACAATTCAATCAAAGTATTGACCGAAGCCTGCAATTTCAAGTTGATG
>Ga0316204_10006639_pt1 | contig 17636 bp, 14 predicted proteins | sample 6monrhotite_MG_2_FD_205661 | JGI IMG/M metagenome (GOLD analysis project Ga0316204, IMG submission 205661) | Microbial mat bacterial communities from mineral coupon in-situ incubated in ocean water Damariscotta River, Maine, United States -... | ecosystem: Environmental > Aquatic > Marine >... | reverse complement strand
GCCGACGCGGTAGTATGGTGTGTGCCTGAGAGAAAAATCTAAGTTAATATAAGTAAGAAATATATGCTCAGGCTGCAGATTTAATCGCTATTGTTTGTAAAAGAAAAATTTGGTGCGGAATGTGAGATCCAACATCATTTCCCATAATTTCAGGCAAAAAAAAACCACCAATAACATTGGTGGTCTAACTTGAGCGGAAAAACATCGTTAAAAGCAATAAAGGGGAAACCTCTAACGACCTCCGCTTACCTAACTAACAACCGAAGAGGGAGATATCTTCTAATAACTATGACAGGGTCACTCGGGGAAAGTTCCGAAAGAATGCTCGAATTCATCAACAAACTATTAGAAAAATATTTTATTTTTGTTTTTCAAATGGTTACAAAGAGATCTTTTTAACCTACCTTAAGTGGTCAGTCCAGTTTTTTACCATTTATCCAAACTTCAGCAACTTCTCGTTGCTCATTCAGTAGAACCATGTTCGCTTTATAGCCGATCTTGAGCGAGCCATATTCTGCATCCAAGCCTAAAAACCTCGCTGGATTCTTAGATGCCAAATTGATCGCATCTGATAACTCTAACCCAAGTAGGGCGACCGCATTTCTAACTGCTGAGTTCATGTCTAATACTGATCCTGCCAAGCGTCCCTCGCTACTGAGCAATCTATCGCCTTCTCTGACGATTGTTTCACCAAAAAACTCGAACTTATCCTCATCGCTACTAACTGGTGGCATAGCATCAGTCACTAACATCATATTGACTTTGGACTTGATCGCAAGTTTCGCAGACTCCGGGTGAACATGTATTCCATCCAAAATCAGCCCCGCAAAACTATCATTATCCAGCAATGCGGCTCCAACCATTCCGGGCTTTCGAGAAGTAAATGGTGACATCGCATTAAATAGATGAGCAAATCCCATTGCTCCAGCGCTTAATGCTTGATTGGTTTGTTCAAGAGTTGCATCACTGTGTCCCAAACTAACGATAACCCCCAAATCAACTAACGATTTTATTTCATCTACAGAAACCATTTCGGGTGCGAGGGTAACTATAACCTTGCCTAGATCTTTACGAGCAAAAATCGATTTTTCTGCCTCCGATAATTTTCGAATAAATGATTCAGAATGCACACCTTTTTTGGCGACCGATAAATGAGGTCCCTCAAAATGAATACCTAAAATACCAAGAGAAGGATCGTTTCTTGCCAGCGCAATCGCATCAGCTGCCTGTTGCATTTTTGAAAGAGAGTCGGTAACCAACGTAGGTAGCCATCCTGTTGTTCCAAACTGTTGGTGCGCTTTGGCGATAACTTTAAGGGTTTCGATATCTGGGGAGTGATTAAAAAGCTTTCCGCCGCCGCCGTTGACTTGGGTATCGATATAACCTGGAACTAAAATGCCTGACATTGTTGGCAGGACAGAAGGCGTTTTATCTATCGCCGTGATCCGCCCTCCGTCAAGATAGATCGTTTGGTATTGAAGGAATTTCTCTCCATCAAATAACGCTTCAACTGAAATGGTTTCTTGAGCCACGTTTTTTTACTCGTTCCGACTAGCGACTATTCAGAGACACCTTGTAATTCAGGATATTCTTCTGACAAACAAAATTTGCCTTTTTCGTTTTTTGCAAGCAAACCACAGGCAATCTTTGAGTCGTGTGTAAAAAATAACCGTCCATTCCTAGCAAGTAAATCATCTAACAATACTTGTTTTTCATCGATCAATTTTTCTGCAAATCGATCATATCCCATAGTGATTGGCAAATGCACCCACGGCACTCCAGGGATTAAATCAGCACAAAAAACAACCGGACCGTTTGGCATACTTATTTCCGCAAGCATCATACCGGGAGTATGTCCATCACTAAAATGAAAACGGTAATCAGAACCCAAAACTGCATGATGCGACTCTTCTACTAAATACAAATTATCACGCTTTTTGAGTAACTCCATGAGGCTTGGAATAAACGAAGCACGATCTCTAAAGTGAGGATTAAACGCCCTCTCCCAGGCACTTTTTCCTATCAGAAAAGCCGCGTTAGGAAATAATAATTCTGACTCTTCCCCTTCTTGCCACTGACTCAACAAACCGCCAATATGGTCAAAGTGAAGGTGCGATAAAACCACGATATCGATATCAGTGTGCTTTAATCCGACTTCATCCAGCGAGTCTAAAAGTACATGGTTAGATTCAACCACCCCAAATCGTTGTTTCAATTTCGGGTCAAAAAACGCACCAATCCCGACTTCAAATAATATATTTCTTTGCTCGCCATTATCTAAAGTTTCTTTGACTAACAAACATCGGCAAGCTAAATCGATCCGGTTTTGATCATCAACTTCCACCCATTTTTGCCACATACCTTTGGGTGCGTTGCCAAACATTGCACCACCATCAAGCTTTTGAGAATTACCCGTTATCGAGTAGAGCGCTTTCATCGCTTTTTCCCTCGTTTAAGTTTTTGTTTGGACTTTCGTTTGAACTTTCACTTGTGTCAGAATCAGGCTCTTTAATTCGAGCGATTTTAAAGTGCGTTATACCATAAATTATCGATACGAATGGACTTGCCAAGTTAAAAAAACAAAAAGGTAAATACACTAAGGTTGGAACCCCTAACACGCCGAACATATAAACACCGCAAGTATTCCATGGAATGAGCGGCGACGTCATCGTGGCACTATCTTCCAGAGCCCTTGATAAATTCTTAGGGTCAAGTCCGCGCCTTTTAAATTCCGCTTTAAACATTCTTCCCGGAAGTACAATCGCAATATATTGATCGGCTGCAATAATATTAGTAGTAATGCAGGTTCCTACAACCGCCGCAATTAGCGAACCTATCCCTTTGACTAAACCGAGTATCGACTCGACTACACGCTGTAACAATCCGATTGTTTCCAAAACCGCTCCAAAAGCTAAAGCCGTCAAAATCAACCAGATCGTATTCATCATGCTCCACATGCCACCGCGCGAGAGTAAACTGTCAACCGCTTCATTTCCTGAATTAGATTTATAACCTTCAAACATAGCGCGCCAAACCGCGTCTAATCGACTGGTAAATTTTGACCGAACATCAAATATCAAACTGATATCTTTACCATCAATTTGTGCGGTCAATTCTTGCTCGGAATCTGAAGCGTTTAAAGTAAAATGGAATTTCTGTTGTTGATCATCTTTCAATGTTAAGTTAACCGTCAAATAATTATCGACCACTTTCTCTACTTCACATTTATTTATTTTTTTTGATTCTAGCGCTGACTCACATGAATATTTTGCATCCACCACATTTCTATCTAAAGTGTCGGGTTGCAAAATCACCGCAAAAATACAACCAACTAAAGCGCCTACCAGTAGTGTTAAAAATGCCGGTACTTTTTTAAATGCCAAAAACAAAACTAATAACAAAGGTAATAGCGCCCATGGTGAAATATTAAATTGTTGTTGAAGCACATCGATAGTAGCTCCTAAGTTTGCAGGCTTGTCATTATTATCCTGAGTAAAACCAATGATCGTAAAAAGAATTAACGCAAACAAAATACTCGGTACTGTCGTCCAGACCATATGCCGAATATGAGAAAACAAATCACTTCCTGCAACAGCTGGAGCCAAGTTAGTGGTATCGGACAGTGGCGACATTTTATCGCCAAAATAGGAGCCTGAAACGATAGCACCTGCAGTGACTGCCAGAGACATATCCAAACCCGCAGCGATCCCGATTAACGCCACACCCACAGTACCGGCGGTTGTCCAAGAGCTTCCAATACTAATAGAAACCATCGCGCAGATCACACAAGCGGCAACGTAAAATATACTCGGTTCTAATAATTGCAAACCATAATAAATCATTGTTGGAACGGTGCCGGAAACGATCCAGCTGCCAATTAACGAACCAACCATCATTAAAATTAATATAGCCCCAAAAGCAGTGGCTATACCTTTTGCAATTCCTTTTTCGATCTCAGCCCAAGTATAGCCATTTTTAAATCCTATTAGCGATGCAATCGCAGCGCCCAGAATAAGAGCTATTTGATTAGCACCATAAGAGGAGTCTGAACCATAAAACTGAACCGATACTGCTAACATTAACATCACTGACAATATTGGTATTAACGCGTCAAGTAACGTCGGTGATTTTTTCTCTGATTGCATGTTGTTCCTTATTTTGTATTTTCAAATTATTTGAATATCGCTAACTTTTATCGAGTAAATGCTTTCATTTGAATATTGTCTAGATCCCAATAACGATCTCTTAAACGAGTTGCACGAGAAACCATTGCCTGGTTTATGCCTTTGATTAATACGACATCTGCGTTGGAGGTTAACTCCAATGGGTCACCATCCCAAACGACGATATCCGCTTCCATACCAACGGCGATTTGACCATAGTTTTTTATTCCAAAAACTTCTGCTGTGTTGATCGTCATTGCTTTCAAAGCATCCTCAGCAGGCATCCCATAAGCAGCCGCATTTCCAGCAGATTGTCGCACTAAATAACCATTATGGGTTGATTGCCAATCGATTCCAGTAAATACCAGCTTCACGCCCGCCTCATTTAAAATGGCGGCAGCATCCAGTCTGATTGATAAAGATTCAAACGAAGGCAAGTTCAATATCGGATCCATAATCACTGGAATTTTCTCGCGGGCAATTTCATCAGCGACCATCCAAGCTTCAGAAGCACCAGCTAATATTAATCGTACGCTGTGTTTTTTGGCTAATTTAATCATTTGCAAAATATCATTACTTCGATGTACCGAAATAACCAATGGAACTTTTTTCTCAAGAACTCCTTTTAACGCATCTAAATCTTGCACCGATTGTGAAAACTTCCAATCATACCCTATCTTATATTCACTGCGATTATGGCGTAAATAATTAGCTTCATCTAATGCTTTGTCTAAAACAAGATAAGCCGACGCACGTGAGCCACCAGAAATATTTGCACCAGCAATTCCATAATTTGCATACTGCGCTGAATGTTCCGAAATAAGCCCTTGCTGATCAGATAATAAAGCGATAACTGATCCTTGTCCTTGAAATATAGACGTACCTCCACTCGGTCTGACAATTGCTCGTGTTAATCCATTGATTCGATTCTGTGGAATTAGTGTCGAGCGAAAGTTAATCGCTGACGCGACGGAAAATGATGCACCTTGCATTGTATTTTTTGTCGAGTGATCAACCGTACTCAATGCTGCACCAATTTCAACTAAACCCAGCTGCGTTGATGCATTAATTAATCCTGGGGTAACATGTTTTCCTTTTGCATCAATTAAAGTATGTTTGCCGTCTAATTGAATATTCTTTCCAACTTGCATAATGAAACCATCACTCACATAAATGTCGGTTTCGTTTAACACACCTTGTTTGGTGGCAGTATGTACTATTGCATTTTTAATTAGAAAGTCTTCTGCATTACTGATTAAGCTATGTAATAAACCGACCGTTAGGATTAGCATTTTAGCGCAAGAACGACAGCAGTAACTGAATATTTTTTTCATAACCTTTCTCCCGTTGGATCAGTAATTCCAAGATCAAAATCACTTACAGGTTGTTTGCCAGGGTCGTCTCGGTCATACATTAATGCACCGTCTATAAAAACTTTTTCTGCTTTGGCGTAAATACTAAATGGATTGTGAGACCAGATGACGATATCTGCCATTTTGTTTTCTTCTAAAGTGCCCGTTTTTTCTTCAATTCCAATTGCTTTTGCAGGGTTTGAGGTGATCCAAGCGATGGCATCTTTAGGTTCCAATTTTAAACCATTTTTATTTCCAGCAGCCATTGCTTTTGCTGTTTCTTGATTAAGATGCTGTATTCCAATCGCCGAATCCGAATGAATAATGGCACAGGCTTTCGCATTGTCAACCATTGCAGCATTTTCTTTCACGTGATCAAAAGCTTCGTGTTTAAAGCCCCACCAGTCAGCCCATACCGCCGCGCAAATATTTTCCTTGGCTAACACATCGGCAACTTTATACGCTTCGACCGCGTGATGAAAAGCTGCAATTTTATAGCCAAATTCATTTGCTATATCAATCATCACCAACATTTCTTCAGCTCGGTAGCAATGATTATGGACTAAAATATTTCCGCGCAACACATCGACCAAAGTATCCAATTGCAAGTCACGTTTTGGCTTATCTTTTTCTTTTTCACTCCCTAAAGATTCATAATATTTATCCCAATCGTTCCTATATTTTTCAGCTTTGATCCACGCTGCACGGTAACCAGCTACATTTCCCATTCGTGTGGACGGTGCACGATTTTTTTTCCCATAAACACGTTTTGGGTTTTCACCACAAGCCATTTTTAATGAGTGAGGTGCGCCTGGAAATTTCATTCCTTGAACGGAACGGGCAAAAACATTTTTAAGCGTTACCCCACGTCCACCAATTAAATTCCCCGAACCAGGAAGTACTTGAAAAGTAGTCACACCTCCAGCTAATGCTAATGGCATTCCAGGATCTTGTGTCCAAACTGAGTGCTCTGCCCAAACTTCCGCAGTTACCGGATTAGTCATTTCATTGCCGTCTTGAGTACTCTCAATAGACGGCGACGCGTAAACACCTAAGTGCGAATGGACATCGATAAGTCCTGGGGTAACCCATTTTCCATTAGCATCATATCGCTTTATTTCAGGTGCCACGTAAAAATTTTGACCGACCAGTTTTATTTTACCCTTCTCAACAAAAACTGAAGCATCCTCTAATTGCTTGCCAGTACCTGTTAAAACCGTCGCGTGTTCGATAACAAAGGAGTCAGACAAAATCGGACGGTAAGTTGACGGGAATGGTTGAGGTTGAGTCGAGGCGTCTTCTTTATCTTTTTTTTCCTGACTACAAGATGATACACCTACGACAAGTATTAACAATAATAATTGTTTCGATAACGTTTTTGTTCGGGTCACTTGATCACCTCACGATTAAAGCTCTATTCAGAAATGTCTTGAGCAGAAACTTCAACAATAACGTTTTTATCATTGTTGAAGTGATTAGTCTAAAGATTAAATTAAATTGATGTATTACACCACTAACCAAAAATCATGCTTAGTAGTTTTATTCCAAGAAAGTTATCCAAAACGGTCACGATGAAAATAGCGCCTAATAAGAGGGGACACACATAACCGATGGCAAAATCGACATAAGACTGTAGCCAGCTGTCACGGATTTCTTCATCACCGTTGGCCATTTCTGCGTTAAAATTTTCTTTCTTCCAGACATAAGCGGTAAATACAGCAATTAAGAACCCACCTAAAGGCAAAAAGGTATCACTTGCAATTAGTCCTACAAAAGACATAAAGTCTAACGTTCCGGCACCGGCTAAAGTGACAAAACTACCAAGCCACTCAACCGCTCCATTTGAGAGCATTGATGGAATTCCTACGATAAAAATAAAGGCTGCTACAATCCAAGTTGCCTTCCCTCTTTGCATTTTCTTCTCATCCACCATATACGCCGTGGGAACCTCTAAAAGGGAAATGGTTGAAGTAAACGCAGCAAAAGATAACAATAAGAAAAACAAAGTTCCTACAACAACGCCGAGTGATGCACCTAATGTTTCGAAGATCCCTGGTAAAGTAACAAAAATAAGTCCTGGCCCACCGTCGGTCTGAATACCTTGTGAAAATACAAAAGGAAAAATCATAAATCCGGCTAAAGTAGCGACTCCCACATCCATTAATGTGATAGTCGCCGCAGCACTGACGATGTTATCTTTCTTAGATACATAACTACCGTAAGTAATTAGTGCTCCCATTCCTAAGGAAAGGCTAAAAAATGCTTGTCCTAGCGCAGAATAAATGACTTGTCCTGTAATCTGACTAAAGTCCGGAACTAAGTAAAAACGAATTCCATCCATTGCGTTAGGTAAGGTTATTGCGTAAATAATAAGCGCAATAATCATAATAAATAGAGTGGGCATCAAAATCTTAGCCGCTTTTTCTATTCCAGCAGAAACACCTTTGGAAACCACATATGCCGTACCAATCATAAATGCTAGTGAATAACTTCCAACTGTAATCCAGTCTTTGGTGAATTCACCAAACCTTTGACCTATATCGAAATGCCCCATAAGCATTTCAATAAAATAACCAAATGCCCAAGCCGCGACTACATTATAAAATGATAGGATCAAAACGCCACTTGCCAACCCTAAATAACCCACGATTGACCAGTTTTTATAACCCAGCGAGTTAAATGCGCCGACAGCGTTACGCTGGGTTTTTCGACCAATAGCTATTTCAGCAACCATTACTGGAAAACAGAGGATAAAACAAAAAGCTAAATACATCACAACAAAAGCGGCACCACCGCCCTTACCTACTTCAAATGGAAACTTCCAAATATTGCCCAAACCAACAGCCGATCCTGCCGCTGCTAGTATAAATCCGAGTCGAGAACTAAACCCACCACGTTCTGTTACCATGATTTACCCTTCTAGTTATTATTTTGATTGAGTCTAAAAAGTTAATTAAATTATCTGACCTACAACTTTAACCAGCAATAAAACCACAATTAGTAGCCTTTCTACAAGTATTCAGCAGATTATTCTTTGATTATCCCACATTATATTATATTTTGTCTTAAGTCAGACGTATTCTCATTTATTTGCGCCCAGTCATTTTTTGAAAGATAACAACCGAAATAAACCAATAAATATGATTCAATAGCACCATTCAGACTATAAATATAATGTTTTGAGATTGTTTCATTCTATTTTATTGTGCTTTTTTAATATCTCTTCTATATTTATATTTCCAACTAGTCAGTTAAGACAATTTCAATGGAGTTGAAACCATGTCAATTCAGCAAATACCAAGTATTCTTAAATCAATGCAACCACAATTTGAAGAAAAGAATGCTATCAAAATAACTAACTCTCAATTTATCATGATGAAAGAAGTCATTCAGGAACACTGTAAAACTATTGATGCGCCTCGTCTGTACGGCATTTTGGGGCGGATTAGCCGCCGGATGAAACAGCCAAATAATCTCCACCTTTGGGTCACCGAATATGACTATTTTGCGGATAGTATGATGCAATCGCTTAAAGAACATAACTACTGCCGTACGGAAGACACTGTTGACAATATTCATGAAATATTTGGTCGGGGCAATAAAATTTCTGAGCCAGGATTTAACCGCCATGACGACCGTTCTCAAATTATGAGCATATTTGGTTAACCACCTATTTTTACTCCTTCCACCATTACGCCATAGAAAGGAGTAATCTGCTTATCTTATACTATGGCTTCGCCAGTCTTTTTTGCCAATTTATCTTCACACAAATCACCCCATAATTGCTTCCCTACCCGGCAAGAACTGTTACAATACTTCGAAAAAATATTACCCTAAAACTCTGGAAAAAATATGTCATTTAAGAATACCCGAGCTGTTGTCAGTGGTGGAGCCTCCGGTCTCGGACTAGGCGTGGTCAACAGAATTGTATCTCAGGGAGGCAAAGTTGCTATTTTAGATATTAACCAACAACAAGGTGAGCAAATTGCAGCAACGTATCCCGAACAAATTATTTTTTGCAAAACGGATATTAGTAAAGAGCAAGATGTTGATACGGCCGTTGATAATGCTGTCGAAAACTTTGGTTATATAAACCTTGCTGTTGGTTGTGCAGGGATCTTGGGGGCGGGGAAAATCATCAGCAAAAAAGGTTCCATGCCCGTTGAATATTTTCAAAAAGTTGTTGATATCAATTTAATCGGTACTTTCTTATTAACCCGAGCCGCCGCAAGACACATGCAAGAAAATCGACCTGATAAAAACAGTGAGTCCGGAGTTATCATCCACACAGCTTCAATCGCCGCTTATGAAGGGCAATTAGGACAAGTCGCCTATTCTGCGACCAAAGCAGCTATTGTAGGTATGATGCTCCCCCTGGCGAGAGAGTTTGCTAAATCAGGTATCCGTTGTATGGCAATAGCTCCAGGGATGTTTGAAACGCCGATGATGGCAAATGTTCCCGAAGAAATCCGTAAATCGTTATCGGCAGGTATTCCTTTTCCATCTCGATTTGGCACTTCAGAAGAATTTGCTAAAATGGTCGAACAAATCAATGACAATCAAATGCTGAATGGTTCTGTTATTCGACTAGATGGTGCTGCAAGGCTTCAGTAATTTATTAAATCGATGAAATACTAAAAGGGAATATCTAATTGTTTTAACCCTGATGATATCTTTTCATCAGGAAAACGTACACCGATCCCCAATAGGCGAATAGGTTGCGGGTGCTGCTCTCGTAATCGCTTTAATAATGCCAATAACAGCCTGACATCTAAACCAATTGAGATTGATTCAGCGGTGTGCAATGAAAAATTGGCTTTTTTGACCTTAACATAAACTTTACGAATTTTTTCTGCACCTCCAGTGGCATCTAAACGTCTTGAAAGGCTTGAAACTAATTGCAGTAATTCGTTTTCACAGTCTTCCCATTCTGAAATATCCTGATCAAAGGTTGTTTCTACGCTAACTGATTTTCTTTGAGAATCAGGACTGACTTTTCGATGATCGATCCCTCGACATAAGTCATATAAATATTTACCCATTTTTCCGAAGTTTTTTATCAGTAAATTCAGTTCTACTTGTCTTAATTCCTTACAGGTGTATATATCCATCGATTCTAGTTTAGATGTCATTACTTTGCCAACACCATGAAGTTTTTTAACTGGTAGTTTATCGATAAATTTAATTTCTTCTTCTGGTAAAATCACTTTGATACCGTTCGGTTTATTCCAATCGCTGGCAATTTTAGAAAGAAATTTGCTGGTGGAAACTCCTGCTGACGCTGTGAGACTAGTTGTGTCGAAAATATCTTTACAAATAGATTGAGCTATCCAGGTAGCACTTCCATGACATCTTAGTGAGTCAGTAGTATCCAAATAAGCTTCATCAAGGGAAAGCGGTTCAATTAAGTCGGTATATGCATGAAATATCTTTCGAATTTTATTCGATTCGATTTTATATTTTGCTATCTCCGGTTTAATGATAATCAGGTGCGGACAAAGTTGTCTCGCGTAACCGGAAGGCATCGCCGAATGAACGCCAAATTTTCGAGCTTCATAGTTTGCTGTCGCTATCACGCCGCGATTTTCTGGTTGCCCTCCAACGGCAACCGGTAAATTGGCTAAGTGGGGATCGTCTCTTTGTTCAACAGATGCGTAAAAACAATCCATATCAACGTGTATTATTTTGCGCATTGTTAGACCACGACAAGATTAGCAATTAATCAAAGAGGGATAGTGATGCGAAAAAGTGCTCCGCCTAATGCGCTTTGTTCAATTGCAATATCGCCGCGATAACTCTTAATAATATCCATCACAATCGACAAACCCAGACCTTGTCCTTCGGTATTTTGATCGAGTCGTTTTCCGCGATTTAAAATAGCTTCGCGATTTTCGACATTCACTCCAGTACCATCATCATCCAAATAAAGACAAAAATTATTATCTTTTACTTTCGATGAAATAACTACTTTTGAGTTAGCCCATTTACATGCGTTATCAGCAAGATTTCCTACCAGTTCCAATAAATCACCGGCATCGCCCGGAAAAATAGTACCTTTACCTACACGTGACTCTATAAGCAGCCTTCTTTGTTGATGAACTTTGTTTAATGCATCAACTATTTTGACGACTTCTGGCTCTACTTCACAAGTTCTAACCAAAGTTCGCCCTGAGGACATCACTGAGCGATTTAATTGATATCGTACAATGTCGTCAATCCTTTCAATTTGAGATTTTAAGACATTTTTTTCATCCAAAATTTTCCGATTTTCGATTTCACCTTTCAATATAGCCAGCGGCGTTTTTAAACTATGTGCAAGATTCCCTAAACTGTCTCGAAAACGATTTTTCTGGCGCGATTCACTATTCAACAATTGGTTGATACTTGAGGTTAGTGGTACTAACTCTTTAGGGAAAACGCCTTCAATATTAGTCGCTTCACCTAGGCGTACTAATTCAACCTGTTGCTGCGCCATCCTTAAAGGACGTAACGAAAAACTAAGCGCGTAAACAAAAACCACCAGTAGCACGAGACCCGAAATCGATAACCACGCAAACACTTCGCCTTTAAATTTATCGACTGCGGAAGTGAGAATGGTCTGTTTTTCTCCAACAATGAAATAGTAGGTTTTTTCCTGATTATTGTCATGCTCCCAGATAATAGATTCTCCGATCCAAAACATGTCTCTACCTTCAAACTTTGACTCCGTTAGTTTTTGTAAGGTAAGTAATTGTTTTTTATCTGGCAACGTCTGAAACAGTTCGCTTGAAGGTGATTGCCACACTAATGAACCATCTTGCTGCAAAACATAAGCAACCAAACCTGAGCTAAGATTAACCAACCTCTCATTTCTTAACACATCCGGAATAAATAGCACGCCTTGGTCGTCTTCAGCTATTGCAATTAAGGCGTAGACCTGAGCGATCATACTTTCAAGTAATCGACTTTTACTTGCGATGGAATAAGCGGACTGAGTTGCATAATAGATAATACTAAAAGCTACAAATAATATAATAGAACTGACAATCGTTAAGCGTTGTTTGAGTGACCAATTTTTCATTGAATAAATAGCGTTTACCAATTTTAAGAAATAAAATCCGGATTAAGCCGATAGCCTTGACCACGCAGAGTTTGGATCAATTTCAAGTCTTGTTTTGGATCGATTTTTTTGCGCAGTCTTCCTACGAAGACTTCTAGAACATTACTGTCGCGATCAAAATCTTGTTCATAAATATGTTCAGTCAACTCAGTTTTAGAGACCACCTTTTTGGGATTTAAAAAAAGATATTCTAGCACCTTGTACTCATAAGCAGTCAGTTCAATATGAGAACCGGATTTTCGAACGCTTTGCGCCATAGTGTCCAATTCAATATCGGCAATTTTTAACAAAGGTGAAGCAAAACCAGCTGTTCGTCTTAACAATGCATTACAGCGAGCGAGTAACTCCTCAAATTGAAATGGCTTTGCCATATAATCGTCAGCCCCGGTCGACAATCCTTCGACTTTATCCTGCCAGGAATCTCTTGCGGTTAAAACAATGACCGGAATTTGATTGCCTTTGTCTCGTAACTCTGCAATCAACTCTAAACCGGATATTCCGGGTAGACCGATATCAACCACCGCCAAATCAATTGGGTACTCTTTTGCTAAAAACAATCCATCTTCACCATTTGCAGCTGACTCTGTAACAAAACCATTTTTTTTAAAAGAAGCAATTAGATTATTTCTTATAAGATCTTCGTCTTCAACAATTAGGATTTTCATATAGATACACTCTCGGCTAATGGGTTATCGACAACCTGGGATCGATACAGTCTTAATCCGCTTTTGATCAATTAATATTCTGACTCGATATACCGAACTTTCCCCTTTTTTGGCTAATTGCACTCCAACAACTTTTCCATCGGTACGTTTTTTTGCTTGGTTAATTGCCTCGCTTCGGGATATTAACTGGCATTTGTAGGTAGATGACGAAGGTTCTTGTTCACTACCTTTTGAAATAGCCGTAAATGGCAAAAGACAGAGCAAATAAAAAGCAATTACTCGCTTGTAAAAAGAAAATCTCATAGTTCTCTTAAATAATTTCATGTTAACAATCTAAATAAAGTTCGACTATATCATGGCTCAGCACCGTGAGTAAGATCTCTCTGTACATATATGATATTTAATAACTTTAAGGATAATAAAGAAGGATGAATTCAAGCTGAATATGGGCTAAAAAACCAATATGCGAGGAATTATATACCTACAGAATGAATAGATGTCGGAAACATCAAAAATAGGTCATCGAAAGTATGTAGACTTATTTACGTTGACCGATGTTAGTTACCCAGTCAAATAACGAGATATAAATAGCTTAAAATTAAGCGACTAACTGATTGGCCATCATATCGAGCGATTCAGATTCCATAAGGATATCTTTGAGTGCAATTTCAATTGCTTCATCATCTAGTGAAAGAAGCTCCAAAGTGGACTGCGGAATATTGGTTATTATCGAACCACCAACATTTATTTTTCTTAACAGCCGATTGGCCACCAGAACAAGATTTGAATAAACACCATGTTTACTCCAAAATTCCTCTTGATGATGACGATGAACCGCGACAATTAACTCATCCGGCATGTGCCAGTTTTGCATAAGCCAAGCGCCGATCACTTCGTGAGTTGTACCAAGTATGTAAAATTCAATATCTTCCACTGCAATATAAGGATTGGCAATAATCGTGTTATTAATCAACTCAAACTGAGGTGGAAAAATATGTCCCAGTAGTAGATGACCAAAATTATGTAACAACCCGCTAAGATAAATCAACCCTCTCTCCGGACGCTGTTTAAGCGGCATCGCGCGACTTAATTTTTCGGCTAGTGTGGCTGTATATATCGACTGTTTCCAAAATTCCCTTACACCAAGAGGTCCATCCTTGGGGACTTTTAATGATTTCCCAATAGATAAACCAAGCGCTAAATTCATAACTAGTTCAAAACCTAACACACGAGCTATCGCCGTCTCTATGGAGTCAATTTTGCCTTGATATCCGTAATAAGGAGAACTAGCCCAACTAATCACTTGCGCAGCAAGAGAAGGATCTCGCGATACTATCACAGCCAATTTCGCTGCATCAGCACTTGGATCAACCCGCAGCTTCATTATGTCTTGAGCAATATCCGGCATCGCAGGTAAATCAAAGGTTTCGTCGATTCGTTGTTTTAGTCTAATAGAAGTAAAACCTAATTCAACATCTTCCCCTTGGTTATCTTGATTTCGACCGGCAAACAAACGCTCTGTTCCAACAGCAAAACTTGAAGACTGACAATCTTGAAATAATAAATTTCCTGCAATTTTATCTAACAATAACAACTTGTCGGGAGTCCCGCTCTCAATATAGATTTCATCCATATCTAAAATAATTGGATCAATAACTAATTTAATTCCATACAAACCACTGATTGGTGGAAAACTTTTTCCTTTGCACCCTTTAAAAATCGAAGACAGATCATTTTTTTCTATCAGCGTTGGTTGAAAGCCGAGTTGATCAGATAGCGCTCTAAAATCCAAAAGATAGTGGTAAGGTAGAATCGCTAAATAAATTTGAGATTCATACTTAAAACCAACGCTTCTTATTTGGCTTTCAGCATGAGCATTCTTGTCACAGATATCTTTACACAAGATGTTATCAACAACTTGATAGTTTACTGATGCTTTTTTTAGTTCTTCTTCAATACGTTTTGGAATAGACAAGTTAACCACCTCAAAATCACTGAGACTAAATAGATTGATATTTAATATATAGTTCAGATTGACTTGTTTATCCTAATTTATTTTACTAGAACTAGACTATTTGCCTCCTATCGATAGAATGGAGATTTAGATTGGTAATAAAAATCGGCATATTTATACCTGTGCTACCTCAAAATGCGTATTTCAGTGTTTAGCCAGGAAATTTGAACACCAACAGTAGGCGCTCTTAGGCAAGGCTATAAACATTTAAAACTGGCACAGTTCAACTATCTGAATTGGAGATAACTTTACTTTGAGTCTCTTGATTAATTTCCACTCTTTCTATTTTCTCAAAACGAGAAGATATTTTTTTTGCCGAAACATGAACCAAATCAACATCTTTACTAACTTGCCCAATATGTGATGAAAGTTTATCCATTCTTCCTTGAAAACGCACAAAATCCTTACCAAGTGCGGACAGATGCTCTTTGATAATATGTACTTGTTTACGAGTTTGCTCATCCTTTATAACTGTTGAGGCTGTGGTCAAAATGGCCATTAAAGTCGTTGGCGAGACTATCCAAACCCTGCACTTATAAGCGTGTTCAACGAGTTGGGGGTAGTGTCCATGAATTTCAGCAAACACACTCTCGGCTGGAATAAACATCACAGCACCGTCTGATGTTTCAGGAGGAATAATATATTTATCGGAAATATCGTTAATGTGCTTTTTGATATCTCTGGCAAATTGTTTTGATGCTTCCTTTCTATCTATTGCACCCACTTCAACATCCATCATTTTTTTGTAACTTTCCAAAGGAAATTTTGCATCAATCGCAATTTTTCCTGTCGGTTCAGGTAGGGCTAAAACACAATCGGCAATTTTTTCATTAGATAACTTACACTGCATAAAATAATGAGATTCCGGCATAATATTGCTCACCAGAGATTGCAATTGCACTTCACCAAATGCACCTCTTGAGCGTTTATCATTCAGGATCTCTTGTAAACTGACAACATTAGAAGACAGTTCAGTGATCTTTTTTTGTGCATCATCTATCAACGCTAAACGTTTAATCACATCACTAAAAGTTTGATTAGTTTTTTCAAAACCGTCGGTCAACCTTTTTTCAACTTGCCCACTTATTTCCTTCAACCTAGTATCCGTCGATTCCGTTAATCCGGTAATGTTTTGACCAATTAAATCACTTTGTTTTTTCAAACTGCGATCGAGATCTTGGCGCAAATCGTTGATCCCTTTACGAATATTCTCTGCGATCATTTCAGTCATTAAAGCTTGATGCGCTTGCATATTTTTGGATATTTTTTCACCGAAACCATTGACGGTATTTGTTAACTGCTCGTGTCCACTCTGCAACGACTGAGATGTGTTTCTTTTTAATTGTTCAAACCTTTCAATCATGTTTACTTTAAATGACTGGATATTAGCGCTTAACGCTTTTTCTGAATTGGCAAATCGCTGCTCTAAGGTTAATTTTAACGCTTCTAAAGAGGTCAATTGTTTCTCTCGATCTGACGAAATCAATTCAAATAGCTGAGTTTGACTTCGATATAACTTGTCTTCTAAATTTCTTTGATTTTCACTGATGAGTAATTTAATTGCTTCTGCTTGTTTTGCATAATCGATTAGAAGTTTTTCTTCAAATTGAGAGTTTTTCTGTTTTGACCACAAAGTTAAGATTACAATCAAAATCAATGTGTTAACTAATAATATTATGATTTCCGGCTGCTTCAAAAGATCCATACGAATGAGGTTATCTATTTGTTTTAATAATGAATAAGAATAATAACATGCAGTAAGTATCTGTACTGATATATTGATATATCTCTAAGAATAACGCCCGTAAATCTATGAATTCCCCGTAAAAGATCTTTTTTGTTTACTCTGTGTCTCCGGGGTAAATAGCCCCTGTGTCAGGATAGTTATCACTCTTATCTAAAAGTGTTGAGGATAACCAGTCCCACTGCCGATCATTCGATATATTAAACTCAACTATCAACTTGATTAAGGTGTCAAGCGAGTTTAATTATCACACCCCTGCGACCAAACAATCAGCAGCGGAAACAACCAAATCGGAGCCAACCCAGAGACGATAAATTTTCTTGTGGAGAAAATGACCCGGATTAAAAAGGACTAAAGCAAATAGACGGCAAATACAGCCTCGACCTACTAACTTAACTTCTTCGTGATTTGGCACTCAGTGGTGAGTTATCCTCAACAGCAACTATACTATCAAAATAAAGGGTGGTTATACAAGTAGTATTTTAAAATTAAAAACTTAGTAACTATTCAGCGTGTTTTCAATAAAAAACAGAAAGTATTACTTGACACGATTTTATCGTTATTTTGCCAAAAAAAAATCAGTCTAAAATAACTCATTA
>Ga0316204_10006638_pt1 | contig 17637 bp, 15 predicted proteins | sample 6monrhotite_MG_2_FD_205661 | JGI IMG/M metagenome (GOLD analysis project Ga0316204, IMG submission 205661) | Microbial mat bacterial communities from mineral coupon in-situ incubated in ocean water Damariscotta River, Maine, United States -... | ecosystem: Environmental > Aquatic > Marine >... | reverse complement strand
ATGATACTTTTTTTTGTAATGCATTAATGGTCGATTAATTAACCAATCTAAAAGCTGATCAGAATCTTTAGCAGCTAGAATAGGTTGTAAGGTGTCTTTTTTATTTTGTTTGCGTCGACCATTGGCTATAGCTAATAAATGAAGGTCGTGGTTACCTAACACTGTTACGGCGTTTTCTTCGAGTGATTTGATAAAACGAAGCGTCTTAAGTGAGTCGGGGCCACGATTTACAATATCACCAGCAAACCATAGTTTATCCTTGTCAGATTTAAACTCAATTTTCACAAGTAATTCTTTTAGTTGCTGGTAACAGCCCTGGATATCACCAATAGCGTAAGTAGCCATAATTTATAATTTAATTTTGTTTTAGTTTTTCTAGTTCAATAGATCTAAACCAGCCGCGCATTAAAACGGCTTGATTATCAATAAGCTTTAGTTGTGGGCAACTCTTTAGTAAAAGTTCAAAAACAACATCAGTCCTGGTAGCGACACGCCGCATAACAGGGTTTATTAATCTTCGTAAAAAGGCCGTTTCATCTGATCGTAAAAACTTGTCCAGTATAATTATTTTTCCACCGGGTTTTAAAACACGCATAGCCTCAGTCAATGCTTTTTGTGGATCAGGAACAACAGCAAGTATTAAATGCATAATAATAGTATCAAATTGCTCGTTAGCGAAGGGTAAGTTCATAACATCCGCGGTGTGGAGGTCTATTTGAAAATTTACATCAACTAAGCGACGATTGCATTTCTCTAGCATAGCAGGAGTGATATCAGTTGCAGTATAAATATGTTGATCTGGTAAATAAGGGATATCAAGACCAGTGCCTATTCCATTAATGAGTACGTTTTGTTGGGGAAGATTATGCAGGCGCTGTAAACTGTTTTTTCGAATTGACTGAGTTGGAGATGCAACAATCAGGTCATAAATCGGGGCAAGAAGGGTGTAGCTAAATTTGAGCCCCATACTTATATGCCTATAGTTTTGTTTGCTGCGACTAGTGTAAGGTGCCTGGCGCTAACAGGTAGAATTCTGGAATGTCTGCTTCAAAATGAAAGCCATCATCAGCGATCATCTGGTAACTGCCAGTCATTGAACCACTTGATGTTTTCATCATTGTGCCGCTGGTATACTGGAAGCCTTCGCCTGGTTTTAAATAGGGCTGTTCGCCGACCACACCATCGCCTTTAACTTCCTGAGTTTCACCCATAGCATCTGTAATTACCCAATGGCGAGTGAGTAAGCGTGCAGGTAGATTACCATCATTTGTAATGGTAACAGTGTAGGAGAAGACATAATGACCCTGATCAGGTATAGACTGCTCTTCTATGTAAGTCGGGGTAACTTCTACACTTATGTTATATGGGTTTTCATTCATCACTAATACCACTTTAATAGATAAGATATAGTAATCAGACGGAATAAGTGTGAGCCTAAGGTATTGATTTAATTAGCAGTTCAATAGTTGAGTTTCGCCAGGCGGGTAACCGGTGTTATCTGTACTGCATGATTGATCAAATAATGGCTCAGCGAAAGAGGTCCACCTGATTTCACTATGCTGACTAGCTTAACAGAATTACGGTGTAGATTTTAGCTAAATTTAAGGCGCATATAGATTGGTTTATATTAAGAAATATGCTTAAACAGATTGGCAAACTGTTCAAGTGTGAGAGTTTGTGCTCTTGATGTGGGGTCGATGCCAACGGCTTGCATTTGTTGTGCGGTACAAATGTCTTTAAGTACGTTTCTTAAGGTTTTTCTACGTTGTGAGAAAGCCTGAGATATGAGTTTGGCAAAGGCTTTTTCATCGTTAACCTGTACAGGTTTGATTTTATGTGGGACTAATCTGACAATCGCAGAGTCAACTTTTGGCATGGGCTCAAATGATTCTGGTGGAACAATAAATAAAGGGGTTACCTGAAAGTGGTACTGAGCCATGACCGACAGGCGGCTGTAGTTACTGGTGTCTGGTTTTGCAGCAAGGCGTTGTACTACTTCTTTTTGAAGCATAAAGTACATGTCCTGAATCTGTTCACAGTACTCAACCAGATGAAAAATAATAGGTGTCGAAATATTGTAAGGAAGGTTACCAATAATGCGCAAAGGTTGTGAATAGTTAAGTGTATTAAAATCAAATTTTAATACATCTTTATTATGTACACGTAACCTGCCTTGCTGAGTATTGTCAAGCCCGCAATTGAGCTGAAGCTTGGGTATTATATCGCGGTCAAGTTCAATAACATCCATTTCACCAATTATGTCTAAAATCGGGCAGGTCAGGGCACCTAAACCGGGGCCGATTTCAATTAAGCGTTCTCCCTTTTTGGGATTTATGCTTTGAATGATTCTCTGAATAATTCCCTCATCAGATAAGAAGTTTTGACCAAATCTTTTGCGTGCACGGTGTTGAGTTGACATAATTATTTACTTAAATCGATTGCTTTGTTGGATTAGAAATCGCCTGATTATTGGCTAAATAAATTGCGGTTTCTAATGCGGCTTTATAACTGCCAGTATCAATATTTTTAGTGGCAGCCAGATCCAGTGCAGTTCCATGATCAACAGATGTGCGGATAACAGGTAAACCAAGAGTAATATTTATTGCATGTCCAAAACCAACGTGTTTTAGCACAGGAAGGCCCTGGTCATGATACATCGCCAGGACCGCATCCGCCGTATCAAGGTATTTAGGTGTGAACAACGTATCGGCTGGGAGCGGGCCGGATAAGTTTAAACCCTGCAATCTGAGTGTGTTGAGTACCGGCGTTATCACCTCAATTTCCTCTGTCCCCATATGGCCGTTTTCACCAGCGTGAGGGTTGAGGCCACAGACTAGTATGTGTGGATTTTGAATTCCATATTTAGTTTGTAAGTCATGGTGAAGTATTGAGATAACCCGTGCCAGGTTTTCTTTAGTAATGGCTGAGCTCACCTGGCTTAAGGGTAAATGCGTGGTTACAAGTGCTACGCGTAGTTTTTCAGGTTCTGCAGCCAGCATCATAACGGGGGTTCCATTAGTCAGTTCAGCAAGGAATTCGGTGTGTCCAGAAAATTTAATGCCAGCCTCATTTATAATGCCCTTGTGGATAGGGCATGTCATCAGCGCCTGTGTTTGATGATTTTGTTGTGACTCAACAGCCTCGCGTATACATTGCAGTACATAGTGAGCATTTGAATGATCAAGCAGGCCAGGTGTTACAGGGTTTTCAAGTTTAACTGCAACTACATGCATTGTATTGTCTGTGTGTTCAGGCACATGAGCAGCCGATTGAATGACTTCGATATTGATATTGATGCCAAGTGCCTCTGCTCTTTGAGACAGCATTTCTGGGTCGGCAAAATACACCCGGCTACAGTTTAGCTTTTCATGTGCCGTGAGTATTGCCAGATCAGGGCCAATACCTGCTGGCTCGCCAGGGGTGATAGCAATAACCGGTAACATTAGCTGTCAGTCTTTAGACGATAATCAACATAGGCTTCATCACGTGCGCGACGTAACCATAGCTGGAGTTCTTCGTCGGCTTTTCGGTTCTGAATGGCTCGCTGTGCTTTTTGTCTGATAAGCTGATCCGTTTCATCCTGTTGACGACGCCCTAATACCTGAATTACGTGCCAGCCAAACTGACTTTTAAAAGGTTCAGAAATTTGACTGGTTTTTAATGATTTCATAACCTGAGTAAAACGCGGAACAAATGTTCCTTCCGCTGCCCAGCCAAGGTCACCACCATTGTTTTTTGAACCAGGGTCCTGAGAGTATTTTTCAGCTAGTTTTGCAAAGTCAGCGCCATTATCCAGTTGCTTTTTTATCTGTGTGAGTTTTATTCTGGCCTGCTCATTACTGGTGATCTGGTCAGCTTTAATGAGAATATGTCTGGCATGGGTTTGTGTTACCAGGTGTTGTTTGGTTTGTTTATCAATGACTTTAATTATATGAAATCCGCTTGCACTGCGTAATGGTTCAGAAATGTTTCCCTTATCCAGACTGCGAGCAGCGCTAAGGAATAAAGGGGGTAACTGTGCAGCACTACGCCACCCCAGATCTCCACCTTTTAAAGCGTTACGACCATTAGAAAATGACATGGCTACATCGCTGAACTTATTTCCTTTATCAATTTCTTGCAGTGCGTCTTTAGCTTTTTTCAGAGCCGCGCTAATATCTTCAGGTGAGGCCGCTTCAGGTGTTTCAATAAGGATATGAGCTAGTCTATATTTATCATTGGCTGTCTGACCAGATTGTTTTTGCTGGTCAAGAAATATATCAATTTCCTGTTGTGAGACTTTGACACGACTATATATCATACGCTGTTGAAGCTGGCGTATCATAATGTCTTTACGTGTTTGTTCACGAAAGTTTTTATAGTTAATACCTTTGCTTTCTAAAGTGCGGCGCATTTCATCCAGGCTTGATTTGTTTTTTTGCGCAATGTTTTCCAGTGCCTGGTTAAGGCTTAAGTCATCAACGTGAATGCCCTGTGCTTTGGCTAGCTGCAACTGAATGCTATCAACGATCATGCGCTCAATAACCTGCTTTCTTAGAATTTTTTCAGGTGGTAATGATTGTCTCTGTAATTGAAGTTGACGTCTGAAATCATCAATGCGGTTATTGACCTCAAGTGTGCTGATGATGTTGTCATTTACAACCACAGCAATTGAGTCAATTTCTTCAGCTGCAATAGCATTAGATGCAAAACTCATTAGTAAAGGTAAAATTAAATAGTGTGAAATTTTCATAGGGTGAAACTGCATATTAATAATCCGGTTGATAGCCTAGGATAGCATGTTTAAGTGTGCTGGTAGCCTGTTTGTCAGAAACGCTACCGAAGCCTTTAAGCACAAATTGAAACATAATTGATGAGTCGTAGGGCTCGAGTGCATCATCAGTTAGATAACGCTGAGTCACCAGGCGTAAGGCCCAGCAGCATGACTCATATTCGATGCCAACAAGTGTTTCAATATTGCGTTCTTCAGTAATGGAGTAATTCCAGCGTGTGAGCAGAGAGTAGTTGCTCGCAAAAGGCCATGCAAATGAGAGATCGGTTTGTTCAAGATTATTAATCTCATCGACTGGATCGCGGTGGAAACGGTAGCCAATATTAAACAGGGCTTTATCGGAGGCCGCGTAACTGAATTGAATGCTGTGTTTATCTGATTTATCTGTCTCAGTGTTCCACTGGTATGTCGCTCTGTTGCGCCAGTTGTATATATTTGCTGTAAGCTCAGTGATAATGTCAGATGCATCTGAAGGGGTAACAGGTGTGTTGAGGTAAACTTGCTGATCATCAAAGTAATGTATTCGTCCAATACTGAATGTCATTATTTCATGACCATTGTCTTTATCTAAAATACGTGAACTTAAAGCCAGGGTTAGCTGATTAGCATCACCCACCCGATCTACTCCAGTGAAGCGGTTTTCTCTGAATAATGAAGAGAAAGAGAAGTTTTGTTCTGAGGTATCAAACACAGGTAATGTGCTCTGATCTTCATAGGGGATATTTAAATAAAATAATCGGGGCTCTAAGGTTTGTATTAATGAGCCACTGGAAATGTCTCGCTCAAACAGGAGTCCGCTATCCAGACTAAAAATGCTTAAATTTCGCTCTTCAATATTATCTTTAGTGCCAGCAGTGGTGGTGTCATAACGCGTATGCATAAATCCAGCGCTCGGTGTTAGAAACCATGCGTTGCCCTGTGCGGGTAAGCTTAATTTAGGGTAAATATGTGACCTTGAACCCTGAGTTTTTGATGTGTTTTCGTGTTCAAACTCAACCCATTCGCTATCTAAAGAGACAGTTAAGTTACTATTTTCAAATTCGCCCAGCTCTTCTAATCCGCTTAAGGTGAACTGGGGCAAACGACGGTATGGTCTGTTATTTAGTAAAATATCATCATCAATAGTTTGAAAAGACTGTGCCATTAAGCCGGCATTCCAGTTACCCATGTTGTATTTAAAAGAAGCATTTTTTTCCAGGTGGGTAGTGTTTGAAACATTAATACCACTACTCAGGTCGGTCAGGTACTCCGTGTCGGATGCGCTGTTTGCGAGCATACTCAGGCTCAGGTTATCAGTCAGTTTGCTCTGGTTGGTAAAGTGAATCAGGTAGCGTTCTTCCAGGGTTTTTTCATCCTCGTTCAGGTATTCAAAATCGAGCTTGCCTGAGCTTGTGCGGGTCAGGTAGCGGTATTCGGTGCTTAGCATTGTGCCTCGGTCGCTCATATAATGAGGCGTGAGAATAGCATCCTGATTGCTGGCAATATTCCAGTAAAAGGGGGTGCTGAGCTCAAAGCCCCTTGAGTTTGAGCTGCCTATATTGGGCATCAGTAAACCAGAGCGACGCTCACTGCCTAACGGAAACTGGATCCAGGGAATATAGAATACGGGAATGTCTTTTAACCAGAGAACGGTGTGTTTTGCGGTTCCGGTTTTACTGACTTGATCAAGCTCTAACCACGAGGTATCAAGATGCCAGTCAAATTTTTCAGGGGGGCAGGTTGAAAACTGAGTGTCTTGTAATATTGTTTTATTATTATTTGAAAGCCGAAAAACTGGGGTTTTTCCAGTTAAGTGAGCATCTGGCAAATAATAAAGGCTGTCTTTTAGTTCTCCTTCACTGGTTTCAAGGTTTAACCAGCCGCTTTGCGCCTGTAAGGCCATATTTTCAGTGTCTGCCTGGATGTTATTCAGTAATTCGAGTTGCTGTGTGTCCCTATTATGAATTATTTGATCGGCGCGTAAGCGTAGCAGGTGGCGCTCTATAATGACATTACCCGTAAATGAGCTGGTTGAGTTTGCAATGTTCTGTACCTGTTCGGCGGTAATATTAGTTTCGTCAATATTTTCCGCGGAAAAGACTGGAGGCGGGCTATAATTAAGTAGCGAGCTGGTACTTGTCGGGCATTGGCTGAAAAGATCGTTAGCCTGAATTGGGTCTGCGGCCCTTAATAGTGGCGAAGAGCTTATCAGTAGAGCGCTAAGAATAATTCGATTAACAGTCATTATTAAATAGTGGTTATATCTTGATACGGGCCTATTGGGTTGTTGCGTATTGTATCTTGAATGAGCACTTAAGTCGGAGGAATATTCCCTGATGAGTGAAGTGGATGGCCTTATGGCGGATATGCTGGACTCAGAACCCGCGCCTGAAGATAAACCCGCGCAAGAGCAGCGACAATACCATCGGTATAAAGTTAGCTTTAAGGTGTTTATTCGGCTCACAGAAGGTGGCTTTGTAACTGCACAGGCTGTAGATCTATCCATGGGTGGCGTTTATATAGAGTATGGTGCTTCCGTTGAAGTTAATAAAGAATTCGATATAGCGTTTGACCTGCCATTTAAGGAAGAATTCAAACGGGTGCTGGTAAAAGCTAAAATAGTTCGCTCAATAGTGATTGCGGGTCGTGATGTCTATGGCCTGGCAATGGTTTTTGCTAACGATACTGATTCTGTGCTTAAGGCATATCTTGTGAAACGTGCCAAACAGGCTTAATGGCTTAAGCCTGTTTGGCAGCTCTTAGGTAAGCAAAAATTCTAGTAGCGCTTTTTGAGCGTGCAGGCGATTTTCCGCTTCATCCCAGACAACACTCTGTGGTCCATCAATGACACTTGCACTCACTTCTTCGCCTCGATGTGCAGGCAGGCAGTGCATAAAGAGGGCGTCTTTGTTGGCTAACGACATTAACTCGTTATTTACCTGGAAATTCGAAAATGCGGTTTCACGTTCCTTTTGCTCTTCTTCCTGGCCCATACTGGCCCATACGTCTGTAGCGACCATATCAACCTTCTCACAGGCCGCTTTAGGATCACGGAAGACTTTAACTCGGTCGCCAGCGGTTTTAATGAGTTCTGGGTCAGGGTCATAACCTTCGGGGCAGGCGATATGCAGTTTGAAATCGAGTTGTCTGGCGGCATTAATGTATGAGTGACACATGTTGTTGCCATCACCGACATAAGTCGCTGTTTTGCCCTGCATATCACCACGGTGCTCAATCCAGGTTTGCATATCCGCTAGCAGCTGGCAGGGGTGTAGCCAGTCAGTTAAACCATTAATTACTGGGACGGAAGAGTGTTGTGCCAGGGTGTTAATTTTTTCATGTTCAAATGTACGCACCATAATGATGTCAACCATGCTGGAGAGTACACGGGCGGTATCTTCAATCGGTTCACCTCGACCAAGTTGGGTGTCTCGGGGAGATAAAAACATTGCGTGCCCACCTAGTTGTGCCATGCCCGCTTCAAATGAAACACGGGTGCGGGTTGATGATTTTTCAAAAATCATCGCCAATACTTTGTTTTTTAATGGCTCGTGAATCTGCCCAGCATGCTGCATTTTTTTGAGCTCAATGGCCCGCTGCAGTAACTGTTTTAATTCTTCAGGTGATAAATCTAATAAGCTTAAAAAATGCCGAGTCGCCATAGGGCATCTCCGGGGGTAATAATTAATTGAGAAAAGACTGGATTAGCTGGCTGACAGTATCAACGATCTGGTCAGCCTGGGCATCCGTCAAAATCAGGGGGGGTAGTAAACGTACCACGTTGCCAGCGGTAACATTTATCAGAATGTTTTTTTGCAGAGCGAGCTTAACCAGTTCGGCGCAATCACGATCCAGCTCAATGCCAATAAGCAGGCCGAAACCACGGATTTCAGTAACTCCATTTACATTGGAAAGCTGTTTAATAAAACCATCCGCCAGGCGGCTACCCAGTTCAGCTGCGCGTTGTACTAACTGATCCTGTTCTATTGAGTCGATAACTGCGTTTGCCGCGCTACAGGTTAGCGGGTTGCCGCCAAAGGTGGAGCCATGATTACCGGGTTGAAATAATTCAGCGGCTGCTCCGTGCGCAACGCATGCGCCGATAGGAACACCATTACCCAGGCCTTTTGCCAGGGTCATAACATCAGGAATAATATCGCTGTGTTGAAAAGCAAACCATTTGCCTGTTCTGCCCATACCTGTCTGGATTTCATCCAGCATTAGTAGCCAGTTGTGCTCATCACATATTGTACGCAGTTGGTTTAAATAGTTGGCATCTGGTAGATTGATTCCGCCCTCTCCCTGTGCTGGCTCAACCAGAATTGCCACGACATTTTTACTATTCTGTGCGATATTTTTAATGGCTTCAATATCGTTATAAGGTGCGCGTATAAAACCTTGCACCAGTGGCTCAAACCCAGCATGTACTTTGCGGTTACCTGTAGCGGTTAATGTGGCTAATGTGCGGCCGTGGAAGCTGCCATCGGTCACGATAATTGACGGGTTTTCTATGCTCTGTTTATTGCCATGTAATCTGGCCAGCTTAATTGCCGCCTCATTGGCTTCGGCCCCGGAGTTAGAGAAAAATACTCGATCCATACCGGATACTTTACTGAGTCTGTCAGAAAGCTGCTGCTGATTTTGAATGCAGTATAAGTTGGATGTGTGTAGAAGTTTTCCCGCCTGAACCTGAATTGCTCTGGTGACCGCTGGATGAGCGTGACCTAATCCACACACAGCGATGCCTGAAAGCGCGTCAAGATACTCCGTACCTTTATCATCATACAAATAAGCACCCTGGCCTCTGTCAAAACAGACATCAAGTGGTGCGTAGGTTTTCATTAGGTGTTCAGATTCGCTCATATTTTTAATGCCATCATGGCGGTTTACCAGTTTACTTGACATGCCCGCGCAGGATTCTCTATATCCCAAAATGCAAAAACGGCAGTGAAAAGCTGCCGTAAACGAGTGATTATACTGTAGTTGCTAGATTTGGCAAATTTAGTAGGTGCAGTCTACGTTTGATTGGCACAATCGGGGAAAGACCGCCGCTTTTTGCGCTCTGTCCCCGATGGAGATGTGCTTATGCAGGGCATAAAAAAAGCGGCAGTCTGGAGACCAGACTGCCGCTTTAATACTTTAAGATAAAAAACTATCTTATATTGCTACACCGTGTGCGTAACCGATCATGCATAGCAGCATTGGAATAGATAATGCTGTGTTTGTACGAGAAGCTAACAGTGCAACTTTTTTAGCAGATGCGATGGCTTCAGCGCTGTGCTCTTTGCCGTCCAGACCCAGAATTTTCTTCTGGTTAGGCCAGATAAGAACCCAGACGTTGAACAGCATAATTGTGCCTAACCATGCGCCCATACCAATGATTGCCATATTGCCTGAAAGCATAAATGCATCAATGATGCCCTGCATGCCACCACCTAGTTGTGCAAGGCCACTTACACCCGTTAACCATGTTACAGCTGCTGCCATACGGAACCACAGTAATGCATTAGGCGCCAGGTATTTGTTAATTGCTGCTGGGCCAGGGCCGCCATCATTTGCTTCCGCAACGGCTTTACCTACGCCTGGTACCTGTATGAAATTGAAATAGTAAAGAAGGCCAATCCAGACAACGCCCGCTAAAACGTGTAACCAGATAACAACTGCCATGCCATTAATACCATTACCCAGGCCAAAAGCCATAGCAATCGCAAGGATAAAACCTACAGCCAGCGTGCCCTTAATTGTCATTAGAGGATTCATAATTATTTTCCTGTTATATATAAAGGGTGGAGTAAATAAATACTTGATTAATTTAGTCGGGCATTAAGATATGTTACACAGCGAAAATTTTCAAGTGAAAGTTTACTAACTAAACTTAAAATTAAGCACCGTAAAGCGCTGAAATAAATTATTCTATGGGCTTATGGGTGAGTTTATTCAGTTTTTTAGTGATTAGAAACACAAGAGGTGCACAGGTGGACGCAATAGCTTTAAGTGTTTTTTCGAGTCGAATAGAGGCGGTATGCGAGGAAATGGGGGCGGTTTTAAAACGCGTTGCTTTCTCGCCGAATATTAAAGACCGACTGGATTTTTCCTGTGCAGTTTTTGATGATGAAGGTGAACTATGTGCGCAAGCAGCGCATATTCCTGTTCACCTGGGCAGCATGGCATACGCCGCAAAAGACATTGTAAATAACATAAAGTGGGAGCCTGGGGATATGGTGGTGTTAAATGATCCTTATCTCGGCGGAACACATCTTCCGGATATTACCCTGATATCACCCGTTTATTACCAGCAAAACTTGCTCGGCTTTGTGGCTAACCGGGCGCATCATGCGGATATAGGCGCGACGAGTCCTGGATCAATGCCCATATCAAACAACCTGAATCAGGAAGGTCTTGTTATACCACCGACTCATCTGTTGAGAAAAAATAAGGTGATACAGAAAGAAATGAACAAATTGTTATCGGGCTTACAAAATGAACAACAGTCACATGGGGATTTTTTAGCGCAAATTAGTGCAAATCAACGTGGTGTGCAGCGTTTGTTAGAGTTGATTGGGGTAATGGGTAAAGCAGGGTATCGCTCAGCGTTGTTAAGTCTTAACAATTATGCTGCACGAATTGCAAAAAACGCCCTGAAAGAAATTAAAGACGGGGTTTATTGTTTTAGTGATTTTATGGATGACGACGGCCAGGGTAATAAAGATATTAAAATAACGGCTGATATCACAGTTCAAAATGGAGCAATAAAGGTGGATTTTTCTGGTACAGCAGCGCAGGTTGAAGGAAATATAAACTGTCCATTATCCGTTGCGGCCGCCGCAGTTTATTATGTTTTTCGTTGTTTGATGCCTGCACATACACCGGCTTGTGAAGGAAGTTTCAGGCACATCAGCTTATTTGCTGAGCCGGGGTGTCTATTAAATGCTAATCGACCTGCTGCGGTTGCTGCAGGTAATGTCGAAACCAGTACACGTATTGTTGACGTGATTATGGGGGCCCTGGCGCAGGCGATACCTGAAAAAATACCAGCGGCAAGTCATGGCAGTATGAATAATGTGGCAATGGGTGCTCCTGCAAGTGAAAATTCTGCCTCATGGGATTATTATGAAACCATTGGTGGAGGCATGGGGGCCAGTTACTTATTTGCTGGTTTAAGTGGTGTGCAAACACATATGACAAATACGCTTAATACACCGATTGAAGTTCTTGAAATGAACTATCCGTTGCGGGTTAATCAATATGCTTTACGTAAAGACTCTTCAGGAAAGGGTCAGCATCAAGGGGGTGAGGGGGTAGTTCGATCTTATACCATGCTGCAGCAAACCCATGTCACGTTATTAACCGAGAGACGAAATCATCAGCCGTGGGGTGTTTATAAAGGCGTTATTTCAAGCGCAGAGTCTGCTAATGGTGCTGCTGGTGAAAATCAAATCAATGGTAATGTATGTCCTGCAAAATTCTCAGGCTTACTCAAGCCTGGAGATGATTTAACTATTAAAACTCCCGGCGGTGGTGGTTTCACTCGCAAATAAAATAGTAGCTATTAGGGCATAAAAGCGGGATTGCTCGGTTACAGACTGTCGAGCAATAGTCTGTTGATTGTTTTTTTTTAAATTACCTTGCTGCCTGTTGAACCGCTTTCATACTTTTTACCCAGGGTTTAAGTGCACGTAGTTGGGGTGTAAGTTTTGAAATAGATGCTCGGGCCGTATCACGGTTTGGGTAACTCCCATGGATTAATACATAATAGGGCTTGCCCTTTAGCATGGTTTTATACCAGGCAACTTTAGCACCGAGGCGGTGTTTGCGTACAAATTTTATCAGCGTTTCAGGCTCGCGAGCGCCTAGCAATTGCATAGTCCATGCGCGAGCTGATTGTTGTTGGATCCAGGACGCGTCATTAGTGCCGAGGGTTTTTAGCTCTCGTAGCGCGGGATGAAGATTTGTTGGCGCCTTTGTTTTTGTATGTGATGCTGGTTTTGAGATTACCGGTTGTGGGCTAACCGCCGGTTTTATTGCAACTGGGGGCTTTTGTTTTGCCACAGGTTTTGCAGGTTCGACTGTCTGTTTATCAGCAATCGCGTTATTCGGTTGTGGCAGGGGCTCAGGTGCTGGAGTTTCTATTGGTGCAGGAATATTGCCTTGCGTAGCGTGCTCGTTGACAGGCAGGTTATCTGCAGTGGGCATATTGGGTGATTCTTCTGGCGCAGTAGTTTCCATGCTTTCAGCCGGCTCAGCTAAATCGGTTTCTAACAGGTCATCAGGCGAAATGATATCAAGTTGTTCAGGTGTGTTACGCGCAGTATTTTCTAGTTCAAGCTGTTCAACATCAACTGGCTCATCTACTGCAGGTTCTGAAACAAATACATCCTGAGTTTCAGTGTTCAGGAGCTTGTCTTCAGTCGTGCCTGTTTGACCTGCAAAATAAAAGTATGCAGCGCCAGCAACAGCAACGGCGATAATAATGACGATTGCCAGAATTTTTACAGTCCCGGAAGATTCCGGTATTGTTTTTTTGCGGACTATTTTTTCTATGGTGGCAGCTGCATAACCCATAAGATTAACAGGAGTGGCGATTGATTTTTTTAGTAAGGCTTCAAACTCAGCATCCTTGAATAGCACTTCACCTGTATAACCTGCGTTAATCAGGCGGTGCATAATAAGCTCGTTCGCCTGTTTTGCAGTGTATTCAGGTATGGTTTGTACATACATATGGTCTGCCTGGATGTCAGCGATTTTCTGTAGAGTTTCAGACATACCCGTATTGGCAAACATGAGGAGTTTCAAATTAACTTCATGTTCGCTTTTAAGTTGTTGTTGATAACGTAATAGCTCCTGCAATGTTATGTCGCTAAGCACGTGTGCATTGTCCATTATTATTAATGGCGTCTGATCAAACATTTGCAGGCTTTTTAAGTTATCATCCAGATGGTTGTCGTCGCCTAAATCCTGCATGTGTAGAGATATTTTTTGCTGGATCTGGGTTAGGGTGTCGGTGGCTTCAGCCTGAATGGACAATATCTTTGTGTTCTGTATCTCGGCCTGAATCAGTTGACGAAACAAGGCTGTTTTTCCTGATCCCTGCAGGCCTTCTACAATGAGTAAGAGATCACTGAACTGAATCTGGTGGATCAGGCTTTCAGATATTTTTTCAAGTGCAGGTAATTTGTAGAAGTTTTTTTCAGAGAGTATTTCTGAAAGAAATGGTTGCTTGTTTAAGCCCAGGTATTGCAGGCTTTGCTGGCTTAAATCAGTAGACGCTGAATTGTTTTTATTATTCTTATTGGCCATTTTTTGTGCTTTAGGGAATCAGGTTAGCGAATGAAAGTTGTCTTGGGTTAAAGATACGTTCGTATTCAACAATGGCATATCTATCGGTCATACCCGCAATATAATCGGATACACCACGAGCAATACCATTGTCACCAATTTTATCCTTTAACTGGTTACAGTGAGCCAGGGCATCCGGAGGTAGAATTTGTAAATCATTTATGAACGCTTCAAATAATGCACTTAAAACTTTTTCAGCTTTGGTTGTCATTCTCTGTACGCGGTAGTGTCGATATAAGTTTTTCATTAAAAATCGTTTTAGTTCCAGTGTCTGTTGTTTCATATCATCGCTGAAACTTACAGTGTATTTTTCAAGTTGTCGCGGTTCATCAGGGTGACTGAAGTTTTCTTTTTCAATCTGATAACGGCTAGTATCAATCAAGTCTACAACCATACGACTAATCATACGGCGAATGACTTCATGAATTAAACAGTTGCTGCTAATTTTAGGGTATTTTTGCATAACAACTTCGTGTTGTTCTCTAAATAACCGGGTTTCGAGAAGTTGCTCAATTGTGATAAGACCGTACCTTACGCCATCGTCTATGTCATGGTTATTGTAGGCAATTTCATCAGCAAGGTCGCAGGATTGAGCTTCAAGGCTTGGCTGGTTTTTATCAAGAAACCGTTGCCCTAATGTACCCAGTTTTCTGGCATCTTTAGGTGAGCAGTGTTTAAGTATGCCTTCGCGTGATTCAAAGCTTAAATTAAGCCCGGGGAATTCGGCGTATTTCTCTTCGAGCTCATCAACTACACGTAGAGACTGCATATTGTGTTCAAAGCCACCATATTCTTTCATGCAGCGGTTGAGTGCGTCCTGTCCGGCGTGTCCAAACGGTGCGTGACCTAAATCATGGGCAATAGCAATGGTCTCAGCCAGATCTTCATGCAAATGTAACTCTCGTGCTATTGAGCGTGCTATTTGTGAAACTTCAAGGGAATGGGTTAAGCGGGTTCGAAACAGGTCTCCCTCATGATTAACAAAAACCTGGGTTTTATACTCGAGGCGACGAAAAGCTGCAGAGTGAATAATGCGGTCTCGATCGCGCTGGTATTGTGTTCTGTGTACAGGGTCTGCCTCTGGATGAAGGCGACCTTTGGAGGTGGCTTCACTACATGCATAGGGCGCCAGGTTTCTTAAATCGTATCCTTTGTGCATGTAATGTGCTCTCGTTTGCCTGGGTGGCTTTAAATGGACTGTTTAAATCTGGCTCTGGTTTTTATTAATAGCTTTCGGCTATCGTTTCCTTTAAGGCTGCCTGTGAATAGTTCTTACTAATAATAGCGTTTCCTACCGACTTATATAACACGAGTTTCAATACGCCATCCGAAACTTTTTTATCTAATGACATAAGCTCAATAAATTTATCTGAGTTCATTTGTTCTGGTGCTTTTACGGGTAAGTTGGCTCGTTCAATGATATCAATAACCCGGTCTACATCGGCTGAATTTATCCAGCCCAGCTTTTGTGAAAGTCGTGCAGCCATTACCATGCCACTGGCTACTGCTTCACCGTGTAACCATTTGCCATATCCCATACCGGTTTCTATTGCATGGCCAAATGTGTGTCCAAGATTTAGCAGGGCACGTTGGCCGCTTTCTTTTTCATCTGCGGCCACTATCTCGGCTTTATTCTGGCACGATCGTTTAATTGCGTAAGCAAGGGCTTCAGAGTCTCTGTCGAGGAGTTTATCTATATTGGCTTCAAGCCACTCTAAAAACTCGATGTCACGGATAAGGCCATATTTAATAACTTCAGCAAGACCTGAGCTGAGTTGGCGGTCTTCCAGTGTATTCAGGGTCTGGGTATCGGCAATAACGGTTTTGGGCTGGTAGAACGCGCCAATCATATTTTTACCAAGTGGATGGTTAACCGCGGTTTTTCCACCGACAGATGAATCGACCTGGGAGAGAAGGGTGGTTGGGATTTGCACCAGATGCACACCGCGCTGGTAGCTCGCTGCTGCAAAGCCTGTGATATCACCTATAACGCCACCGCCAAGCGCAATAAGCGTGGTATTACGGTCAAACCGGTTTTCTAACAGGCAGTCATAAATAGTGTTAAGTACATTAAGGTTTTTATGCTCTTCGCCCGCTGGAAGAACCAGTGACTGATGGCGGATGTCTGTAAGAGCGGATTCAACCTTACTTAGATATAAAGGGGCGACATTCTCATCACTAATAATCAACGCGCTATTGCCAGGAATATGCTGTGTGAGTAACTCGCCCTGATCAAGCAGGTTATGACCGATACAAATTGGGTAACTTCGTTCCCCCAGGTTTACTTTTAGTGAAATCATTCAGCCTTTGCCCTGAAATTTTTTAATCTTGTCTAGAATAACGTTTATTACGCTACGAATCGACTGTTGGCCTGTATTAATCACAATATCTGCGGTGCTTCTGTATAAAGGCTCACGAATCAGCATGAGTTCTCTAAGTTTTCCAGCAGGGTCGGTCGTTTGCAGCAGGGGCCGGTTTTTGTCATGCCGAGTCCTCTCTATGAGGTGTTTTATATCACTGTGGAGGTAAATGACTGTGCCTCGACTTTTTAGATGATTGCGGTTCTCTTCGGATAATACCGCACCACCTCCGGTGGCCAGCACTAAATTTGGCTTTTGTGTCAGTTTATCGATAACGGCAACTTCACGCTTACGGAAACCTTGCTCACCTTCTTTTTCAAAAATAAGGGGAATGTCCGCTCCCGTATATGACTCGATAACATGATCACTATCTTCAAAATCCATATTCAGGCGTTTTGCGATCTGGCGGCCCATTGTGGTTTTTCCAGCACCCATGGGGCCAATGAGAAAGATGTTTTTCACTAGCTGAATATAGAGACTATAGTTGGTTGAGTTTAAGGTTTTATATGGCCGTTATTATCATCTAATATTGACAATATTTATGTGTGCTTTTATTGGATAAGTTTCAACTTACCTGATGCTTAAGCCTTCATTGCATCTAAAAAGTTCGACTCCTGTAGCGGCCAGGTAACTCGCCACGCAACAGGAGAACGGCCCACGTTTAATTTAATGCCTAGGGCGGTGTTCTTTGGTCAAGATTTATCGTGCCGATATCGTATATAACAATGGATTCAGGGGTTCCGCTGCCACATAAGGTTGTGTGTGTACAACCTGCGCCGTTAAACATGCTGTCTCCAGCAGTGTGCAGTCCATCGAGATCAAGGTCAATAATTGGGTCACCAGCTGTGTACACACCATCATGGCTGATATCGATAAAAGGTTCATCAAGATCCCTTAAGTAAGCACCGCCATCGGCATCATTGAAGTTTCCGCTGCCATCTAAGTCAAGATAAGACTCCTCACCAGTGACATATGCAGTGAATGTGTTCAACAGGTCACCAGGTATAAATCCAAAATCAGAATCACTTGTCCATGTGACTGAGCAAGAGCCGTTTACAAGCTGGCAACTATTAGCACCAAGTATTCCCCATTCGGTCTTAAAAAAAACAGTTCCCCCGCTAACCGCAGTGTTGTTTTTATCGCCTGCAAAAGCAGTTACGGTAACTTCAACGCCACCGAAGGCACCTTCAT
>Ga0316204_10006637_pt1 | contig 17638 bp, 24 predicted proteins | sample 6monrhotite_MG_2_FD_205661 | JGI IMG/M metagenome (GOLD analysis project Ga0316204, IMG submission 205661) | Microbial mat bacterial communities from mineral coupon in-situ incubated in ocean water Damariscotta River, Maine, United States -... | ecosystem: Environmental > Aquatic > Marine >... | reverse complement strand
AATGAGTACATGAGGGAAAGGCAAATGTTGCGCCATCTCCTGGGAACTTAAGTAGGTGGCTACTGACAACTTAGGTCATGCTTGGGCCACGTGGTTCTAGATCTAGATCTAGATCTGGTTCGGTTGGCTCTGGTTCGCTTTGGTGTGGTGCGGGGACAGCAGGGAATTCGGCGCCGCCTGGAAGTGAAAGTCTGACATCGAATTTACCGTCTTCACCAACCTCTTCTTCGGATTGGATGGTGACCCCCATTTTTTTCAGAAGCCTAAGGATAGCGTCATATTCATCGCACTCTTCTGGAGTTGCGGCCCCAGAAGCTCGAAGTTCAACCAACTCAACCAAGTGCTCAGCCAAGTAAGCTAAAAATTCATAGTCAGTAATTGGCTCAGGTTGAGGGTACCTTTCCTCAAGCGTGGCCACGATCTCCGCAGTCATGCTGCGGTGATTGTCTTTCGCAGCTTTTTCGACCCGAAGTTTTAGGTCTTCGGGGATTCTGAGTCGGAAATGTAGATCATCACGTGCCATGCCGCACGAATGCCCCACTTTCTGATTGACCGCAATGCCACACGTATGACACACACATGGTGACACACGGTGTGTCATTAATGGAGAGCTCACATGATTAAAGTGAAAAGAACGCGTTGGACCGCTTGCTTGCCTGAAGATGTAGATAGGTATTTGTCCGACGAGGCACAGAAGAACTGCACTAGCAAGAATGCTGAGCTGATCCGGGCTGTTCGGTCGGCGCAGCAATCCCAGGGGTCTGCTGCACAAAAGTAAAGCCACCGAGGGTGCAACCTCGATGGCTTTGAATGAAAACCCAAACTAGTAGGAAAGGTCTTTCGATGGGAAAGATAACACCAATCACAGGCGGTTTCAATGATGTGCTGCTAACCATGTCCAGCCGTGAAATTGCTGACCTATGTGAGAAGCGTCACGACAACGTCATGACCGACATCAAAAAGATGCTGAAAGACCTTGGTCTGAACGCTCCTGATTTTTCAGGAGCGTATGAGACAGCGCAAGGAAACACCTATCATTGCTTTGAGCTGCCCAAAGACCTGACGGTCACCTTGATCACCGGCTATCGCGCCGATCTGCGCTACAAGGTGGTGAAGCGGCTTGAGGAATTGGAGAGCCAATCTCAACCCGCGATGCTTTCCGGTCCCCAGCTCATGGCGGCAGCCTTGGTCGAAGCGGATGCTACAATGAGGGCCCAGGCCAAGGAAATGGCGGGCATGCGTGAGGATGTCGAGGCGTTGGATCGCATTGCTGGCGCCGATGGCAGTCTGACCATCACCGAGGTTGCCAAGAATCTGGGTATCCGCCCCAAGGATGCGTTTGGCTGGTTGAGCCAGAATGGCTGGACGTACAAGCGCGCTGGTGGGGCAAGCTGGCTGGGTTTTCAATCCAAATGCAATGCAGGCTTGCTGGAGCATAAGACGACAACAGTTCTGCGGGCCGATGGCAGCGAAAGGGTAACTGAACAGGTCCGCGTGACGGCCAAGGGATTGACCAGATTGGCGAAGTTAATCCCTGGTGTCGCAAAGGAGGTGACATCATGAAGCGCCGGAACTTCCTTGCAGGCTCTCTCACCATCCCTGCACTTGGTGCTAGCATCGCTACAGCGGCTGTTATCCGAGACCCGCACTCTGAATGGTTCGACCGGTGGCGGAGACTTCGCGAGGAGTGGCGCCTGTCTGTAGAGGGTAGCCAAGAAGAGGCAGCCCTTTGGGAGCACTCCAAGTCGGTTGAGGAAAGCCTTTCGTCTTGCGCCGCCCAAACTACTGGTGGCGCGTTGGCTCAGATCGAATGGATGCTGGCCGACTCTTTGGACATGGATTTCCAGACGGGTCACAGGGAGGCCCTTGAACTTGCTTTGCAGTCTCTGAAATCCGCGCTGCCAACCTGATGGAATAGCTCGATCCTGCACTTTGGGTGTGCAGGATCGAGGGTGGAATTGCTTCTACTCCGGTCATGGCGGGTGTGTGTTCTGTTGGCGTGATGGTTGACCTGTAACCTTGCGCGTTTCAGAAATGTTTGATAGCTAGGTTTTGTGGTGAGTAGCGCCTTGGTGCGTAGATAAGCCTCCAACCTTGATTTCGCTTTGCGAGAGACAAGGCAAAGATGTGCTTCAGTCCAAAAATGGACACCGCGCATCGTGCAGGTTTCAATGTGTCCGGAGCCCCAATGAACACCAAAGATCTAGATCGCCTTAAGGCTGAAACTTCTGCTTGGTTGAGAAAAAACTCCCCTGGGACGAAACGGAAGAGAGCCCGTGGCCCGAAGAAGAACGGGTATCGGCACCCACGTGACCACATCATGGGTCAGTTTTGCCCGGTCTCGATCAAAGAGTTTGTGCATGAGTATCGCCACTTTTCTGGCTGTGAGTGTCTGCTTGTACCGGGTGCAAAGCCAGGAGTTCCTGCAAAGGTTAGTTTCTGTGGTCGGCAGATCGCAGCATCACGATACATGGCCTTACTGACTCATGGCGCGCCTAAATCAGAAGAGGAGGTGGCAAGGCACCTATGCGGGAATGGACATCTTTCCTGCGTGAACCCGTCGCATCTTTCTTGGGGGTCCCTTGGCCAAAATTTAGCTGATGCGAACAGGCACAGGGCTTTGGGTGACGACGCGACGGAGCAGGACAAGATTCACGCGGTCACGCCAAACTAGCCGTCGAACTTTGTGCAAATGCGTAAGCAATTCAAGGACATTTCAGACAGTCGCGATCCTCGCTACAAGCTTAGGGAGTGGAAGCTGTTCCGGCTTGCGATCCTAAAGATGGATGTTGATGGCTTCAGTCCACGAAACCACAGAGTGGCGCAAGCTACGCCCGGTAATCCTGCAACGTGACTTATGGACCTGTCAGATGTGCGGCGCCTTGCTGCGTACTGGTCGGCACCACAAGGCAGCAGCTGTGATCGACCACAAGAAACCATACGACCTGCGCCCGGATCTAGTCTATGACCCAGCGAACCTATGGGCGCTCTGCCGTGACTGCCATGACCGAGAATGCCGACGTATTGAGGACAAGGCCCGTAGCATGCGTCAATGGACTTACCGTGGCGCCGACTGGATAGCCTCGGAGAAGGCCAAGTGCCGCTTTGTGGCGCTGGATGGCGCAACCATCTTTCCAACCACCTAGAACGGCATCGGCGTGGCCAGCGCGCTCAAGGGGAGGGGGTGGCAAAAGTGCCACATTCGCCGGGCCTGTTCACCCGCTGCTGAGGATCATTCTCACAGAGACCACTTTTCAAGGGGGGGTAGGGGTCAGCCCCAAAAATGAAGAAACCTGTCTACAGCAAACTCTATGAGGCCATGGACGATGGCGCGGCGCGGGCAAAGGCAGCTGATCGAGAATGGAAGGCACTTTTCTCTGATTTGGAGGCGCGGGGCCAGCTGACCGATCAGCGAAAGAGGATTGTTGATCGGCTGGTTCGAGAAAGAGTGGAGTATGAGTTCTTGGCACCAGATGTTGCCGCTGAGGGGGCAGTCAAGAAGGGACCAAACGGGGGGGATGTCTTCAACTTCAAATGGTCTGCCTTGCAAAAGGTAAAGGACCAGATCCTCAAATTGGAAACGGCTCTTGGTCTGATTGTCGACAAAGGTTCAGCGGGCATTGCTCCCCCTGCAAAGAAAACAAAGGCAAGCAAGTACCTTGACCGGCTTGGATCCAACTAGTGAATATGCACGCCGGGTTTTGGATGGGGAGATCGTTGCGGGAAAGTACGTGCGCCTGGCATGTGAACGCCACTTCGCGGATCTGGAAACCGGTGCCGCGCGCGGTATCTATTTCGATGCGGAGGCTGCCCAGGAGGCAATAGAGTTCTTTCCAGCCATGTTCACCATCACGGATGGGCCGAAGGCGGGTGAGCCCTTTGATTTGCTGGATTGGCACACCTTCGTGGTTGGTTCGCTGTTTGGCTGGCACAAGGCTGGACGCCTTCGGTTTCGCAATCTCTGGCTGGAGACAGGCAAGGGACAGGCCAAATCGCCACTGATGGGCGGCATTTCGATCTACGTTTGTGGATTTTTGGGAATTCAGCGGGCGCAATGCTATGCCATTGCATCTAAGCTGGACCAAGCAAAGATACCTTTCAAAGATGGTGCGGCGCTTTGCAGGGCAGACATCCCCGATCTGGGTGAGAGTCTGGAAGAGCGTGGCGATGTTTTCATTTCCGGCAAGGGAGAGAACGCTTGGCGGATTGAGTTTACGGAAAGCTCTTCGTTCTTTGAGGCAAAGGCCACGACGGATAGCTTGTCGGGGCCGAGGCCTGACTGCGTGATTGCCGATGAGGTTCACGAGTTTACGACGGACAAGCCGATTGAACTCTGGGCCGCTGGTGTCGCCAAGAAATCCGGATCCGCCTTCATGATCCTGGGCACCAACACCCCGGCGATTGACCAGATCGTCGGCACCGAGCAATCGGAATACTACCAGCGCCTGCTGGAGGGCATCTTTGAGGATGATGAGGCCTTTGCCTATATCGCGAGGGTGGATGATGACGATGATCCATTTGCAGATGAAAGCTGCTGGATCAAAGCGATGCCCGCCCTGGGCGTTACTTTCGACTATGAAAACGTACGTGGCGTCGTCAATCGCGGCAAGAACGATGAGGGCAAACGCCTCACAGTCTCGCGGTTGTATTTTGGCATTCCTGTCGGCTCCAGTGGGTTCTGGGTCGATGAGGCCGCTTGGCGGGACTGCATCAAGGATATCAAAGACGAGGATTTTGAGGGAAAGAAGTGCTTCTTGTCTCTTGATCTGTCTGAGAAAAACGATCTAACGGCTCTTGGCGCGGTGTGGAAAGGGCAGGATGATCAGTTACTGGCCAGGGTAGACTATTGGACCACACCTGCCGGGCTGGAGCGACGATCTGCTTTGGATCGCATTCCTTACAAGGTCTATGTCGCCAAAGGGGAATTGGAGGTCACACAGTCTGCGGTAGTGGACTATGAGTTCGTGGCGGCGAGGATCGCTGATCTAGTGGCCAAGTATGACGTGGACAGCCTGACCGTGGACCCATCTTTCTGGGAGAAATTCCGGGATGCCTGCGAAAAGATTGGCTTGGCAGTATGGGTTTATGAGGGGCCAGACGAGCCTGATGGCGATGGTTTGAAAGTTGTCAGGCACTCGCAGGGCACCAAGGTAGCATTCGGGGAGCGCAATCTCTGCATGCCTCATTCGATCACCCGGCTCACCGACAAGGTTTTAACCAAGGAAATCGTCATTCAGACCAACCGGCTAACGCAATACTGCGCGGCCAACACGGTTATCAAGACGGACGCAATCGGCAATCAGATGTTCGACAAATCCCGCCAGCGTGGCCGGATGGATGGAATGATTGCCCTGGCGATGGCCACCGGCGCCTCTGAGGGCGTGAAGGTCAAAGAAGACGGGCCGAGCGTCTATGAAGAGCGCGGCGTTCTAACAATTTGAGGAAGGTGTGAATGAGCATCTTGAACATCTTCCGCCGCGGGGAGCCGCAGGCGACATCTAAACCTGTAGTGCAGGCGATGGCGGGCGAGGCTGCAGCCTTTACAGGTCTGGATGACCCGGCTCTCTATGAATTCATCCGCAACGGTGGCGGCAGCCAGACTGAGAGCGGCGCGACGGTGACAGTCAAATCCGCGATGAGAAACACGACAGTGATCCGGTGTGTCTCGCTGATTTCTTTCTCTATCGGAATGCTGCCGCTTCACCTGAAGCGCAAAGACGGCAAAGGGAATGCGACGGATCATCCGCTGTTTCGTCTGCTGCACCGGCGCCCAAACCCGTGGCAGACAGCCTTTGAATTCCGGTCCCTGATGGAGCAGCGCGCCTTGACCCATGGCGGGTCATTTGCGCGCAAGATCATGAGTGGGCGAAAGATCCTGCACCTCATCCCGATGGACCCGGCCAAGGTCACCATTGTGCAGCGCCCGGACTGGAGCCTGGAGTATCGGTATGATCGTGGGACGAAGGGCCCTTTGATCCTTCCGCAGAATGAGGTGTTCCATCTTCGTTACGGACTCTCTGATGATGGGATCCACGGGCTCTCTCTGGTGAAGCAGGCGGCAGAAGCCATTGGCTTGGCCCAGCAGACCGAAAAAGCAGCGGCGCGCCTGTTTCGAAATGGTATGATCGTTGGCGGTGCGTTGAAGCACCCCGGCAAGCTGTCAACTGAAGCCTATGAACGCCTGAAGGCGAGCATGAATGAAGATGCCGGGGCCGAGAATGCACACCGCTGGAAAGTCCTCGAAGAGGGTATGGAGCTGCAGCCTTCTTCCCAGACGAGCAAAGACAGCCAGGCCATTGAGAACCGCAAACACCAGATCGAAGAGGTGGCCCGCCCCTTTGGGGTGCCACGCCCGCTATTAGCTGTGGATGATACCTCTTGGGGCTCGGGCATTGATGTCCTGGGCCAGCTGTTTGTGCGCTACGGGTTGAACCCCTGGTTTGAAGCCTGGCAGCAGGCCATCGAGCGGGATCTGCTGACGGAGGCAGAAACCGAGATCTATGAGGCCAAATTCAATCCCGGCGGTTTGCTGCGGGGGTCAATGAAGGATCAGGCCGAGTTCTTTGCCAAGGCCCTGGGGGCCGGTGGGCACCAGCCATGGATGCTCTGGAGTGAAGTGCGGGATTCATTCGACCTGGAAACATTGCAGGAGGCGCCCCCGCCGCCCCCTGGTTTGCTCGGAAAAGGAGCGCAAAATGAGCCTTCGTAACTTGCCGGAAATTCAGGCCGAGCGGCTGCCTTCAGTCTGTGCCTTTGAAGCTGATGCTGAGGCTCTGGAACGCTGGAACGCAGGAGTTTCAGCGAAGGACAGCGATGAAAACACCATCTCCATTCTGGATGTCATCGGCGAAGACTATTGGACAGGGAGCGGAGTAACGTCAAAGCGTATTGGCGCTGCTCTACGTTCTATCGGCGCCCAGGAAGTAGTTGTTGAGATCAACAGCCCGGGAGGCGACTTCTTTGAGGGGGTGGCGATCTACAATATGCTTCGCGCGCATCCACACAAGGTTACGGTCCGGATTTTGGGGCTGGCCGCTTCTGCTGCCTCTGTGATCGCAATGGCTGGCGATGAGATCCAGATCGGTAAGGCCGGGTTCCTGATGGTTCACAATGCCTGGGTTGTCGCGCTTGGCAACCGGCATGATCTGCGTGACGCAGCTGAGACCATGGAGCCCTTTGATACTGCAATGGCCGGGCTGTACGCGGATCGATCTGGCGCTCAAAAGTCCAAGGCCGCCGAGTGGATGGACAGCGAAACCTGGTTCAACGGCGAACTGGCCGTTGAGGTTGGTTTGGCTGACGGATTTCTGCCTGCCGATGCGGTGACTGAAGACAAAACCAAAGCTGAGGCAGCCAAAGGGGCGAATGCCACCCGTCGCCTGGATGCCCAGCTTGCCAAAACAGGAATGCCGAGGTCGGAACGCCGTGCGCTTCTGGCCGATGCAAAAGGGGGCATGCAAGACGCTGCCCCAGCCGTCACGCTCGACGCTGGCGAAATTGCAGCCCTCACAAAGGGCCTTTTCCAACTCTAAAATCAGGAGAATGCATCATGGAAGTGCATAAAGTACCCGCCAAAGCGCGCGGGATCATTGCCGTGCGCGCAGACGCGTCCGGTGACGTAAACCAGATCTTGGCCGCGCTGCAGAAGGACTGGCAGTCCTTCAAAGATACGCAGGCGGAGAAAGACAAAGAAGTCAGCGCCAAGTTTGACGATGTAATCACCACAGAGAAGATGGAGCGCATCAACAGCAGCGTTTCTGACCTGCAGGCCGCTGTTGATCAGGCCAATGCCAAAATGGCGGCTCTGGAAATGGCGGGCGGTCCGGAGGCTGAGCGGGATCCGGAGTATAGCGCATCCTTCAAGGCACATATGCGCAAGGGTGATGTGCAGGCTTCGCTGAACAAGGGCACCGACAGCGAAGGCGGTTACCTGGCACCGGTGGAATGGGATCGTACCATTGTTGATCGCTTGGTGGAGATCTCCCCGATGCGGCAGATCGCAGAAGTCCGCAAAGTCGGAAAGTCGGGCTTCACCAAGCTGATCAATCAGGGGGGAACTGGTTCAGGCTGGGTGGGTGAAACCGATGCGCGCCCAGAAACCGCAACACCCAATCTGGTTGCATTCACTCTGGGCAACGGTGAAATCTACGCGAACCCCGGCGCAACTCAGCAGATGCTGGACGACTCTGAGATTGACCTGGAGGCCTGGCTGGCTGGCGAGGTCGATACAGAATTCGCCGAGCAGGAAGGGGCGGCGTTTGTAGCGGGCAACGGCAGCAACAAACCGTCAGGCTTCCTGAGCTTTGCAACAGGCGGCGTAAATGCTGCGAAGAACCCGCTGGGAGCAGTTGGTGTCCTGCCAGCAGCTGGCATGGCTGCTGTTACCGAGGATGAATTGCTGGATATGATCTATGATATCCCCTCATCCTATTCGGCTGGGGCGCGTTTCGTCATGAACCGCAAAAGCATCGGCAAAATTCGCAAGCTGCGCGATGGTGATGGTCGCCAGCTTTGGCAGCCTTCCACGCAGGCTGGTGAACCGTCCATGCTGCTGGCTTATCCGCTGACTGAACTGCCTGATATGCCCGATATGGCTACAGGCGCTCTGTCCATCGGCTTTGGCAACTTCAAACGCGGCTATCTGATCATGGATCGTAAAGGCGTCCGTGTTCTGCGTGACCCTTTCACCGCCAAGCCCAAGGTGTTGTTCTACACCACCAAGCGCGTTGGCGGTGCCGTTGATGATCCCCGCGGCCTGCGCGTTCTGCGCCACGCATAAATTAAACCCAAACTGAAACCTGACCTGACCCTGTTTCATCAGGGTTGGGCGATACTGGAGACTATGGACATGGCCAATCAGAAAGAAAAACAAGAGGAACAGCTCGAGAAGGTGCCTGCCCATAATGGGCGCCGGAGTATGACGCCTGAAGAGGCCGAAAAGCGCGGTCTCGATCCCTCTGCCTACGGCAAACCTGCCGAGGAATAGGCAGTATGTTCCGCCCCATCCTCACAGTGCCCCCGGCGGAATTGCCGGTTTCGGCAGTTTTGTGCAAAAAGCATGCCGTTGTCGATTATGACGATGATGACCTGCTGATTGACGGCTACATCCATGCGGCCTGTGGTCTTCTGGACGGTTTTCGGGGGCACTTGGGGCGGTGCATTGTCAATCAGACCTGGCAGGTCGAGAAAAGCTGCTTTGACCGCGAGTGGCTGCTGCCGGTGCCTGATGTTTCCGCTGTTGCTATCGAATACACCAACTCAGCGGGAGTTACCTCAGCTGTTGCCGACACGGAATACCTCATCAGCCCGGTATCTTTAGGCACTCGGATCCGGTTCAAGAGTGCATTCGAGGCGCCAGGGGTCGAGGCCGATAGCTCAATAAAGCTGGCTTTCACCGCAGGCTATGGTGCATCGGCTGATGTGCCCTGGGGTCTGAAGGTTGCGATGATGCAGCTGGTGACCCATTTGCACGACGACCGAAGTGGTGCCGGAGGCCTGCCCCAGTCGGTTTTGGATTTGACGGCTCCTTTTCGGTGGACGCGAGTTTGAGCCGTCGAAAGAATATCCGACTTCCGGAGAAGGTGGCCTTCGACCAAAGGAATGGCGTTCCCGATGGGGCAGGTGGTGAAGTGACGACCTGGGTTTTCGGGTACTCCTGCCATGCTGAATTCATCTATTCGCGGGGGTCAGAAGTAATTGACGCTGCTCGATTGGAGGGACGTTCGATCTTCAAGATCCGCATTCGCCAATGCGCAGCTGCGCGATCCGTTCAGGCGGATTGGCGCATGCGAGATCTGCGCCGAGGCCCCCAGGAAGGCGATTTCCCTGGCATCGAGTACAATATTCGGGAAGTTGACGCGATCACCGATCGCCGCTGGATCTTTCTGGTCGTGGAAAGCGGGGCCACCTCATGAGTGCATCAGAAGCGCTGCAATTGGCCGTGATCAATGCCCTCAAGGGCAATGCGGCTCTGTCGGAGATCACCGGAGGGGATATCAGCCAAAATGCACATGGTGGGTTCGCGTCGCCATATGTGACCCTCGGCCCCAGCTCCTTTGCCCCAGAGAGCGCTGATGACCTGGAAGGGCAAGAGGAAACCCTGCAGATCGATTGTTGGTCGAAGCAGGGAGGTAGTCTGGCCGAAACTAAGCGAATGGTTGGGCTGGTCACCAAGGCCCTGCATGGGGCGGATCTGGAGATAGCGGAACCCTATGCAGTTTCAGAGGTGAGCGTAGTACTTGCTCAGTCCTTTCTCGATAGCGACAAAAAGACCGGCCACGGGGTGATTCAAGTGACGGCCTATGTCGAAGATCATGCCCCCTGATGCGCGGGCTTGAAGCTCGGCTCGCGGCTGCAACCAGAGCAATCGACCGGGCAACCACCAAAGCCATGGAGGCGGCGGCAAAGGATCTCGTCGCGCTGATGAAATCGCTGGTGTCTGTGGACCAGGGCGATTTGCAAGCCAGTATCGACTGGACGTGGGGCGAGGCCCCAGAGGGCTCTCTGGCAGTGGATAGCCTCGGCTCAGATGAAAAGCAGATCACGATCCATGCAGGGGCTGGCCTCGACATCCCCGCAGTTGCGCGCTGGGTCGAGTTCGGCACTGCGCCGCACAACGTCACCAAGGGTGGCGGGACCAAGGCAGGGCAGGGAGATCTGACTAAAGGCAAAGGGACGCCGCACCCTGGCGCCCGCGCAAAACCATATTTTTACCCGGCCTACAGGGCCAAGAAGAAGGCCATTCTTGCCCGCATGCGGCGCGAGATAAAGGCCGCGCTGAAAAAGGTGTGACATGGCAAAAGCAATCTTTCAGCGCGAGTTTCACTATAGCTCGCGCACCAAAAACGCGGGATGGTCGGCTAGACCATCTCCGGATTCCCAGACCTTCCCGCGCGAATTTATTGACGCAGCTGTCAGCGCTGGGGCGGCAACTGAAGTGAAACCAACCCGCAAGGGAAATGCGACAAAGGAGATTGAGAATGGCTAAGGCTGTCACAGAAAAATTTGAGGAGATGGTATTGGAGGTCGAAACAGCCCCCGATACCTGGGCGCGCATCTGCGGGCTGAAGGATATCACGGTGAGCCGGTCTCTTGAGCTGGATACCGATGAGATCCCCGATTGCGACGATGAGAGCGCGCCGTTTGACAAAGTAAGCGAAGCCCGTTCGATTACCGTGGCCGCCCAGGGTTCGGGTGTTTGGGCGCAGCAATCCCATAAAATGCTCATAGATTGGTTCTACTCCGGTACCACGAAGAAAGTCCGTTTGGGCAATCTGAATGCCGCTGTGGGGGCGACAGAATATGAAGAAGGGCCAGCGTTTCTCAAAAGCCTGAACAACTCGCGCTCCAAGGGCAAGAAAGTCACCGCTGAAATCGACCTTGAATTCGATGGCACCCCAACCCCGATCGCCAAGGCATGAGCCGTCGCGTGATCTGGATCGGTGGATCTCATCAGTTCAAATTTGGTCTTGGAGAGCTTCGGGCTCTCCAAGATGAAACAAATAGCGGACCCGGCGAAGTCCTGAACCGTCTTAACTCCGGCACCTGGCGGATCGATGACGTCCTTTCCACCCTGACCCTCGGACTGATGGGGGCAGGCATGGATGAAGAAGAAGCCCGTGCAACTGTCATGCGTGTTGCCAATGAAGATGGGAACGATCTCCACCTGGCCATGACCGCCTCTGCAGCCCTGACGCAGCGATTGATGGGCAACCCCGATGAGCCCAAGGGTGACCAGCCGGAAAAGGCCAAGGGGGAAAGCCTGGCCGATGGAACTTCGCCAACTTCTACGCCATCGGCGGAGTAATGGGGCTTTCCCCGTCTGAGGTCGATGCCCAGGAGCTATGGCCGTTTTTGGCCGCTTGGGAAGCCTTCAAACAGGTCAACGGCATCAAGAACAAAGACCAGGGCGCTGACCTTGAAGATGAAGATCTGGAGCGCATGGGAATTGAAGGGTTTTAGCAATGAGCAGCGATAACGGCGCACTGGTTATCCCGATTGTGGCCAATCAGCGCCAGTTCAACACGGCGATGAAGGATGTAATCCGCACCTCCGGCGCGACCTCGGCACAGGTGCAGGCGGCCTTCAATAAGGCCAATCCCCAATCCGCCAAGCAGATCGAGCGTTTTGTTGGTGACCAGGCGCGCGCCTATGACCGGCTGGCGCAGCGGATCGACCCTGCAGTGCGGGCATCCCGCCAATATGATACTGTCCAGGATCAACTTAAGATTGCTGTTCAAGCCGGATCGATCACCCAGGCCCAAGCCAATGACCTGCTGGGGCAGGCCAAGGCCAAGTATCTGGATGTAGCGTCTGCAGCGAATACCAACGCTGCAGCCACCAAGTCTGCAGGGGTCGCACAGGCTGGATTTCTGAATGTCTCTAACCGGGCGCGTTTTCTCATCGGTAATACAGCCAACCAGGTTGGCGATATGGCCGTACAATGGGAGGCCAACACTAACCCGATGCGGATTATGGGTCAGCAGCTTCCACAGATTCTCGGCGGGTTTTCCGCTCTGAATGGTCCTTTAGGCGTCCTTGCGCCTTTGCTTGGCACTGTTGCGGCTATTGGCTTTCCGATTGCGGGCATGATGCTTGCAACCGGAAACGAGGCCGAGGATTCTTCGGAAAAGATCAAAACCTTTGCCGACGCTCTTGATAAAGCGGAGCATTCTCTCTCTGCGGCTCGATCTGCGGTGGATTTGGCGGAGGGGGATTTTGACAAGATCACCGAGATTTATGGGAAAGCTACTGAGCAGGTTCAGGGCTACCTTATTGCCGCCGCTAGGATCGATGTTTCGAAGGCGGTGGATGATGTCAATGTTGCCTTGGAAAAGCTGGGGGATGGCCTCAGCCTGAAAGAGGCCATTGGCGACAATATTGGCCCCATTGCAGGCGCTTTACTCGAAGGTTCTGGCGAGGAGGTTGCCGAGCTGAAGCGTGAGATCGGATTGCTGGAACAGACCCTGCAGCAGGCCGCATTCCCAGACGCGGCTCAGAAGACCATTCTGACCGAGATGAGGGAAGAGCTTGCCCTGCTGCAAGGGAACCTGCAGCAAGCGCCATCTCTCGTGGCGCAAATGTCCGGAGATGAAAAAGATGTTGTTCGGATTCGAGAACTTACTGCCCTTGTAGATGAGGCACTAAGGGCAGATAAATTCGACCAGGCGGCAAGCGGCATAGGCGAGATCCTGTCTCTGGTTGGAAGTCTCGGTGGTGAGTTAGATGAGGGGTATTTGGCGAACTTGCGGCTTGCTGAAGGGGCGCTACTTAAGAACGCGGCTCTTCTGGAGGATTTGGAGGCTGCTGCCGTTGATTTCAGCTCTGTTGATCTGTCAAAAGGTGCGCGCGATCTGGTTGATGAGATCCGTGCTGCACATAATGCCTTAACCGCACTTCGTACTTCAGGGTCGCAGGCTCTTGAGGCGGCGCAAATTCGCTACGAGCATCGGGAAAACCCTGTCGCGCGGGCCGGTGCGCTGGCCGGTCTAGAGTTTGACCGGGCAAGTGAACCACTGCAGGACGGGGCAACTTCTGGAGAGCTTGCCACATACAATCAGCAGCGTGCGGAGTACATCAGGCAGGCTGAAGAAATCGCCCGGCTGAATGAAGGCTCGCGTAGCTCAAAGCGAGGAGGTGGCGGCAAAACCACCCCATTCTTCGAAAGCTCAGATAAGGCCACCGAAAAGCTGCAGCAGCAGATTGAGATGATCGGCAAAACCCGTTCTGAGATTGCGGCCTACACCCTGAAGCAGGAGCTGCTGAACGAAGCGCGCAAGCGCGGCCTGGATCTGGATGCGGTTTCTGGAGCGAACGGCGAAACTCTGCGCGAGCAAATCGACGCGCGAGCCGAGTCCGTTGGAAAGCTGACCCAGAAATATGAAGAGGCGTCACAAACCAGCCAGTTCTTTGAGGATCGACAGAACGATCTGAAAGAGGGCCTCCTGGATGCTGCTGTCAGCGGTGAAAGTCTGTCGGGCGTTCTTGATGACGTTGCAGATGCCTTCAAGAGAGCCGCTCTGCAGGCGATCATTTTTAATGAGGGGCCGCTGAAAGACCTGCTTGGCTGGGGTGGTAGTCTTTTTGGTGGGTCGAAGGATTGGTCATCCAGCGGAACAAAAAGTGGCTCAGCAAGCGGGTCAAAGGGCGGTTTGTTCGGTGGCGCGATCATTCCCGGCATTCTGCATTCTGGCGGCATTGCCGGTCAGGATGGCTATGGCCATGGTCGCGCGTTTCCTGCGTCAACATGGGCCAGTGCGCCGCGCTACCATCAAGGCGGAATTGCGGGCCTGCGTCCCGGCGAAGTGCCGGCCATTCTGGAAGCGGGAGAGGTCATTTCCCCCAAAAACGCCAGGATGGTCAGGGCAGGTGGCGGCTCCAGCACCAGCCATCTGAAAATGACGATCAATGTTGAGGGGGCCAACGGGGATCAGCACGTCAAGGATCTGGTCACGCAGGGTGTTACTGCGGGCATGAACCAGGTGCGCCAGGAGGTTCCCATGATCGTAGAGGATTTTGAGAAGAGAAACTGATGACAAACCTGCCAAACTATCAGCTGCCAAATGTGCCGCAAAAGGCAACGCGGTTCACGCTGATGGGCCAATCAGCCGCCGCTGGTTTCGGCCTGTCTGGTGCGGAGAGCATTGCTTCCAGCAATTCAGCTCATTGGCGCGCGTCAGTCACCTTTCACATTCCGCATCGAGAAGAGGCGCATCTCGCCTGGGAGGCCTTTCTTGCCCAGATGCAAGGGGCCATCGGCACCGTTGATGTGCCGGCCAAATTGAAATGGCGCGCGCGTGATGCGCGAGGGCGGCCTATCAGCGCTCAGCCTGCCATCTTGTCAGGTCTCGGCGGAGATCTCGACACATTGGGGCTGCTTGATCATGGGCAGTTCGCAGCGCCGGAGGCGGTGCACGTGCGCCTTCAATCAGATGCCAGCCTTCGGGATGGGATCATTCATGTTGAATATCCAGACGCTTTGGGCTTGAGGCCCGGTCAGCTGTTCAGCATAGGCGGCAATCTGCACCAGGTGCGCCATGTTATTGGGGAGGGTGCCGGGGTGGAGCAGGTTCACATTCGCCCCCTGTTGCGCCGGGACTGGGCAGCGGGATCAGCGCTGGAGATCGCGCGTCCAGTTTGCCGGATGCGTTTAGCTGCTGACGAACAGGGCGCTGTCGATCTGAACTTTGCCCGGATGCAGAATATCGATGTCCAGTTCATCGAAGCCGTCGAGGGCAGCTCATGACCAGGGACGAATTGCTTGCTGTCCCGAATGAGAAGCTGCGCAACGGCAACATCAGCGCCGATTATCTGGTGCATATGGACTTTCTCGATGCACCAAAGAATTGGTGGACAGGCTGGGGAGATCTCCGGACGAGCGGGCGCACCTGGCAGGGCATCGGTGATCTGATTTCGGTGTCTGGCTTGCCAATGAGTTACAAACCTTCAGCTGATCAGGCGACTTTCAAGATCGCCAGCGCCACCAAGGAAATGCAGCTCTTGGCAAGGCAGTCTGCCAAGCGGGTTTATGGTCGGGCTGTGACGGTCAGCATGCAGTTTTTCGAGGTGTTTCCAGATGCCGGGCAACCCTGGCAACCTTTGGGCCCGGCTTTCACGCTCTATTCCGGCTGGATGGATCAGCTGACATACAAAGCCGCGCGCAATGAGGACGGCAAGATGTCCCGATATATCGAGCTGACGGCAGAAGGGGTTTTTGTGCGCCGTAACGCGCCCGCGAATGGCCGGTGGACTGACGCCGACCAAAAGCGCCGGCATCCCGATGATAAGGGCTGTGAGCGGATGCCAATCTATATGAACTACTCCCCAATATGGACGGTCTAAGAGAGGCGCGCGACGGCGCCGACATCTCCCAGGTGGTGCGCCTATCTCTGGAGCTGGCTGAAGTCCTGAATGTTGTGGTTGAGCCTTGCCCCGCCTCGATCGGAGCCAAAGCCGCGCAGCTGATGGTTAGTCCTTCGGGGTTTGTGGCGCTATCCGCTAACGGGTTCATCGCTGGCGAGGTGGTGAATTCATATTTTGATGGCGCACAGCACGCGCAGGAATTGGGCTGGTATGCACCCGATGGGAACGGTCTCGATTTGCTGAAAGCATTTGAGGTCTGGGCGCAGACCCAAGGCTGCAAGGTCATCAGATTATCCACCCGGCCCGTTCCTGGGCGCGAGGCAATCCTTTTAAAGCGCAGGGGCTACCTGCCTGTTGAATTGGCCTGGAGGCGGTAAATGGCGCTCTTTTCAGCAATCTCCTTATTCGTTGCCTCCGTCTTGGTTTCCGTTGGAGTGGGCGCGGCAGCGGCGGCGGCAATCGGCTCGTTTGTTGTCCGGTCTATTGCCGCTGCCGCAGTCTCCCTGATTTCGCGAGCGCTTGCGCCCAAGCCACAGGTTCCTCGGCAGGATCTCCAGGCAACGATCAGTCAGGAGGCGGGGCCGAGGACGCGCCTCTATGGCCGGGGCTTGCTTGGCGGTACGCGGGCCTTTTGGGAATCCCTAGACGGCAAGCTCTACATGGTCTTGCTCTTAAACCATGGCGCCTTAACTGAGCGCCTTGCGGTTTGGTTTGGGGGACGGGTGATCAACCTCGCACCAGAGGGGGCGGGATGGCGCGCTGCCAGCGGTCAAGGGTCTGGATACGTCTATGTCGAGTATCGAGACGGCTCTGCAGATGGCGGTGACTATGACCTGTTACAAACCGCTTTCCCGGATCTGTGGACTGCCGATCACCGCCTTGCCAATCAGGCAACGTTGCTGGCCCAGTTTACCGCTCCGAGTGGGGTGCAATTCAACAAGGCCTTTCCCGGTGGGCACAACACACAGGTTCAGGTCGAAGCCAAAGGCGTTGCCGTCCTGGATGTTCGCAGCAATGTCAGCGGATATCACGACAATGCTGGGCTGTGCGTCTATGACTATTTCTCTTGCCCGGACGGTTACGCAATTCCGAAAGAACGGATCAACGCCGCTTCTTTCGCAGCCTTTGCAGATCTCTGCGACGAAGCGGTGCCGCTCAAGACTGGCGGTGCCGAGCCGCGCTATCGTCTCTGGGGGGCGCATGCCCTGACAGAATCCCCTAAAGCGGTTCTGGAACGCATGGCTATGACTTGTGATGCGCAGGTTTATCAGGATGCCGATGGCAAGGTTTCTGTCATGGGCGGGCAGTACCGGGCGCCAGATTTCACTTTGACGGATGATGATATCTTTTCGCTAGAAGTGCAGGATGGCGACAATGCCATGGACGGCTTCAACGTCCTCAAGGGAACTTTTCTCAGCGCGGACCACGACTACCAGGACACAGAAGCTGAAGCCTGGGAAAATACCGAGGCTCTCTTAACCCATGCCGAGAAGGCCGAGAGCATGGAGGCTGATATGGTCCCTTCCCATGCTCAGATGCGGCGTCTGATGAAAATCAAGATGGGCCGCCTGAACCGGCGCTGGACCGGGACGCTGGTGACCAATCTTGTCGGTATCAAGGCCCGTTTCCCCATGGGCGAGGGGCTCCATGTTATTCGGGTGCAATACTCAGAGCTTGAGATGGACGAGCCTGTCGAGGTTCTCAGCCACACTATCGAAGCAACACAGGGTGCTGGTGGCGTTTTGATTTGGCGTTGCAAAATGACCGTTGGGTCTGT
>Ga0316204_10006636_pt1 | contig 17638 bp, 12 predicted proteins | sample 6monrhotite_MG_2_FD_205661 | JGI IMG/M metagenome (GOLD analysis project Ga0316204, IMG submission 205661) | Microbial mat bacterial communities from mineral coupon in-situ incubated in ocean water Damariscotta River, Maine, United States -... | ecosystem: Environmental > Aquatic > Marine >... | reverse complement strand
TATGATTGATTTTTCATCCTAAACCTATAAATATATCTTAAAATTATGGTTGTAAAATCTGTTTACGTAAAGCCATAAAAGATAAAAGATAAAAGCAACAAGTAATAACTACTGGATGTTTTACGTAGTTACTATTTGTTGCTTTTTAATAGTTAACATTATAAAAATGACTTAGTCATTCTTAAAAGATTTGTCTGGATATGGTGGAACTGGTGGTACTTTTCTAGGGTCTTTTGCAATTAACTCTTTAAGATGTTTAATAGCAGCCTCCAGTTGTGCGTCTTTACCATTAAAAGTAGCATGAGGTAAGTTATCTACTTCAATATCTGGAACAAAACCATGTCCTTCTATGAGCCATTCGCCATTATCTCCATACACACCCATCATTGGTGCTCTGGCTAATCCATTATCACTAAGTCTATTGGCGCTGCTAAGCCAAATTTCACCTCCCCAAGTACGCATACCTATGGCTGTTCCCAATCCAAGTTTTTTAAAGCCATCTGCAAAAGCTTCACCATCAGAGGCTGTGTTTTCATCAACTAAAATAACAATATGGCCTCTAAAGGCGTATTGCATGTTCCAGTATGGCTTTCCTGAACGTGATTTCCAATACATCCATGCTTTACGTAATAGTTTTTCTAGGATAAAACTCTCAATATTTCCACCTCTGTTATGACGTACATCTATAATTAAACCAGGTCTGTCAAAAACAGGATAAAACTCTCTATACCACTGGTTAATATCGTTAGCTCCCATTGCTTGAAGGTGTACATAACCAATGTTGTTATTGCTTTCTTTTTCAGTGATTAAGCGTCGAGAATATTCCCAATCTTTATAACGTAAACTATACATGCTACCAATAGGCTCAACAATAATATCTCTGCTTGTAGAAGCACGTTTAACTTTAAGTTTTACTTGTTTGCCTATTTGATTTCTTATGAGCTCACCTATATCCAACGATTCTAATGATGGTTTGCCATTGACATGTGTAATTACATCTCCAACTCTTACATCTAAATAAGGGTCGTCTAGAGGTGATTTAGTATCAGGGTAATCAGGATCAGCTTTGTATATATAATCTATACGATAGCCTTTATTTGCATTGTCTCTGCTAAAACGAGCCCCTAGATTTGCAATAGGAATGTTAGCGGCGTCATCTCTTGTATCACCACCTCTAACACTAGTATGTAAAGCAGATAATTCACCTACAAAACGACCAATAAGATCAGACAATTCGTTTCTTGTAGTCACACGGTCTACTAAAGGATAGTATTTGTCATGCATTTTTTTCCAGTTGACTCCATGCATATTTTTATCGTAAAAATAATCGCGTTCCATTCGCCAAGCGTCAGTAAAAATTTGTTTCCAATCTTCTAAAGGCGTAATAGCAAATTTCCAAGTGCTTAAATCTATTTTGCTGTCGTTTAAGCCATTAACTTTTCCTGTACCAGCATTTACCATATAAAAGTTGCTTCCTCTACTTGCTAGCAACTTTTTGCCATCTCCAGTTAATTGGTAATTATTAATGCGCTCAAGCATGGTATTTACTTTAACATCTTCGTTTCCAATTTTTACTACTGCTAGATTTGTTTGAGAATTGGCACCTGTTGTGCTTGATAAAAAGTATAAAGCCTTGTCATTAACTTCTAAGTTTCTATAATTTCCTGGAGCTACTGGTACTTCTTCAATACGTTCTAGAATACCATCTTTATCGATTTTGATAGACACAGGTTCTTTTGAATCGTCTTTTTTTGCTTCAGAAACTAATTCATTATGTTCTCTAAAAGGAGATCGTGTTCCTTTTTGTAAAGCAATATGATATATTTTCTCACTAATATCAAAATAAGGCTCTGGTTGTCGTGGTCCCCAAGGTGATCCAACGATTGTTCTAAAATTCCTATCTGAAATAAAGTAAATAAACTTGCCATCTGGACTCCATTTAGGATTTACACTATTGGCACGATCGGTGGTGATTGGGAATGTGTCATTGGTGTCTAAACCATGTAAAAATACTTGAGCCATGGTATTATCGGCAACTTGTACAAATGCTAGCCATTTACTGTCTGGAGACCATGAGAAATCGTAAATGCCTTCTTCGTTGGTTGATATTTTTTTGCTTTTTCCGTTAGCAAGATTGAGAATAAACATGTTGTTTTCTAAATCATTGTAAGCAAGCCATTTTCCATCAGGAGAAGGTATTCCTTCAAATCTTAAAACTTTACCATCTTTAGTTATGGGTTGTGGTTTGCCTTCGCCTTGAGCATTTATTTTTACAAATTCAAATTCACCACTTTCATCAGATAAAATGTAAATGTTTTTACCATCAGCTGAAAACGTAGCGTCTCTATACCTTACATCTTTTTGATGCGTAAACTCTATAAATCTTCCAGACTTTACAGGTGCAATAAAAGCACGTCCTCTTGCTGTAATAACAATACGTTCACCTTTGGAATCAGGAGAAACAGATGTGATATATCTCGAAGGGTTTTCAACCCAATTCTCTCTAAGTTGATCCAAATCGGATTGTAACTTTATGTCTATTTTTTTTGTTGAATTTGATGACAGATTATAATGCCAAATATCAGCACCCATTTGGTAAACAAAATTCCCATTGTTTTGTTTTGCATAGCGTACATCAAAACCTTCATGTTTGGTGTGTTGTTTTAAATCGTTACCATTTTCGTCCATAGACCAAATATTCATCGTGCCATCTCTATCTGTAATAAAATATACACGATTATTGTACCACATAGGGTGATGACTTCCTCCTGCAAAATCGGTAGTTAATTTTACAGCTTCTTTACTTCCATTAGTAAACTTCCAAATCTGTCTAGCAGTTCCACCTTTATAACGCTTAGTCACATTGCCATGATAAGAAGGGCGAACAAAAAACACCGTATTCCCTGATGCGTTATAGGTAGCTTCACTCGCTTGATGTAGAGGTACTCTGTTTTTATCTTTAGTTTTTGGGTTAATGGTTACTAACTGTCTATCCGGTAATGTTGCAAAAGCTCTAGTGTCGTATACAACTTCGCCTTTTGGAGTCCAAGTATTAACTAGAGATGCATCACTTTCGTAAGTCCATCGCATTGGCAATCCACCAGTAATTGGCATAGTGTAAACTTCTATTGGACCTTCATAGCTTGCTGAAAATGCAATGGTTTTTCCGTCTGGAGAAATAGCTGGATTAAACTCTTCCTCGGCATGTGTGGTTAATCTTTGTGCAAGTCCACCGTTTAAAGGAACACTCCACAAATCACCTTCAGCACTAAAAATTACTGTATTTCCATGAACAGTAGGAGTACGATAATAGCCTTCAAATCCTTGTGAAAAGACTAAAGTTGAAGAAAAAAATAGAACAAAAAAGAGTAAAAAGAAATGCAGCTTGGAAATGCGAGTTTTAGAATACATACAATAGTTTTTTTAAAAATTAAATAATTGTAGTAGTTAAATTCACATAAACTAAAGGCAAGCTAATTTAGTTTATTTTAAATGAATTTCAAAGTACTAAAAACGCAGTCTAAAACTAAAATTTGGAGTAATTCCGAGAGATAAATTTTCCACTTTAGATATAGTGTCTTCATCATCAATAATGTAGTAGCTGTTAATAGTGTTTTTCTTATTGAGTAAATTCCATAATGAGAAACCTGCAATTGCAATGCTATTATCTGCGACTTTAAAAGTATAAGTAGTCGAGAAGTCGGTTCTTACATAATCTTCAATATTGCTACTATTTGGAGAAGCATAATTTATAGTATTACTAGTAGAAGGGTTGTTGGCATCTGGTTTAGTATATGGTTTTCCTGTTCGCCAATTTAAACCTAAAGCAAACTTAAATTTATTAATAGTGTAAGTGCCCGCAAAAGTCAATGCGTGTGTGACATCAATATTATTAGGAAAAGAATTGCCAAGGTTTAAGTTTTTAAACGCATAGTGGTTTTTACTGTAAGAGTAACTCAACCAAACACTTGTGTTGTCATACTGTTTGTTAATTAAGAAATCTAAACCTCTAATTTGATAATTACCAATTGCATTTACAAATTGATATTGGTTTTGAAATCCTTGACTTCTTGTGGTAATACCATCAACTTTTTTAATATACGCCTCTGCGCTAAGTAATAACCCATTTTTATTATATCTAATTCCAGTCGATAGTTGTTTGCTTTTTATAATTGGAATGCTTGTATTGTTTGATAGTACCCAGCGGCGTTTTTCAATACCTAAAAAGTCGTTTTGTAAATCAATAATTTGCGACGTGGTTTGGCTTTTTATTTCCCCTAAAATTTCAAATCTAAAGTTGTTTAAAAACCGTTGATTAAAACTAAAGCGTGGTTCTATAATTGTTTTGGAGAATTTCTCGAAATAATTACCTCTAATACCCATTTTTAGCTTGGTACTTTGTGAATTTGAAGAAAAATTTAATTCACTATAAAGTGAATGTGTACGCATTACTTCTTTAATATAGCTTCTAAAAACAGGATTATTAACATCTTCCAAATTACTAACACCAACTTCAGAAAATTGATAACCACTTTTTAGTTTTAAATTATCACTAAACCGATAATTTAATTTTGTTTTAATACCATTGTCATACACTTGGTTTTCTTGTATAAGACGTTGGTTGTTAATAAGGTCAAAATTAGTAGCATCTAAATTATATTTAGATACATAGGCTTGAATGGATGTGGATAAATTCGAGTTCCAGTCTCTTGTGTAATCTATTGAGGCTGCCAAATTACTTTGTGTAAGATTACTATTTAACTCTTCGTCAACATCATTAACTCTAGATTGTTCTTTGTAGTTTAAACTATTAAAGACATTTAGAAAATTAGCTCTTATTTTGTCTTTCTTAGATGGGTCATAAAGAAATTTTAATGTGGTATCGTAAAAATAGAAACGTTCATCTTTGGACACAGAACTATTATTTTGATTATTAGTAAGATCCGAATCTTGAAAAATACGTTTAAAGTATTGATTGTAAGTTGGTGTTTCAATTAAATCGGTTAAGGAGCGTCGTGCCGAAAGTTGAATTTCCGTTTTTTTACTTAAAGGCACTTTGGCATAAACATCGCCGTTAATAAGATTGAAACCACCACCACCAGATGCTTTTTTGCTAATGTTATTTGAAGACTGCATATTAATAACACTAGACACACCATCTCCATACATGGCGCTTGTGCCATTTTTAGATACACTAACGGTTTCTGTCAAGTAAGGATTAAAAGCAGAGATTAAGCCAAAAAAGTGTCCAGATTGGTACATTTTAATACCATCCCAAAGCATTAGGTTTTGGTCATGAGTACCGCCTCGAATATTCACGTTAGATACACGTTCGTCTACACTAATAATTCCAGGGAGTGATTGTATTGTTTGTAACACATCAGGTTCTATAAGTCCTGGTAAAATCCCAAAAGATTCAGGCTCAATATTTGTAGAGCCATCATTGTTTAACGAAATGCCTTTGGTTAAATAATTGCTTATGATAACTTCTTCTAAATACTGTGTTTTAAAAGATTTTGATGGTTTTAGTGCTTCCTTTTTTATAATTAAAATTTTATTACCTAATGCTTCAAAAGAAAGATTTGTATTGGCTGTAATATAATCTAATACTTCAGTAAGAGACAATCCAGAGGGAGGTAAAATAATGGTTTTGTCTTTTAAATTGGCATCGGCATAAGAAAATGTAATATTGTGAGTGGTTTCTATTTGCTTTAAAAAGTCAACAAGAGGAATTGTTTCTTTATTAATTTGAGCAGTAACCGTCAAAGAACTAAAGAAAAATAAAACAATGTATAGAAAACTTAAAGTTGTTCTAGTCACGTGATAATTCTATGGTGGTTTTATTTTTAAAAGTATACTTTACATCTAAAGGTAAAGTTATAGATTTTAAAGCCAATTCTATATTGTTATGGCTAAAACTTCCTGTGAATAATTGTTTTATATCTATATTTTGAGGGTTTATAGACACATTGTATTGCCTTTCGAATTCACGAACTACGTACTCGAAAGGCATACTTTTAAAGTAGCTTTCATTATTAATCCACGAAGGATGTAATGAGGTGTCTTTTTCTCTAGCAATTAATTTCCCATCAATTTTTAAAAAGCTATTTCCTGGTTTAAGTATTACAATGTCACTATTATGTGTTACTTTAACTGAGCCTTCGTAGCAAATTACTTCAAAATAATCATCACGTTGCTTTACGTTAAATTCTGTTCCTAAAACGGTAACAGTACCGTGCTTTGTCTTTACATTAAAAGTTGACCCTTTTGCCACTTTAAAAAACGCTTCACCTTCTAAAGTTACATCACGATTTTTATCCCAACGACTTTCATTAAACGCTAATGTTGACATAGCATTTAACGATACATTTGAAGCATCAGGTAACTCAATAGTTGTTTTTTGGGCTGCAAGTGTGGCAAAATTGGTATCCAATGTAGTTGTATAATAGTACACCGAGAAAGAAACAGCCAAAATAGCAGCTATTCTCAATATTGGACGTAACCAATGAGTTTTGGATTCTTTTTTAGATGTGTTAATATTTTGTAACGCAGCATTAAGCTCTTCGTGAACATTGTATTCAGGAGCTTTAAACCGTGTAAGGTTGTTTGATAGTGTTGTTAATTCCTTATAGTCTTTAAGCTTTTTAAATGCTTCAAGTTCTTGAGGATTTAACTCATTATCTAACCATTTCTTTATTAAATCTTTGCGTTCCATACTATTAATTACACCTATATAACAATCTACTTTTAAAAACTCCTACCTTACTTTTAAATTTCTTTTATATCTTCTCTTAATTTTTTTAGTGCACCATATATTCGTTTCTCGACAGCTTTTTGAGAAATATCTAAAAGCAAAGCAATTTCTTTGTGCTTTTTGCCCTCAATTCTATTAAGTAAAAAAGCAGTGCGTTGTGCTTCGGTTAAATTGCCAATAGCTTTTTGTAGCTTATCCATATATTCATTTCCTTCCAGAATAAATTCGGGAGTTTCATTGGTATGGGTTTTGGGTTTCGTTTTTTGATATTTTAAAACCACTTTTTGATGCGATGCTTCATTCAGCATTAAATTATTAGCCACTGTAAATAAAAAAGATTTTGCTTTACCTGGTGTTACTTTGCCACAATGCTCCCATAATTTAATAAATGCTTCTTGCACTTTATCTTTAGGGCTAAAATGCTCACCAAATTTATAATACAAAAAGTCGTGTAGGTTTTTAGAGTGCTTTTCAAACAGCGTTGAAAACAATCGATCGTTACAAATATTATCACTTATGTCTTTATTCATAATTGAATCTTGGTACGGTAAAAATAAAAAAAAGAAGTTTGAGGGTAGGAGTTTTTAAAGTTTAGTTGTTTTATAAGAAAATTGAAGTAAAACAAAAACCTACATTATGAAAACGAAATTTAATTTCACGCTTTTATTAGCCTTTTTTGCCCTTTTAACTTTTTCTTCATGTCAAGATGAAGTTATTGAAATTACCGAACCTAATGAAAATCAGGTTATTGCTCCACAATCTACCTTGGCTAGCTTGATGAGATCTACATCGTCTAATGACGGTACTACAGATGATATTATGGATAATGCTAATTGCTTATCTATAAATTTACCTGTAACTATTATTGTAAATGGAATCACAATCACAATTACTACTGAAGAAGACTTAGACTTTATTAGAGACGTTTTCGAAGAATTTAGTGATGACGAAGACACGCTAGAATTTATCTTTCCAATTACCATTGTATTGAATGACCATACAGAAGTAGTTATTGAAAACATGGATCAATTAGAAGATTTTATCGATAGATGTGAAAATGAAGAAGTTATTGAATGTGTAGATTTTGTTTACCCTATTTCATTTTCTATTTATAATACAGATTTTCAAGTTATTGAAACGGTTATTATAGAAAACGATAGAAAACTTTACCAATTCATGCAAAGAATAGAAAATTCTGAACAAGCTATTTTGGCAAGTTTAAATTTCCCAGTTGAAATGGTTTATCCTAATGGAGAAACCGTTGAGGTTAATAGCAACCAAGAGTTAGAACGTGTGATTAATGAAGCAGAAGATATGTGTGATGATGACGATGATTGCGATATAGATGAAGTTGACGAATATTTAATAGAATGTTACTGGAAAATATTCAGATATAATGGAGATGACCATTTAAGACCTTACCATCTTGATTTTCTTGAGAATGGACAATTAAAAGTCATTAATCCAGATGGTTCAATGACACAATATGGAAACTGGAATACAAGAGAAACAGATGATGGTGTTGTATTAAAAATCACAGAAATAAACACTTTTAATGAAAATTTAAGTGGAGAATGGTTAATAGAAGAATGTGATGACGACAGATTTAAACTTGTAAGAGAAAGTGATACTGCTGGAACTAGTGATACTACAATGGTTCTTAAGCAACGTTGTGAAGATGAACCAGACTGCTCAGCTCAAGAAATAAAAAGATACTTAAAAGACTGCTCATGGTTTGCAGGTACAAATGTATTTAACAACACACAATATCCAGAGTTTATGTTTGGTGATGATGGTTCAGTAATTGTTGTAGATAGCGTAAATAATGTAGAGGTTTCTGGTACATGGGAAGTTGCTTTAACGGATTATGGTATCAAATTAATTTTAGAATTACCTGCACCATATAATGACTTATCTGGTTATTGGAAAATTTACGAATGTGATGATGATAGAATTAAAGTAATTCGCGACGATTATTATATAGTTTTTGAAAAGGAATGTGATAGTCCATTTGATTGTTTCGAGAATAAAGATATAGTTATTTGTGATGATAGTGTTGAGTTTGACGGAATTGCAACATTTAATTTAAATGATGTTTATGATGAATGCCCAAATGATGATTTAGAAGTTACATTCCATTTAAGTGAAGCAGATGCTCACGATAATGTAAATGCTTTGCCATCAGAATATACAAACACGAACAATCAACAACCTCTTTGGGTTAGAGTGACTTTGGCAGGAACAAATAGATACGAAATTTTCTTCGCTGTACTTTATGTAGAGGATTGTAGTGATGACTGTACAGAAGAAATGGTAGATTCATATTTATTAGAAGAGAATTGTCATTGGGTACCAGTTACAATTAATAGTAGCAACGATTTTAATGGTTACGATTTCTATTTCAACGCAAATCAAAATTTAGTTATCAAAGATGCCTCAGGAAATGAAACTGTTGGTACATGGTCAACTAGTGCTGGAACTGGAACAGGTGTAGTAATAAGCATTAGCCAAATAGCAAGTCCTTTCGAACCTTTCAACAAGGATTGGATTGTTGTTGAATGTGGTGCAGAACGTATGGTACTTGTTAATGATAATGTAGAATTAATTATAGAAAGAGAATGTCTGTAAAGACATAATAATATACGAGCTTCCAAAAAAGCTTTAGTTGTTTTTAGTTATTGGTTAGACAAAAAGGGTTGCAATTTAATTGCAACCCTTTTTTATGATGTTATAACTTCTATTATACGCTTCAAATTATTAAATTTGCATTTCTCAAAATTAGAAGTAGAATATGTTTAATAATTTAAGCGATAAGTTAGATAAAGCACTTCACGTCCTAAAGGGTCATGGAAGTATTACCGAAGTAAATGTAGCAGAGACTTTAAAGGAAGTGCGTAGAGCGCTTTTAGATGCCGATGTTAACTTTAAAATTGCTAAAGATTTTACCAACAAAGTAAAAGAAAAAGCTCTAGGTCAAAATGTATTAACAACATTACAGCCAGGACAATTAATGGTTAAAATCGTTAAAGACGAGTTAACCGAATTAATGGGTGGCGATGCTGCAGGAATAAATCTTTCAGGAACACCATCGGTGATTTTAATGTCTGGTTTACAAGGATCTGGTAAAACAACATTTTCTGGTAAACTAGCCAATTATTTAAAAAACAAGAAAACAAAAAAACCTTTATTGGTAGCTTGTGATGTTTATCGTCCTGCTGCGATAGACCAATTACATATTGTTGGTGAGCAAATTAACGTTGAGGTATTTAGCGATAGAGGGAATAACGATCCAGTTGCTATTGCTCAAGCTGGTGTTGCTCATGCTAAGGCCAATGGATTTAATGTGGTAATTATAGATACCGCTGGTCGTTTAGCTGTAGATGAAGCAATGATGAACGAAATCTCTAATATTCACAAAGCTGTACAGCCTGAAGAGACATTGTTTGTGGTCGATTCTATGACAGGTCAAGATGCGGTAAATACTGCAAAGGCTTTTAACGATATTCTGAATTTCGATGGTGTTATCTTAACAAAACTTGATGGTGATACGCGAGGTGGAGCAGCAATTTCTATCAAATCTGTTGTAAATAAGCCAATCAAATTTATAGGTACAGGAGAAAAGATGGATGCTATCGATGTGTTCTATCCTACTCGTATGGCAGAACGTATCCTAGGTATGGGAGATGTGGTGTCGTTAGTTGAACGTGCTCAAGAACAATTTGACGAGGAAGAAGCCAGAAAACTTCAAAAGAAAATTGCCAAAAACCAATTTGGTTTCGACGATTTCCTAAAGCAAATACAGCAAGTAAAGAAAATGGGAAGCATGAAGGACCTAATGGGAATGATTCCTGGTGCTGGAAAGATGATGAAAGATGTCGATATTGATGATGATGCTTTCAAAGGTATTGAAGCCATTATACATTCGATGACACCTGAGGAGCGCACAGATCCATCAATATTAAATGCTAGTAGAAAAAAGCGTATTGGTAAAGGTTCAGGAACTTCAGTTCAAGAAGTAAATCAATTGCTAAAGCAATTCAATCAAATGAGTAAGATGATGAAAATGATGCAAGGCGGCGGCGGAAAGAAAATGATGCAAATGATGAAAAATATGCCAAGATAATATTAAACTTAAAATAGCACAACATGACAATTCTAGATGGTAAAAAGGTTAGTAACGATATTAAAGATGAAATAGCTGAACAAGTAGCAGCAATGAAATCAAATGGTGAAAAAGTACCGCATCTGGCTGCTGTGTTAGTTGGAACAGATGGTGCTAGTATGACTTATGTTGGAGCTAAAGTTAAAGCTTGTGAGCGTATAGGATTCGATTCTACATTAATTGATTTGCCAGAAGAAACTACCGAAGAAGAATTATTAAATCATATAGATAATTTAAATAACGATGATGATATTGATGGTTTTATAGTACAATTACCATTACCAAAACATATTGACGAACAAAAAGTGTTAATGGCTGTTGATCCTGATAAAGATGTTGATGGATTTCATCCAACAAACGTAGGAAGAATGACCTTAGATTTGCCATCATTTTTACCAGCAACACCATTCGGAATTTTAGAATTGTTAGAGCGTTACAATGTTGAAACTTCTGGAAAACATGTTGTTGTTATGGGACGTAGCCATATTGTTGGTCGCCCTATGAGTATCTTAATGAGTCAAAAACGTAAGGCAGGAAATGCAACTGTTACCGTGGTACATAGTCGTACACAAAATCTTGCTGATTTTACGCGTGGTGCTGACATTATTGTCGCTGCTATTGGTATTTCTGAATTCTTAACAGGAGATATGGTTAAGGATGGCGTGGTAATTATTGATGTTGGCATCACACGTGTTCCAGACGAAACGAAAAAACGAGGTTACAGACTTGCAGGCGACGTAGATTTTGAAAGCGTTAGTAAAAAAGCAAGTTATATAACTCCAGTTCCGGGAGGTGTTGGACCAATGACTATTGCAATGCTTCTAAAAAATACCTTGCTAGCAAGAGAAATGCGTAGCAAGTAGTAACAATCACTTTGAGCTTAGTCGAAGTGTCTTTTTAGTGTTTTTTCCTCTCAAAAAAAATGAGTACCTTTTTTACAAATTAAAAAGGTGTTCTTATGCGACTATTTAAAATCCTGTCCCTATCATTATGTTTTCTTGTTTTTAATTGTGAAACAACTACTAAAAAAGCCAATTCTGTAGCAGTGAGTGTGTCGTTTTCTAACGATGCTAAAAATCAATCTCTCGATGGAAGATTACTATTAGTACTTGCCGATAATAATGATCGTGAACCACGTTTTCAAGTGAGTGAAGGTCTTAATGCACAACCCATTTTTGGAATGAACATTGACGGTTTAGCACCAAACGAAAAAGTGGTGTTTGACGAAACTATTTCAGGGTTTCCATATCAAAGTTTAGGGGATATGGCGCCTGGAACCTATTATGCGCAGGCAGTGCTGCATACTTACGAAACTTTTAATTTATCCACAGGACATATTGTAAAATTACCAATGGATAATGGTGAAGGGCAACAGTGGAATCGCTCACCAGGAAATTTATATAGCACACCAATTCAGGTTGAGGTTACTGAAGAAGGAATTAAAGATTTTGAGATAGTTATGGATAATGTCATTCCAGAAATCGTGCCACCTGAAGACACCGAATGGATTAAGCATATTACCATGAAATCAGACTTACTATCCGAGTTTTGGGGACGAGACATGTATTTAGGAGCGCATGTATTATTGCCAAAAGGGTTTGATGAACATCCTGAAGCGAAATATCCATTAATGGTATTTCAAGGTCATTTCCCATCAGATTTTGGAGGATTTAGAACCACGCCACCTGATGAAAACCTAGAACCTGTATATTCTGAAAGATTTGATTTAGATGGTTATAATATTATTCAACAACAAGAAGCTTACAATTTTTACAAACGCTGGAATGAACCAGATTTTCCACGTTTCTTAATTATCGAAATCCAGCATCCAACACCATATTATGATGATTCGTATGCAGTAAATTCTGCAAGTCAAGGACCTTATGGAGATGCGTTAACATACGAGTTAATTCCATATATCGAGGAAATGTTTAGAGGTCAAGGTGAAGGTTGGTCGCGATTTTTATATGGAGGTTCTACAGGAGGTTGGGAAGCCTTAGCGGTTCAAGTAAAATACCCTGATGAGTATAACGGATGTTTTGCAGCATGTCCTGACCCAATTGATTTTGCAGCCTATTGCTTGACTAATATTTATGAGGATGAGAATGCGTATTATGTTGGTGGTAAACATAAAAAAGTAGAGATTCCAGGACGTAGAGATTACTTAGGGAATATAAGTTCTACGGTTAGAGAGTCTAATCATTTGGAGTTAGTGTTAGGTGATAAAACACGTTCAGGAGGACAATACGATATTTGGGAAGCTACGTATTCGCCTCAAGGTGACGATGGGTATCCTGTAAGACTCTGGGATAAAGTCACAGGCGACATTAACCATGAAGTTGCAGAATATTGGAAAGAGAATTACGATTTACGACATATTTTAGAACGTGATTGGGATAAAGTAGGAGAGAAGCTTAAGGGGAAAATACATATTTACTGTGGCGATATGGATAATTACTACTTAAATAACGCTGTGTATTTAATAGAAGACTTTCTTGAAAGCACTACAGACCCTTATTATGCTGGAGAAGTAGATTATGGCGACAGAGCAGAACACTGTTGGAATGGTGATCATGAAAATCCTAATGCCATATCTAGATTGCGTTATAATAGTATGTACGTTCCTAAAATTATGAAGCGTATTGCAGAAAGTGCTCCTCAAGGAGCAGATCTGACTAGTTGGAGATACAAATAAGCTTAACTAGTTAGTTGTTATTTTCGAACAACAACCAAGAATTTGGGTCAATAACCACATCTTTAACTTTCTCTTTTACATCTAATTTGGTTGTAGCCTTTTTATCTTTTACAGATAAAGTCACTACTTCAGAAGAGTCATCTTCATACACAAGTTTCAACTCTATTGGAAACGAAAATACTACATCAGTTTTCTGAGTTTGCTCAATATTAAAGGTTAGGGTTTTTTCGTTCGATGTCCAAGAGGTTTTTAAAATTGGATGACCAGGTTTCTCTAACCATTGTGTAAAAAAAGCATCCAATTCTTGATTAGTGACTTCTTCAAAAACAGTTTTTAAATCATTACTAGACGCATTTTTTAATGCATACTTTTCATAGTAAGCGCGAATGCTATCCCAAAAAGGAACGTCACCAACTTTTTTACGTAGCATGTGCAATAGCCAAGCACCTTTTCTATAAGAGTTGGCATTTAACAAACGCATCAAACTTTTGGTTTCAGTATCTAAAACAGGTGTTAATTGTTCTTTAGAAAACTTAATAACTGCGTTACGTTGGTCATGAACTAATTCTAAAAAAGCGTCTCTACCTTTCATTTTTTCAACATATAAGTTGGTAAAATAGGTTGCAAAACCTTCACTTAACCAAACATGTGTCCAATCACTTTCCGAAGCCGAATTACCAAACCATTGGTGTGCAATTTCATGAGCAATAAGGTTTTCAATTTTACGCTCACCACTAACTGAGTTTTCAAAATAGAAAATATTACTGGCATTTTCCATACCACCAAAACGTGTTTTAGACTGTACATTTGCCAATTTTGAATAAGGATAAGGACCAACATGTTCTATAAAGAAATTAATAATGTCTTTTCCCATGGCATAATCGTAAAACCCAGCCTCTTTATTTTGTGGATAGACCCATGATGAAATAGGAATATTATTGGTTTCGCCAATATGTTGCACTGCAAAACGTGCAATACCAATCACCATTACTTTCGTTGGAATTGGCACATCAGTTTTCCAAACATAATAGGTGTTTTGATTATTCAAATCGGTTTCTTCAACTTGGGTTCCATTTCCAACAACTTGATAATGTGAAGGAGCTGTTACATGCCATTCTACCAAAGCCTTGTCAGAAGGATGGTCTACCGTTGGCAACCATTGATGTGCTCTGTTTGGCCAATTATCGCCAAAAAAAGTACGGTCGCCATATTTGTTTTTAGAAATTACCAATCCATCTTTTGGAACTCCATGATATGTAATAGTGAATGTTTTTTGCTCACCGGAATTTACATTGCTAAAAATTGTAAGTACGTTGTTTTGATGTTCAAATTTTACAGGATTTCCATTTTCAGAAACTGAGGTTACCATCATTCCTTTGTTTGTCTCATCGGTATTTTCTAAGTCTAATTTAAAACTCTCTAAATTTGAGGTAGCGATGAGGTTGACTTTAGCAGCTCCTTGCATGTTATTATTATTGTCATTTACAGAAATATGAAACTCATATTTTTGAATATCAATAGCACCATAATCTGTGTAAACACGTTGACTATAAGAAGTAAAACTGAAACAAAATGCGACTAAAAGGAAGATGTGTTTTTTCATAGTATGGATTAATTATTTAGCAAATAGTTGGCTCATATCTTTAAAGGCTTTAAACTCTAAAGCATTTCCTGAAGGGTCTAAAAAAAACATCGTTGCTTGTTCTCCAACTAAACCTTCAAACCTAATATAAGGTTCAATAATAAATTCAATGCCTTTAGTTTTTAATGATTCAGCAAAGGTTTGAAACGTATCCCAAGGGAGTACAACTCCAAAATGCGGTACAGGAACATTTTTGCCATCTACAGGATTAGTGTGTACAGCCTCTTTAGATTTTTCTTTGTAATGAATCACCAATTGATGTCCAAAAAAATTAAAATCTACCCAATGGTCGCTACTGCGTCCTTCAACGCAACCAAGTGTGTCTCTGTAAAACGTTCTGCAAGTGTCTAAATTCCATACAGGAATAGCTAAGTGAAAAGGTGATATTTGTGTCATTGGTTAGTTTTTAATGTAAAGTTACATTTTTTGTCGAATACAATTAATTTTCCAAGTTGGATAAATAATTTTTTCTTCTTTATCTGTCCATTCACCAACCCATTTATAACCAGTTTTACTCATGTCATAGAATGTTAATCGAAAATAGCCTTCTGTTCCATTTTGGGCAGCTTGTTCTTTATAGAGTACAATTTTATCGTCCTTTTTGTTGCCTTCCCAAACTGGAAAAGTGGTAGATGGTGTTTTAGAAGAATACCAATGTACATACCATCGGCTACTATCTGATACAAATTGTCTAATACTTCCTGAGTGTGACCCATCTGGTTTTAAAGTTTCATCTTGTACTGCATTGCCATTCATAATATATTTCCACTTCCAAATGATGTCTTCTGGTTCGTTCCAGTTTCCATCCTGTTTTCTTGTGGTCGATTTGCAATTGCAAGAACCAATCATGGCTTGATAATCTTTAATTTGCTCTGGTGCTTCTGGATTTGCTTTTCCGTATGGATTTTCTGCTGATGCATCATATTGATATTGAGCAAAAGTGATTGTAGTGATTAATGCTAGACTAATAGTGAGTAATGATTTCATAACAGTTATTTTTAGATTGAATTCAAATCAAACCAAAATATATATCTATTACTAAGTTATTGCAGAGAGTTGTACTTATTTTGCAGTAAGCTAGGTTAACAAAATGCTAATTAAGAAAATCTTTAACTGTTTTTAGGTTGCTCTTAGACACAGGAATTTGCAAATCGTTTTCTAGTATTAGATTAGGCGAACCAGACATATGAAGTTCTTTAGCGAAAGACATATTGACAATTGCTTTTCTATGTACTCTTAAAAAATTAGTACTCAGTTTATCTTCTAATGCTTTAAGTGAACTACGCATCGTGTAACTACCGTTGTTTGTAGTGTGGACTTTTACACAGTAGTCATCTGCTTCAATCCAGCTAATATCTTCAACAGGAATTATTTTACGTTTGTTTCCAATTTTAATATTTAGAACTGTAGTTTTTTCGTCAATTTTTGAGCTTAGTTTCTTAAAAAGGCGTGCATTGGTTAGCTTTAAATCGGAAAGTTCTTGAACCTCTATTTGAAGCTTTTCATTTTTAAAATATAAATACAGAATCATACTAATGGCAATGTAACCAAGTGTATAAATTGGTGCTTTTTGATACATGAAAAATGGAAGATACTCTGAAAATAACCGAGAAAAAGAAAAGGTGTCGCCAGTAACATAAAGCTGACTTAGAGAAATAATAAGAATGTTAATTATAACTAAGCCAATAATCAGACCAGCAAGTTTGACAATACTTAATGTGGTTTTATTTTTTGATGTTTGCGATTTAGAATACCAAATTAAAATCAAAGATAAGAGTAGCCAAATAAGCCAACGATACGATTGTGTTTTTAAAAGCTCAAAAAAGGTGACGTTATCAGCTATTTGAAAGCGTTTAATGTAATAGAGTTGTTGAAATGTTTCAAATGTTATGGCTAAAACCACGATTAAAGCAATTATTAAAACGCTTCGTTTGGTGTTTGATATGTTTTTTAACAACTGAAACATTTATCGGTTTTAACGTTTTTTGGTTGCGGTTTTTGGTTGATAGTTTTTAGTGGAATCTTCAAGAAGTTTGCTCAATTCTTTAAACTCTTGGGTTGTTAACTCGCGATGTTTCCCAACAGGTACATCTAAGGTTATATTCATAATACGTGTGCGTTTTAAAGTCTGTACTTGGTAATTTAAATATTCGCACATTCTACGAATTTGTCTGTTTAAGCCTTGCGTTAGAATGATACTGAAGGTATGCGAGTTTATTTTTTTAACCTTACATTTTTTTGTTGTTTGACCTAAATCTTCAATAAAAATTCCACCAGACATTCTATTAACAAAGGTTTGCGAAATTGGTTTGTCAACCGTTACAATATATTCTTTTTCGTGATTGTTACTGGCTCTAAGAATTTTATTAACGATATCGCCATCAT
>Ga0316204_10006635_pt1 | contig 17638 bp, 15 predicted proteins | sample 6monrhotite_MG_2_FD_205661 | JGI IMG/M metagenome (GOLD analysis project Ga0316204, IMG submission 205661) | Microbial mat bacterial communities from mineral coupon in-situ incubated in ocean water Damariscotta River, Maine, United States -... | ecosystem: Environmental > Aquatic > Marine >... | reverse complement strand
GACCGAAGCGGCCGATACACCAGCCATGGGAAGCGCCGACGAAACGGTGTTTGCCACCGCTGAGACGTTGAACGCGACGGATACGCTTGATGCGGGCGCTGGCACCGACGGGCTGGTTCTCTATGGGGCCGGCACCTACGATCTGAATGGGCTGGCCAGCTACACCGGCTTTGAGGATGTCGAGGTCATCAACCTAACGACCTCAACCACTGATCTGTCGCTGAAGTCCGGGTCTGCGACGGATGTCACGATGGTATCGAATGGTCGGACCTATGTGACGGCGACGGGGGCGACGGACATCGGGACGTTGGTGACGGGGGATGCGAATAACGATCGGGTCAATCTGTCTGGAACCACAACGGTTGACAGCATCGACTATGGGTCGGGCGGGTATTCTGAGCTGAACATGTCGGGCGACACCACGGTAGGAGACGCCACCTTTGGGCGCGGCTACCGCCACACGATCGACATGAGCGACAACGCCGAGGTCACAGGAACCGTCACCTTTGGCGGCTACTATAACCTCGAGGCCTATCTGGATGACAACGCCCACATCGGCACGTTGGACTATGTCGAAGGCAACAACCACGAGGCTTGGTTGCGCGGCACATCGTCGATCACAAACCTTGATATGGGCACAGGCGGCAGCAACCAAATCCGGCTTTATGATACCAGTTCGGTTGAAAATGTGGTGATGGGCGGCACGGCGTCGACCAACAGCAATTCGATGTACATCTACAGCGATAGCAGCTGGAACGGGATCACCAGTGTGCAGGGGGGCGCGGGGCTCGACTATGTGTACCTTTATGGCGCAAACGGTGTTTACGATGTGACGGATGTGTCCCTCAGCGGGGTTGAACGTCTCTACGCCTTTTCGACCAATGCGACAGTTGTGGTGGATCAAAGCACGTTCAACAGTGCCGCATTGGACACGATCAGCGGCTCGGCGACGGCCAGCATGGTGACCGACGAAGCGGTGCTTGATCTTGGCGATGTCAGGGTCTCGACCATGGCGATCGAAAGCACCAACGCGGCGGGCACAATCTTTGACGTCAACCGCGCCGACACCGCCGTCCAAGTCAAAGGCGGCACCGGCACCGACACCATCCGCACAGATGCGTTTGCCTTTAGCGATCTTGAGCGGGCCTATATCTTTGGCACAACCTCGGTTGAAGTGATCGAGGACACCTCGGGCAGCTACACATCACCGTCATCCGCGCCGGGCACGTTCACACTGACCGAAGCGGCCGATACACCAGCCATGGGAAGCGCCGACGAAACGGTGTTTGCCACCGCTGAGACGTTGAACGCGACGGATACGCTTGATGCGGGCGCTGGCACCGACGGGCTGGTTCTCTATGGGTCCGGCACCTACGATCTGAATGGGCTGGCCAGTTACACCGGCTTTGAGGATGTCGAGGTCATCAACCTGACGACATCGACCACGGATTTGACGTTGAAGTCCGGGTCTGCGACGGACGTGACGATGGTCTCGAGTGGTCGGACGTATGTGACGGCGACGGGTGCGACGGATATCGGGACGTTGGTGACGGGGGACGCGAATTACGATCAGGTCAATCTGTCCGGAACCACATCGGTGGACAGCATCGACTTTGGGTCGGGCGGGTATTCTGAGCTGAACATGTCGGGCGACACCACTGTCGCAGACGCCACCTTTGGGCGCGGCTACCGCCACACGATCGACATGAGCGACAACGCCGAGGTCTCAGGAACCGTCACCTTTGGCGGCTATTATAACCTCGAGGCGTATCTGGATGATAACGCCCATATTGGCACGTTGGATTATGTCGAAGGCAACAGTCACGAAGCTTGGTTGCGCGGGGCATCGTCTATCACAAACCTCGATATGGGGACAGGCGGCAGCAACCAAATCCGGCTCTATGACACCAGCTCGGTTGAAACTGTGGTGATGGGCGGCACGGCGTCGACCAGCAGCAATTCGATGTACATCTACAGCGATAGCAGCTGGAACGGGATCACTAGTGTGCAGGGGGGCGCGGGGCTCGATTATGTGTACCTTTATGGCGCAAACGGCGTTTACGATGTGAGGGATGTGTCCCTCAGCGGGGTTGAACGTCTCTATGCCTTTTCGGCCAATGCGACGGTTGTGGTGGATCAAAGCACGTTCAACAGCGCGGCGTTGGATGCAATCAGCGGCTCTGCGACAGCCAGCATGGTGACCGACGAAGCGGTGCTTGATCTGGGCGATGTCAGGGTCTCGACCATGGCGATCGAAAGCACCAACGCGGCGGGCACGATCTTTGACGTCAACCGCGCCGACACCGCCGTCCAAGTCAAAGGCGGCACCGGCACCGATACAATCCGCACAGATGCATTTGCCTTCACCAGTACCGAACGCGATTTCATCTTTAACCTGAGCGACGTCGAAGTCCTTCAGGACACATCAGGTATATATGGCAATGCATCCGACAACGTCCTTACGGCAACAACCTCGGGCATTGGCATGTTTGGAAATCTTGGCAGCGATACCCTTATCAGCGGGTCAGGAGACGATGAAATGACCGGTGGCTCGGACTATGACGTCTTCGTGTTCACCTTGGCCGGAGGGTCTGATGTCGTCACTGATTTTGATGCAGGACTAGGTATTACCGATGTCATAGACGTGACGGCATTCGGATATGCTTCAGCGAATGACGTCATCGCGGCGGGTTTGAACGACGGTGCTGGAGGTTCAGTATTTACGTTGAACGACGGATCGACCTTCACGCTTGAGGGTGTCGAAATCGCAGACCTAAGCGCCGATGATTTCTTGTTCTAAGGTCTGCAGCTCATCATGGATGGCCCCGAAACTTCTGGGGCCTTACTTGATTGGCCAAAAGCTATCGGACGGCCAATAACAATCCAAACAACGGCACATTGCACGAACCGAAAATGTAGGACGATGCTCGACTATAAACGCGTACCTCATTTTGCATCTATGGCGAAGTACGCGGTGGCCTTTTTTAATATGTCACGTTGTTCTGTGACCCGCACGAGTTCCCGCTTTAAGCGTCTAATCTCGTTAGCTTGCTCATCATCTGCTTTCGTGTTCGTCGATGGTGAGAACTTCTTCATCCATGCGTACAGTGAATGCGTACTGACGTCCAATCGTTCTGATACTTCCCTAACAGCGTATCCCCGAACCACTATTTGATGCACTGCATCTCGTTTAAAATCTTCGCTGCAATTTGCTTTACCCATGATGGCCTCCTAGCCTCAAAATTAGGCAAGAAAGCGTCTACAATTCTAGGGGCTATTCAGTCAGATGGGTTTGCGACAACCTGTAGAGAGATGCAATTTCTGACGTTGGCATTCTGTCAGAGGCGCTTACCGCCAGTGTCAATAAAACGCACCGTGCAAGGACGGTGAATTTTTAAGTTGAATGTTTTTTCATTTACCATTTGCAATAGGTAACCAGCATTATTTTTTATGCGCATTTCACAAACGATTTACTGATCAGGGCACGATGACTCTGACCGAAGCGATCCCATGGCGGGAACCAAGTTTTGCGAGAGAATGGGCATTGAGCCGGATGGAGAGAATACGTTGATCCGTTAGTTGATCAATACGCTCGTTTATCTTGCTGTCAGCTTGATTTTTGTCTGGATTGTCGTCGCATAACTATCGCGAGGTCAGAATTCCGTCAGACCTCAATGCACGTTAGTGTGGCTGGATGCAGAATGAGCAAACGGGCGGCCTTTTGATAGGGCCGCCCGCTTGGCTTTGGCTTTGGTCAGTTAGGCTGCAACCGGACCTTCGGTTGCGTAACGCTCAAACGTTTTGCCGAGGACCGCGCCGAAGACCAAGTGCATGATCAACGTCATCATTGGGGCCATAATGCCCATCGACATTCCAAAGAATCCGGCACCAGCCATAGGCATGACCATAATCATCATCGCCAGCCATGCGCCTATGCCCCAGACAATCCCTTTGGACAATTGAGAGCTGCCGGGCACGACGTCATTCAAGATTGCAAACCCGCCGCCCCAAGCCACGGTGCCAATCATGAAATGGCCGACCCAGCCTACGATTGCGGGCATGCCCATCATCGTCGCCATCATAATAATCGGGTCCAGCCCCAGCATAATGCCCATCATGTTCTTGAGGACAAGCATGACCGAAAGAACGACGGTCGCGATAAAGCCTGCTATCAGGCCTCCGGTAATATTTGACATTGTATTTCTCCTTCCCGAGGACGGTTTTCAGCCGTCTGATTGATCTTCATCGTGAAGCTGGGAAAGAATGGCCGAGATACGCGCATCGTCGACGTCATGCTTTGAAAGCATATTGTCGGCGTCTGTGGCCTTTTCGACCAGAACGCGGGTTGTCCGCATCTGACCCATGAACCGGTCGCAACCTTTGCACATCGCCAGATGCAGCCGGATTTGCATTGCCTGCATGGGGGGGATTTCTCCGTCCAGCCAAGCATCTGCACGTTCAGCAACTTCTTTGCATGAGAGCATGTTTGCGTTCCTTTTCACTCGCTTCACATAGACAAGACCAAACAGGTTGAGATTTGTTACAAGCCAACGTCACTTTTTTTATACACGGCATTATTTGAACCGACAATTCACCCAAGATGGCGGTCCAGTTCTTTGCGCAACGCCGTTCGGGCACGGTGCAATAAGACGCGCATGTTGCCTTCTGAGATGTCGAGCAATTAGGCAACTTCGGGCGCGTCCAACCCTTGTTGCACCCGCAGCGTCAACACTGCGCGTTGCGCATCGGGCAGCGCATCTATCGCTGTTGCAACAACACCCAACAACTGACGGTCTGAGACTATACGCTCAGGGGTGATTTCTTCCCATAGCTCGGGCATGTCTTTCCAACGTCCGGCACCGTCGAACGCGTCAGCCAAACCGTCGTGACCATCCATTTCGTTAAATGACACCGTGCGGCCGTCGCGCATGGCGCGCGAGCGTGCCTTGTTGCGCACGATGGTAAACATCCAACTGGCCAGCGACGAGCGCCCTTCAAAACTGGCGATATTGCGCAGGATCGACACCCACGCATCCTGTGTCACTTCTTCCGCCGTTGCGCGGGACTTCACAATCGCCGACGCAAACCGGACCATCGCCGCATTGTGACGATGGTAGACAGTCTCAAACGCGGACCTGTCACCGGCCGCGAGGTTTTTGATGAGACTGGCGTCGTTGTCAGAGTTCGCGGTCATCTTGCACCCAGATTGGTTACTTGCTTCTTACATGCTGAGGGTCGCAATCTCCAAAACCTCTGACAACTGAAAACAAAAATGTGAAAACGGGTGCGTTGAAAAGGCAGTGTATTTGTCCCCATGTTTCATTTGTCGGGCGCAGCCGATGTGCTTTTCGTCTTGTCCCAACGAAAACACGTCCGTCGCGACCGACACGAAATCACATGGTCTTTTCACCCCAGAGGATCATTCAAAGAAGCGGACAAGCGGGCTTGCCGCGCGAAAGATATCGATCAATTGATCAATCACGTCGTCGTCCTGTACTTGCGCGTCCGTCAGGCGCGCGCGGCAGCCCAAGCCGACCATTTTCAAATACGTCGCTGCGGGGTCGTTTTCGGCAAACCCAATTGGAACGACACTCAACTCTTTGCGCGTGACAATGCCATCAGGAAACGCCGCTTGAAAGTCGCTATCCCCCAAAAGATCGTTAAGCCCCGCAAGGTTTTCAACCAAACGTTCCCGAAGGGTGGCGAGTGCTGGTTTTGACGGCTGGAATAGCCCAGCCCCAGCGTGGCAGTTCCCGGGCTCGATGTGCAGGTAGTAGCCCACGTCCTCTGACGGGGTGCCGGCGTTGGCGAACACGTCGATCCCAGTGCGATAAAGCCCTCGACCTACACGATCCCGCGATTCTTGGAAAAACTTGGTATAGCTTTGCTTGGGCTTGATCCGTGCATCGGCCACGTTGTGATCAAAGCGATCAGCGTAGTCATGCAGGGTCATTGCTATGCCTGTGAAATTGCGCTGCGCGTCGTCTCGGTCCGCGCGGTTTGCGTCCAGCCAAACCTTGCGATTGTTTTGGGCCAAATCGGTCAGAAAGGTTAATGTCTCGGGGTCAACCATGTCACATCTCCTTTTGGTGCTGAGGTCTCAGCAGGACTATTCGGCCTTGATGCCTTGGTAGGGAAATTTCGTGGCAACGGCTATGGGTTTGTGATCTTCAACCAAGCGTTTCGATCACCGGCCAGCAGATCTCCAATGTTCAGGCGTGACATAGACGATACTGTCATCAACGCCGACCATCACTTCGCCTTCTTGGATGTTGATCTGCATCTTCATCGACCGATTGGCTTTCGTCGCAAGGTCTTGGGTTGCGGCCTCGGGAATGTTGACGACTTGCAGATTGTCAAAGCGCGTCGTGCTGTTTTTGATCTTCTCCCACCACATCTCGGCTGTTCTGCCGCCGTAGCAGTAGATGACTACATCCTTGGATTTGCCACAGGATTGGCGCACGTTCTTTTCGTTGGGAAGGCCAAGCGCGACCCACAACTCTAGCTCACCGCTGAGGCTTTTTTGCCAGATGTCAGGTTCGCCGTCGGTCGAGATACCCTTGGTCATTTCCAAATGTTCATGGGCATTCAAAGCAAATGCAAGAATGCGCACCATCAGCCGTTCATCTGTTTCCGAAGGATGTTTCGCGACGGTCAGTTTATGGGTTTCGTAGTAGTGACGATCCATGTCGGACACGGAAAGTTCAACTTTATAAATGGTGGCTTTTTGCGCCATGATTTGATCCAGACTAGCAAAGTTAAGGATGCCTAAGGTGTCTGGCGGCTTAGGGAAAGAAGATTAACCGGAAACGTTGCGCTTAAGATCGCTGGGTTCGCCCGAATACAGGGGTTTGGACTGCTAGTGGCGCGCAAAGAAACGCAGAAGCGTGTTGGCGGTTTGGGATGGGTCGGACAATGCCAAGCCGTTGTCGATTGACCGGAAAGGAATATGTGCCTGCCGCAAATGGTTTTCGAGAGCGTCTAGATCGCGGGCTGTGAAATCCATTCCCGCAATACTCGGCAACGCTTCGCCCCGAATGTCTGGCGAAAGCGTCCCGATTTCGCTGTCAAACGCAGGGGTCGTCAGAACGCGCAAAACGCCGTTGGCTGTGCGAAACCGGAACCCACCGGGCAGTGCTGAGGCTTCATCATAAAGCCCCCCAAACTGAGCCTTGAGATCGACGTGGTGGCATTCATCCGCCACGATATTGACCCCGCAAATGCCGTCAACCGTGTTGGGATGGTGCAACCATTCGGGCACATAAATCAGGTCGGGGCGGTGTTGTTGGCACAAAAAGAACGACACTCGCGGGAACTGCCGATTGGGCAAAAGGGCCAGAGTGGTCTTCGTACGCCCTTCGGCTCCGTCGGGCAAAACCACATCACGGCCAAATTCCAAATGACCGGCAACGCGAAAACCTGCGCTCTGGGCAAGCGTTGCATCGGCGTCGGAGTTTGTACTGTGCAACGCCGACAAAGCTACGCCTTCGCGTTGTGCCAGATGGTCGTGCACGTGGCGTCCAAACCGGAAATCACCCGCGGGCAGCTCATCTAGAAGCGTGTCATCGTAGACGCCCATAATTTCAAGAAGGCAGCCGTTAAACATCGCCAAGCTGGTGCTGGTGCCCCATGGATGCTTGCCGATGGCGGTCATGTTAAACCCCATGGACACCAAACGCGCGCGCAAGCCTTCGATGTCATACGTGGCCAACAACGGATGATCTATTCCAAACGACGCGTTCATCTGATTGTTCCTTTGGGATTGGGATTGGGATTGGCGAATGCGACGCGGGCAGGGCCGCGTAATTTGGCCTTGGACCCGACCGCGACTGTGTCGTCAGGCACGTCGTCTAGCACAATCGATCCAGCGGCGACGTTCGCATTTGCGCCGATCGTAATTCCCCCCAGCAGAATTGCCCCGGCGCCGATTACAGCGCCTGTTTTTACATGGGGATGCCGCCGTGGCCCGCTATCGGTCAGTGTGCTGCCCAAGGTCACGTTGTGCCAGATCGAAACATCGTCTTCGATGACCGCGGTTTCGCCAACAACAAAGCCCAAACCGTGATCCAACCACAACCCTTTGCCGATTGTTGCCGCCGGATGGATGTCCGTCGCAAAAACCCGCCCACACGCAGCTTTGATGGCCAACGCCAGGTTGAAGTCTCGGCCTTGCCAAAGCTGATGGGCCACTCGGTGCGCCATGATTGCGTGCACGCCGCGCGAAAACAGCAAGGTTACAGGTGGCCCGCCAGGTTCAAAGTTCCGCCGGGCCGTTTCAGCGATGTCGTACAAAGTGGTTTCCACTAAGCGAGCATCTGATGCATAGGTTGACCTGACGGTGCGTCCGATGACCTCACTTTTGCAAAGATACGTGAACAAGCCCCCCGCGAGATGCGGGAAATCTGCAAACGACGTCAATCCAAGGATCGCCGCAACTTGCGGTCTGTCATCAAGCAAAACCTGCACGTCTTTAACCAAATCCACAGTCGTATCCTTACGAAACATAGCCAAATGCGATGCGTGGCTTCGGCGCGCTGTCAAGCCAAACGCTTTTCGCTGACGTGTATTCCATCAGGGCATCCGTGCCGCTCGATCGTCCGAAACCTGAGTTTAGCGACCCTCCGAAAGGCGAGGACACATGGATCGCTTTGTAGCTGTTGATCCAAAAAGTGCCTGCGCGAACCGCGTCTGCAATTCGATGGGCGCGCCCAACGTCAGCCGTCCAAACCGCGCCCGCCAAGCCAAAACCGGTTGCGTTGGCCAGCGAGATAGCCTCGTCTTCGTCCTCAAAGGGGATGGCGGTTACAACCGGCCCAAAGATTTCCTGCTGGGCCGACATCGACGAATTTGGCAGCCCGTTCAGAATTGTCGGCGCAACGAAATAGCCATTGGGCTGAGCGTCCGCGCGGGTCAGGATGTCGGCGCCGTCTGTCTTGGCTGCACCAATCATGGACGTCACATGTGCGAACTGGCGGGCATTGCTGATCGGGCCAATCTCAGTCGTTTCGTCCAGAGGATCGCCAAGTTTGATCTTGTTCATGCCGTGTTCCAGCATATCGACCAGTTGGGCATGCACGGACCGGTGAACAAGCAGCCGTGATCCAGCCACACAGCTTTGACCCGCACCCGAAAATATCGCCGCCTGAGCGCCCAAGCAGGCATGTTCCAAATTGGCGTCGTCAAAAACAATGTTAGCCGACTTGCCGCCCAGTTCCAGAACAGCAGGTTTAAGCGCAGCCGCCGCTGCCATCGCCACCCGTCTACCGGTTTCGGGAGAGCCGACGAACACGACTTTTCGGATGGCCGGATGCGCAATTGCAGCCTGTCCGCATGTCGGACCTAACCCGCTAAGCACATTCACAAGACCCACAGGCAAACCCGCGCTTTCGGCGATTTTCACCAACGCGACTGACGTGATGGGCGTAAGCTCGCTAGGTTTTATCACAACACCATTGCCGGTTGCGATAGCTGGCGCGATTTGCCATCCGGCGGTGAAAACGGGCGCGTTCCAAGGTGTGATCTGAAACACCACGCCAAGAGGTTCGCGTTTCGTGTAGTTCAGGTGACCTGAGGGGACTGGAATGACCTCGCCGTGTAGCTTGTCGGCCCATCCTGCGTAGTAGGCAAACATTTCCGCGACCTTCGCGACTTCGATGCGGCAATCGCGGATCGGTTTGCCCGCGACTATGGCCTCAATCGTTGCAAGGGGTTCGATCTGTCCAAGGATGGCGCGTGAAATATCCTGCATGATCTGACCGCGACCAGCCGCAGACGTGTCTTTGACCCAGCGTGTTTGTGCATTTTGGGCCGCAACGCAGGCGGCATCCGCGAGGTCGTTATCGGCATCACGGTAGGCCAGCAGATGATCTTCGCTAAACGGGTCGACAAGACTGATCTTAGCGCCCGATCCGTCTACCAAGGCCCCGTTGATCAAGCTTTGCACGGTTCTGCCAAGCCCAAGGCCAGCCATCGCGTCAAGCAGACATAGTTTGCGATCTGACATCTCAATCCTCGCTCTGTGTGTGGTTAACAATTGCGTTGAAGTCGTCGGCGTCAGGCACATTGGTCGACCGGTTTAGCCAAATGTCCGCAATGGGTTCAAAGCCGTCCAATTTAACGCCTGAGCGGTTGGCAAGGTCGAGCGCAAGCTTCACGTCTTTGCGCATAAGCCCCATTGTGAAGCCTGAATCAAAGGCTTCGTTCAGAACCCATTTGGGGAAATTGACCTCGCTCACGCCACTACGGCCAGATCCGGCGTTGATCCCCTCAAGCAGATCCTCGGGCCGCACGCCCGCCGCTTGCCCCATACGTACGGCTTCGGCCACCAAGACAAGGTTGGCGGCGCAAAGCAAATTGTTGGCAATTTTCGCAGCGTGGCCCGCGCCCGAACCGCCGACGGTCACGGTTTTTGCGGTAAGAACGTCTAGGATTGGGCGCAGCCGCGCGATTGCATCCAAGTCACCCCCAAGAAGCATGGTCATTGTACCTGCGCGCGCCGCAACGGGGCCGCCGCTAACTGGTCCGTCTAAAAACGCAAACCCGTATTCGGCCCCAAGGGCGGACATGGCCTGCGACGTGCCGGGTTCAGATGTTGAGGTGTCTAGAACGATCGTGCCAGCCTTGATGTGTTCCAGCATTTCGCGCATCACAGCGTCGACAACGGCGGCTTTGGGCAGGGACAACAGGATCACATCGCAGCAGTCAGCCAAATCCGCGCCAGACTCGGCGAGGTTCGCGCCAAGGTTTGCCATTTTCTGACTGTTTTCAGCGTTTGGATCAAAGCAGGTTACACCAATCCCGCGCGCGATTAGATGAGCCACCATACCGCCGCCCATATTGCCACATCCGATTATTCCAAGCTGCATCAAGCGGCCCCCCTATCTGGATATAGAAGACTATGAACAAACGGTCGCGTCTATCGAATTTCGACGGGATGCCGTTTTTCAGACACATCAAGTGCGCAAATCCCCTTTCGGGAAAACGACCAAGGTTTTAAAGGCCGGATCAACAGACATGTGATTTGCTATTCCGATTGGTGCAAAGTCCCGTATTCGGACCCGCCAACCTAGCGGATCGGCTTAAGGTATTTGGCAAGGATCGCGGCGACCACAAGTGCGGGTGCAAGGGCCGCAAGACCCCCTCTCATTGTGCTGGCGTCAGCGATAAGGCCGATCATTGGCGGCCCGACTAGGAAACCGCTTAAAGTGACCTGCGTTAAAACCGCGACGTTTGCCGCGCTTGATCGCCCAGGAAGGGTGCTGACTGCGCTGACAGCCAGAGGAAAGCCAAGCGAAACCCCCATGCCGAGCAAAGCGATGCCCAAAAATCCAAAACCGATTGAGGGGCCAAACACCACAAGTGTTAGCCCGACGAGTGCCAACACAACAAACGCCCGCGCCAATTGGTCCACAGGTATGCGCGCTTTAAGCGGGTCGCCCAAGAACCGCCCTGTTGCCACGCACAACGCGAAAACCGAATAGCCCATGCCTGCCAAACCGGGTGACGCGTTGAAGATGTCGGTCAAATAGACCGCTGACCAATCGGCCATCGCGCCTTCGGTCATTGAAATGCCAAATCCAAACAACGCGACAAAGGCCAGCGGTTTTGAGATTGATTTGAAGCCACCTTTGCTGCGTTCTTGCGCAGGGACGTCGAAATTTGAAATGCGACGGGCGGCTAAAACCAGGGCTGGGGTGGTCAAAGCGGCAATGGCGTAAAGCGAAACGGCGGGGGACACCTCAATTGCTGCGCAATATGCGCCAAGCGCACTACCAAGCAAGACGCCGACACTCCAAAATCCGTGGCATCCGTTCATAATGTGCCGCTTTGCACCGTGTTCCACCATCGAGGCCGTCACATTCAGGCTGAGTTGCACAATCGCCAAAGCCAAGCCCGCAATCGCAAGCGCAAGAAAAAGCGTCGGTCCGCTTATGGCCACAGCGGGCAGCGGGATCAGAAAGCACTGCGCGATTGCGCCAAGCGTCAAAAGACGTTTCGTCCCGAGGGATTCAGCAATCCTAGCGCCGAACGCCAGCGCACTAAGAAGCCCGACGGGCATGCCGATCAACGCAAAGGCAAGCTGGCCCGCGCTAAGATCAAGTGCGTGTTGAATTTGAGGGATACGCGGGAACCATGCGCCTAGGATGAAGGGTTGTAGAAAAAACACCCATCGAATTGCAGTGACGTTTTGCATCTTAATCCTTTGATACCCGATGATTTGCAGGCACTGAGTTTTGCGTGTGAGGCTCTAGGATTGGGTCCATCCCATCTGGTCAAACAGCCGTGCGTAAACCGAGCGCATTCCAAGAAGTGTGTCGACGTTTACGCTGGATTTGTCTTGCCAGCCCATCATTGCAATTCCAAGAATCCTGGGGGCCAGCATGGCTTCCATTTGCTGATCCTTGGTCGTGAATTCGGACCAAAAAGCGCCTTCGACACCAAGAATATGGCTTTCCAATTCGGGCTCATCGTCTGGAACGGGATCCCAGTTGATGGTTTCCTCAAGCGGAATGATCGCGGCCCAGTTGGCCCCCCAATCGTCAAGCGACCCCGATTGCGCCATGTCCAGATACGCCTTTTGGCCGGGCATCATCACGACCTGATGCCCATCGCGCGCAGCTTGCAAACCGGGGCCTTGACCAGTCCAGCTGAATATCAATGCCCCGTTGCCAATCGAGGGAACCCCAAGCGCGGATTCTTCCCAGCCTGCAGGGATTTTACCCTTAGAAACAGTGCGCTGCGCGAGCTTGTTCATCGTCCAGCCTTGAAGGTCTTGCGTGGAACCAAGGCCCTCAGCACACATCAATTCTTTGGCCGCAGGCGATCCCTGCCACGTGTCATGGGGCAACTCGTCCCCCCCAAGATGAAGCACGTTAAACGGAAAAATCGCGGCGACTTCGTCGATCATGCTTTCCCAAACCCGCCAGCTTTCTGGCATGGCAGGGTTCATGACGTTCTCAAAATAGCCCTGCACCGATTGCTCGGCTGAGTTTTCCTTTCTGTCGCGCGTCTCAGGGAAAAGCTGACACAGGGCAAAGGCATGCGCGGGTGTTTCGATCTCGGGCATGACCTCGATCCCTAGGGCCTTGGCGTGGTCCACGACCCGCTTGGCATCCGCCTTGGAATAGCAACCGCCCGCGCGGCGACCGCCGCCAAAGACACCCGGAACCAGTTCGCCTTCACCGCGAAAATGAGTTTGTGCAAGCTCTGGTAGCGTGTCCAGTTGTAAACGAAACGCCTCATCATCGGCGAAGTGCCAGTGGAACCGGTTCAGCTTGATCATCGCCATCAAATCCAGAAGCCGCAAAATCGTCTCGACCTCATAAAAATGACGGCCGCAATCCAAATGCTGTCCCCGCCAAGAGAACCGAGGCGCGTCTTCGATCATTCCACACGGAACAACGCCGCCATGGGTTTCAATAAGCGTGGCAAGCGTGATGCCGCCGTATAAGGTCCCTTGGCTGTCGGCGGAAATCAACTGAATGTCGGTCGCCCTGATCTCAAGACGATAGGATTCGGCGGGCAGTGAGGGATCTACCGTCGTGATCAACGGACTGCCATGATCGCTTAGGAACCCTCGAAAGCTAAGGCGCGTTGTTAGGTCGCTCACACGGTGCATTTCCGGGGCATCGGAACGCACGCCTTCGATGGCCACAAACCCTTCGAAGGGCGTGAATTGCGTTGGCTGTGGGCAGATCAACAGGTCAGGTGTGCGGCCTTCCTTGTAGGTGATCGCGCCTTGTTTGACGCCAGCAGGGTCGGGGGCTGGAACGGGGTATGTTTTGTCGCCGCACCGCAGGTAGGGGCCGAGCGGTAACCAAGCCCGATTGGCAGGGGCAAAATCGGGGTTTTCAAATCTCACCGAGAACGAAAATTCGCTGTCCGCCGCAAGGCTTGGCAGTTGGATTTCAGTGTAACCACCGACGCTTTTCAGGCGCGCATACCCGTCACCTGAAATTGCAGGCGCCATCGCGGAAAAGCAGAAAACAGGGGTCGTAAGCGCGCAATCAGGCACGAGGCAACAGTGAATGACGTTGCCGTCTATTCGAGCATCAAATTGCATGAGATTCTCCGTGAGGTCGCTTAGCTGCCGCCATCGGGCCGAATTTCGGCGACAAAGTCATAAATGTCAGGGCGATAGAGGCCCAGTGTGAATTCAATAGGCCGACCTGTGTCCAGGAACGCGGTTCGAGAAATCTCGAGCAGCGCGGTGTTTTCTGCGACCCCCATCAGGCTGGCGCGGTCTGCGGGTACGTTGATCGCGCTGACGCGTTGAATCGCGCGGCTGGGGGCTTGTCCGGCGCGTCTGAGGACCGCGTAAAGGGATGTCGTAACATCGTCGGGATTGGGCAGGGCGTCGCTTGGAAGTGATGAAAGCTCAAGCGCCATGGGCGTGCCGTCCGCAAACCTGAGACGTTCTATTCGCGCTACCTTTTGTCTGGGCGATAGGCCAAGGGCCATCATTTCGTCGGGCGTTGGGGAATATAGGCCACGGCTAAGGATCTTACTGGTAGACGTGCGCCCGCGCGCTTGCATGTTTTCGGTGAAGGATACGAGGCTTGATAGCGATTGCTCTGTTCTTGGGGCCTCGGCCAAGACGAAGGTTCCAGAGCCGCGCTTTTGTTTGACAAGACCCGCGTCAACCAACTCACCAACTGCCTTGCGCACCGTGACCCGACTAACTTGTCCTAGGTCGGCCATGTCCCTTTCGGGCGGAAGCTGAAAGCCCTCTTTCAGTATCCCATTGTTGATAGCAGTCGCGATATGGCGCGAAAGTTGAAGATATCGCGACCCTTCACCAGGCCGGTTCCAATTGTCGGACAGAAAGAGATCGCGATTCGATTCCATGGTGATTTGCTTTCAGAATTGGTACTTTACTTATAGTACCAATAAGGCGAGATTGATGTGACTTGCAATGAATTTATGCAAAATTCCCCCAATAAATCAAGAGGAAAGTAACCAAATTCTATTTCTGGTCTTATTTTGGTAGTATTTCGAATGATCTTGGTTCATCTTGTGTTTGAGCGCGGTTAACGCCGCGCTAATTTTTGTTGGGGAGTGGAAAGTGACCGATATTGCGTCGCCAATTCAGAAAAAACGTCGCAGCTTGCCTGAGGCTTGGTTTGCTTGGTTGCTAATTGCGCCAGCGGTCGTGTTTGTTCTTATTATCGTGGCATGGCCCTTGGCCGAAACCTTTCGGTTATCCTTCACCGACGCGCGACTTGGTGGTGAAAGCTACGTCGGGCTTGAAAATTACACCGACCTCGCTGAAAGCAAAAAGTTCCGGCAAACCATCGTTAGGACTTTCTATTGGATGTTCCTTTCGGTGTTCATCAAGCTGATCCTTGGTCTCGTTGGCGCAACTCTCTTGAACGCGGCTGTACCGGGACGGGGGCTGTTTCGCGTCCTCGTGATGCCGCCTTGGGTCATTCCAATGGCGATCGGGATGATCGGTTGGTTGTGGCTTTACAACGGCGCGTTTGGTGTCTTGTCTGGCACTGCGCAACATCTTGGGTTGATCGACAAGGCCTTTGAATTCCTCGCCTACAAGCGATCCGCTTTTTATTCGGCTGTGGTTGCTGATGTTTGGGTCGGCACGCCGATGGTCACGCTGTTCTTCCTTGCCGCAATGCAGGGCGTCAGCCGCGATTTGTACGAGGCCGCATGGGTCGACGGGGCAGGGCGCTGGTATCGCTTCCGCCGCATTACGATCCCTCAAATCATGCCGGTGATCGTTTCAATGGCGCTATTGTCTGCGATCTTTACCTTTAACAGCTTTGAAATCATCTGGATTTTGACCGAGGGCGGTCCGCGGTCTGCAACGACCACACTGATCATCGACACCTACAAAACCGCTATCGGTAACTTCAAATTCGGCGAAGGTGCTGCACGCGCTGTCGTGATTGTCATCCTGCTGGCGGCATTCTCACTGATCTACCTGTTCTTCCTGAACAAGGTGAACAAACACTACGGGGTGAAGTAAGATGATGGACCGCTACACAAAGCTTCAGATCGTTGGAATTTACGCGGCAATCGCTGTCTTCCTGACCTTCGTTCTGTTGCCGTTCTTTGAGATGTTCATGGCGTCCCTACGTCCACTCGAACATCTGTTTCGCAGCCCCTATCAGTTCTGGTCCAAGGACTTTAGCTTTCAAGCTTACCGCGACATGTGGGTGACGGTTCCGTTGCTTGGGCGCTACATTTTGAACTCGGTGTTTATTGCCGGTTCAGTGACCATTCTGACGATGCTGTTCGTGGTGCCTGCGGCCTATGCCTATGCGCGCCTGGATTTTCCATTCAAGTCAGCATCACTGGGCGCGTTCCTAGGCGTAAACATGTTCACCGGCGCGGTTCTCCTTATTCCACTTTACCGTGTTCTAAGTACCTTGGGCCTGTTGAACAGCTACTGGGCGATGATCATTCCCGGCATCGCGTTCTTGATCCCAACCGGAATTTGGTTGCTGCGCTCATATCTTGAAAAAATACCTGTCGAACTGGAAGAAGCGGCGTTTGTGGATGGGGCAAGCCGTCTCTATACGCTGCGCCGTGTGGTTCTGCCGCTTGCCGTACCGGGGTTGATTGTTGTCAGCACTGCGATTTTCATCGGCGCCTACGCCCAGCAATTCTTGTTCGCAATCACCTTTAACCAGACCCGCGAGTATCAACCATTGCCCGCAGGTCTGTTTGAATTCATCGGCTACCAGTCGGTGACGTGGAATGAAATGATGGCCGCTGCATTGACGGGCGTTCTGCCAGTCATGGTCATCTTCTTGTTCCTACAAAAGTACCTCGTCGCCGGTCTGACCGCTGGCGCGGTAAAGGAATAACAAAAACAAAGTTCATAATACCAACGGAGGAAAACTATGAATTACGTAAAATCACTCTCGCTCGGCGTGATCCTGGCAGCAGGAACAGCGCTTCCGAGCCAGGCCCAAGAATTGCACTTCATCATGTGCGGTGGAGAAGTTCGTGATGCCGACCAAGCTGTCGTCGACGCGTTCGAAGCCAACAACGAAGGCGTTACGGTCAACATGGAAGCCGTGCCTTGGGGCACATGTCAGGATAAGTCGCTGACTTTGGCTGCAGCCGGTGATCCGCCCTCAATCGCTTACATGGGCTCGCGCACATTGCGTCAGTTGGCGAACAACGACCTGATCGTACCGGCCCAGATCAATCCTGATCTTGAAGGTGCCTATCAGCCAGGCATCCTGAACACTGTGACCATTGAAGGCACACGTTGGGGCTACCCACACGCGTTCTCGACTAAGGGTCTCTATATCAACTGTGGTCTTGTTGAAGCTGCTGGCGAACAGTGCGTTGCGCCGAAAACTTGGGACGGTCTCTATAACCTTGCCAAGGCTGTGAACGACAACACAGATGCTGCTGGTATCGGTCTTGCAGGCAAAGACTTTGATAACACGATGCACCAGTTCATGAACTACCTGTATTCAAACGGTGGTGTCGTTATCGACACGGCAACAGGCGAGAACATGTTGGACAGCTCAAACACACGTGAGACACTGGCCTTCTATGAGAAACTAACCAGCGTTGCACAAGAAGGCCCAACAGCTTGGGAACGTTCGCAACTGAAAGACCTTTTTAACGATGGCAAAATCGGTATGTATATCGAGGGTCCATG
>Ga0316204_10006634_pt1 | contig 17639 bp, 16 predicted proteins | sample 6monrhotite_MG_2_FD_205661 | JGI IMG/M metagenome (GOLD analysis project Ga0316204, IMG submission 205661) | Microbial mat bacterial communities from mineral coupon in-situ incubated in ocean water Damariscotta River, Maine, United States -... | ecosystem: Environmental > Aquatic > Marine >... | reverse complement strand
GACGCCACAAGCGACGACCGGAACGGTGATCCGCTCGTTTTCATTGGCAGCAATCAATGCAGCAATATCCAGTGAGGCATCGACCATGAGAAGGTCGGCACCGCGCCCGGCGCGCAAATGGTTGGTGGCCTGATTGATGGTATCGACCTGTGCGACCTTCGCACCGCGATCGATGGCAATTTTTGCGGCGGTGTGGAGTTGACCCCCGAGACTTCCGACGATGAGCAAGCGCATGGTTAGCCCTCCTTGCCGTTACAGGATGAAATCTCGGTCATGCGGAATCTCCATCCTTGATAATTTCTGTCATGGTCACGCCAAGCCGGTCGTCGACGACAACGATCTCGCCGCGTGCAACGAGCCGATCATTGACGAAGATATCGATGGCTTCACCGATTTTACGTTCTAACTCAACAACCGACCCGGCTTTCAATTTCAATAGCGAATTCAATTCTATACTTGTTTTACCCAACACGGCGGAGACATTTACGGGGACGTCAAAGACCGGTGAAAGATCTGTTGCCGTTTTCTCGTTTTCGTCGGCCAAAGTCTGGACGATTTGTGCCGCATCGCCGTCAGCCATGGTGGCGGGTACATCCGCGCCAATATCGCCGTCCGATTTAAATTCGGGCAGGTCGAGATTACTGTCTTGGGACATTTCGGTCTCCTCTATCCTGTTACCGCCTGCGCGCCGTCCTCATCGGAGGCGCTGTCAGGTTCGGCATTTTCTTCGGGCGCGGTCAGCCAATCGGCGATCAGCGCATCAATTTTGACTTCGATATCATTTTGAGAACGCTCAACACTGCCGCTCCCCCATTCAAGGCGGCAATCGGCTCCGGTCATGTCCAAATTGGCCCGGACGACAACGGCGCCCTCAAAACCGGCTTCCGCTGCTGTGCTTTCGAGAACTTCCGCGACAGGCCCCGCGACCTCTTCCGCGCAATGCACGTTGAAACGCGGCTCTCCGCGCAAATCCGTCATCACTGAGCGGCAAAACTCCGCAATGGTATCGCGCCCATTCGCGGCAATAGCCGCACCCGCCAGTTTCTTGGCCGTAATAAGCGCGAGCTGGGCTGACTGCTGCCGTAAAGTTTCGGATTCAGTTTCCAGTCGCGCCAGAATAAGCTGCATTTGTGAGGCCACAGCTCTAACGGCGTCGGCTTGTACATTTGCCGCCTTCGAAGTTTCGGAATTTTCGCCATCTTCAAACGCTTGCTGGCGCACTTGTTCAACTTCGCCAGCCGTGAGGAGTTGTTTGACCCGCTCGCCATCGCGCAGCACTTCGCCATCGGCCGAGAAGACCCTGTCGAAGTCAAATTTTGGAAGCGGTTCGGTCATTCAATCCTTGTCCTAATAAATCAGCTCGTCTTCACCGCCGCCTTCGGCGAGAAGAATTTCGCCCTTCGCGGCGAGGTCTTTTGCAGAAGCCACCATGGCGGTCTGAGCCTGATCGACATCTTTGAGGCGAACAGGCCCCAACGCGGCCATATCGTCTTTGAGAATTTTCGCCGCGCGCTCTGACATATTCGAAAAGAAGAGATCTCGAAGACTGTCTGAAGCACCCTTGAGCGCCAGTCCCATCTGATCTTTGTCGACGGCGCGCAGCAGCGTTTGGATGCCGCCGGGGTCGAGCTTGGCTAGGTCTTCGAACACAAACATCAGCGCCCGGATTTTTTCGGCGCTATCGCGATTGCGTTCTTCCAGAGCCGCCAGGAAGCGGTTTTCCGTCTGACGATCAAAATTATTGAAGATGTCCGCCATCATCTCATGGCTGTCGCGCTTGGAGGTTCGCGCTAGGTTGGACATGAATTCGGTGCGCAAGGTTTCCTCGATCTTGTCGAGAATTTCGCGCTGCACCGGTTCCATTCTCAGCATCCGCATCACCACTTCCAGCGCGAAGTCTTCGGGCAGGGCGCCCAATACGCGAGAAGCGTGTTCACCTTTGATTTTTGACAGCACGACGGCCACGGTTTGCGGGTATTCATTTTTCAGATAATTGGCGAGAACGACTTCATTCACATTGCCCAGCTTGTCCCACATCGTGCGACCGGCAGGACCGCGAAGCTCTTCCATAATACCGTCGACTTTTGTGTCCGGCAGGAAAGAGTTCAACAGGCGTTGAGTGGCCTCAAATGACCCCATCAGGGAGCCGCCCTGCGAAATCTGGCTAGCAAAATCGACGATTAGTTTTTCAACGGCCTTGGCAGAAACATTACCAAGGTTGGACATGGCTTGGGAAACTTCGCGAATTTCTTCCTCATCCATCATTTCCCATAGCGAATGTTCTTCTTCGCCAAGTGCAAGGAGGATCACAGCGGCCCGTTCCGGACCTGCCAGCTTGGAAGGGTCATCAATGACGCGTTTGCCTTCACGTACAGCCATCAGCTTTCACCCATCCAGCTTCGGATGATCGACAGAGATTCATCCGGGTGAGAATTCACGACGCCGGATACTTTCTTGATAGACGACGCTTTGACCTGCCCATCGATTTTGGAAATATCGATCCCGCTTTCGACGAATGCAGGTGCCATTGACGCTGATCCATTGCCGCCGCCGGTGGCCTGTTGCCCACCGCTACTATCCGCGATTGCCGGTTGGCCGCCTTCGCTTTCGATCGCTGCTGCAGCTCCGCCAACGCCAGCGCTGGCAATCGCCATTGCTGGAGCCGCCGACGCAGCTCCCTTGGCGAGGGGGCGAGCCACAAGGAAGATAACCAGAAGTGCGGTCAGGAACATGACGCCGATTTCGGCGGCACGCATGATGTCGTTCTTGTTCAGCGAAAAACCGGAGGCCGCGGGCGTGCCGACATTCGGATCAGCGCGCGAGAAGCGGATATTGGTGACTTCAAGGCTATCCTGACGGCCATTCTCAACGGTTGTGAACCCCATTGCCGATCGGACGAGGGCCGTGATTTGCGCCATTTCTTCCGGCGTTCGCGGGACATAGCTGCTGGTCCCGTCTTCACCAATCTGCACATTCCCATCGACCGCAACGGCAACGGAAAGCCGTTCGATACTACCGGCTTCCGTAACTCGCGTCGTTGTTGTGCGCGACAAAGCGAATTCCTGAGCATCATTGGAGGTGGAAGATTCATTGACGGATTGCGAGCCATTTGCAGCGGCAGTGTTGTCGTCGGGCAGGTTTTCGGACGCTGACACAGCATTGGCAGAACCATCTACGTCGCGCCCGGTTTCTTCCGATCGTGTCCGGCTTCGCAGCACGGAGCCTTCGGGGTCATAAGTTTCCTGGCTTTGCGTCACTGAGTTCCGGTTCAGATCAGCGCTGACCTGCACGCGGGCAGCGCCAGAGCCGACGACGCCTTCAACGAGATTGAGGATGCGCTGACGATATTGTTCTTCGACGGAGGCGCGCTGGCTTTCCAATGCGACGGAACCAAGCCCACCGCCTTCATCTGGACTGGCCAGCAAACGGCCGGTCGTATCGGCGATGGTGATTTCGCGGGCCGACAGGCCATCAACGGCGCTGGCAACAATATTGCGGATAATCCCGGAATGCTCCCGCGTCAGATCTCCACGCGCGGAGATAACAATGGACGCAGATGGTGTTGCAGCATCGCGTTCAAACAGGCGGCGTTCTGGCAGCACAAGGTGCACGCGGGCCGTATCCACAATATCCAGCGACTGGATGGTTCGAGCGAGCTCACCTTCAAGTGCGCGCTTTGCATTCATATTCTGCACAAAGCTGGTGGCACCCAGCGCGTCGGTCTCGTCAAAGATCTCATATCCGACGGAGCCTGAATTCAATGCGCCGCCGCTGGCCACGCGCACGCGTGCTTCATCCACTTGATTGCGGGCGACATAGATAGATGAACCGCCACTGCGGAATTCATATGGAATGCCCGCTGTGTCCAACGCTTCGCTAACGCTGGAAGAGTCAGAAGGATCTAGTCCGGCATAAAGTAACGCCTGACTGCCTCCGCCCATATTGAAACTAAAGAAGAGAAGTGCGGCAGCCAGCCCCGCGCTCAAGCCGAATATGGCTATGAGGCGCATTGCACCGAGTGACCGCAATTGTTCCATCAGACTGTTCACGTGGGCGTCCCGCCGATTCGTTGCGCTGCTTTCGAAGCAGCAACCCGGCAACTTTTTCCCACCGCCCGCGTAAACGAGGGTTTAATATGCGAACGCCCGGCTCAAAGAACCGGGCGTTTTTTGCAGTTTTTACTGATAATTGTGCTTCAAACACCCATCGGATTGGGTTTTGCGCGATAATGTTGGATGCGCGTTGTCCGCAATCCGGCAAGACCATGCTTGTCGATTGCCCGCTGCCAACCCAGAAATTCCTCGACCGTCAAGCGGTAGCGCTCGCACGCCTCTTCCAAAGAAAGTAGTCCGCCGCGAACCGCCGCGACCACTTCTGCCTTGCGTCGGATCACCCAGCGCCGGGTCGACGGATTAGGTAGATCCGCCAACGTCAGCGGGCTTCCATCCGGACCAATGACATAATTTTCCTTACGCCTAGCTTGCATAACCACCACCCTTGTTTCACCCGTCAGACGCTCTTTGTCGTCCTTGTTGAGGAGGGTTATACGCGCAGGCTCTTAAATTCCGCCTAAACGCCGTGGTAAATGTTCATTTAACTCAATGACTAAAAAGCAAAGAACCTCCTGCCGAGGCAGAAGGTTCTTAACTCAGAAAGCTATGACCGGTTTAGCGCTAGCGCTTCATCCGGATAGCTTCGTCCAACATCTCGTCCGCAGTGGTGATGATTTTGGACGATGCGGAATAGGCCCGCTGTGTTGTGATCAGGCTTGTAAACTCGGTGGCGATATCGACATTCGAGTTTTCCAGTGTTGCGGAGGCAATGGTTCCCGCAGCCGCTTCACCTGGTACATTGAATGTGTAGCTACCAGAATCTGGCGTGACTGAGTAAGCCCCGCCGCCTTCCACATTCAAACCGTTGGGGTTTACAAAGGTCGCCACCGGTACCTGATAGGTTTTACGGATGATGCCGTTGGAAAACTTGGCGTAGACGGAACCATCGCTATCAACCTGGACGCCGGTAAATGTACCAAAAGCCGAGCCGTTTACCTGTGTCGATGTAAGCGTCGAAGGGCTGTCATATTGGGTCATGCCGCCCGGTTGGGTCGGAGAACCAAGATCAAGTGTCACCGATTGCCCCGCTACACCTGTCGTTGCCGCCCATTGGAACTGGGTCGCTCCAAGTGCGCCAGCATTCGTTGATGACAGAAAGTCTAGCGTCAAAGGCAAGGTGGTATTGGTGAGGTCAATTTCACCGCGTGCATCAAACGCGATCGTTCCTGCCGCAATTTGCCCGTCGACAAGCCCGGTGCCGGTCGTGATGTCGGATGCGGGTGTTATGTGCAATTCGGCATGCCATTGGTTAGCCGTCGCGCTTTTCAGCATGGACACGGTGATATTACGAGCCCCGCCCTGGCTGTCATAGACTTGGATCGAGCGCTGGAAGTCTGGCGTCACAGCACCGGACGCCATATTGGTTCCGCTTACATTGGCGACGTAAGTTGCTTCATCCGCCGAAACGGCCTGGCTGGCTTCGAGGTTTCCATTTACGCCGACTTGTGTGGTGGCTTCCGCTGCGCCGCCGATAGATGAAAGATTGATCGCTTCCAGACCGGAAAGGTCTGAAGGATTGGCGGTGACGCTGCCATCCGCGGCAACAGGCCAACCATATAGGAAGAGGCCAGCATCATTTCTGAGATTACCCTGAGAGTCCGCAGAGAATGAACCGGAACGCGTAAATAATACGGCATCTGTGGCTTCGACATTTGAGGCAACGGGGCGCACCACGAAGAAGCCATCGCCGGCAATGGCGAGATCCGTCGGTGAGGTTCCCGGGGTCAAAAGGCCGCCTGTGGAAATCTGAAAGCGGTTACTGGTGGTGACACCACCAGCCGCATAGCGCGAATTCACACCATAAGATTCAAACATTGGCGAGAACACTGCCGAGGCGCGTTTATATCCAACAGTATTTACGTTGGCGATGTTGTCGGAAATAGCGGCCATCGCACTTGAATTGGCCAACAAGCCGGATGCACCGGCCCAAAGGGCTGAATTGATACTCATTTTATGCTCCCTGAGTTTTTATAAGGAGCGTTCTGCTTTTTTCATCCACCCGGCAGAATTCTTGTGCCAAGCGTCGGGTTCTCTATTGGCCCGATATTATTAGACTGCACCTGCCTCCCGCAGGCTACGGACCGAGGAGAGACGAACAAATAGCCCGTTCAGCTCGACCACGACTTCGGATCCGGAAAAATCAACGCCCGTCACGCGAGCCGTCGTAAGAATGTCGGGCTGCATGGTGTCGCCATCGGCGTTTACCGCCGAAACCTCCATCGTGTAGATCCCGTCATCCATTGCATTTCCGGAGAGGTCTTCACCATTCCAATCAAATGTATGGCTGCCAGCGGTCGCTTCGCCCTCAAACGTGGCGACGGTTCGTCCGCCGGAATCCTTGATAGACACCAGCGTTCCCTGGCTGTCTTCCGGCATGATGTAAGTCCATTCCGCCGAACCATCTTCCAGCGACGCACCCGGCGAAGCAACAGTCGCCTCACGGCCGATGAATCCGACCGCCGCGCCTTGCGCCGATGCGGCTTGAATGGAAATCAGCGATTCCAGATTTTGGTTGGAACGGATTTCTTGTTCAACGCTGGAAAAATTTACAAGCTGGTTCACAAATTCCGTGGAATCGAGTGGATTAAGAGGGTCTTGCGCCTTCATCTGCTCCGTCAGCAGTGTCAGGAACATCTCGAAATTATTAGCCAGCGAAGCTTGAGAGCTCGTGGTTTGTGATCCGAAGTTTGCGCCCAGGGCGTCAATTTCTGGCATCTTTGGCTCCTATAACCTCACATCGACACTGCTAAGCGTGGCAAGATGGAAGCCATACAGCTCCCTCGGCAACGCGGCAGCGGTGATCGGACCGGACAGGTCCTCGGCAAATTCTATGTTGGAAAATCCGTTGGTTCCGTACGAACCGTCATTCTGCTCTTCGCTGCCTTGCGACAATTCAAAGGACAGCCCGTCATTATCGAGCTGGAGACCGGACTCCTCGAGAGCCCGTTCCAGCTCACGCGCATGTTGGCGCATATCATTGAGGGTTTCAGGACGCTCTGCGCTCAATATGGCGTGAACGCGGTTGTCGTTGCTGACTTGCATTTTCACTTGAATGCGACCCAGCTCGGGTGGGTCCATGCGAATTTCAAACTTTCGCTCGCCATTCTGGAATTTCGCTGCGATTTGGGCCGCAAGCGATCCTGCATTGGCGGGGGTAAAGCGTGCTGTGCCTGCAGCGGTTCCCGGGCGCTCCGAGGTGCGGCTGACCTCTGCGGCGCGCAAATTGGACATGTCCAATCGCTCGCCATCAATCGCCGGATCAGCTTGTGTGTTATCGAGTGGGGCAGGAGTATGTCGTCCCGCTTCGCCGGCGGCCAGCCGAGCCGGGTCAATCGGTGTCTCGGATGGCGGCATTTGTGTTTGAGGCGAGGAGGACGGCAGCGCTTGAACGGAAATTTGCGGCCGTCCGGTTGAAGCTGGCGTTGATACGCCGCTGGTCGGTGCCTTGTCCGTCCCGGTCTTTATAGTCAGAGTTGAGCCTGAAATGGTTGTTTGCGCGGAGCCAGCGGCGTCACGCCGGGCCTGTACGCCGGCTTGGGCCTGAGGTTGCGGCACAGCAGCGGCCATCGTCGTGGCGCTCGTCGCTGCTTGAGCGGTCGGCGTTTGAGAATTTGAGGGCGCGAGATTACTGGCTGCCGATTGCGTCGTGGCGGCATTCGTTTTCGTGGCTTCCGAGCCAGTCGCAGATGCTTTTGCAGCGTTGTTTGCGGTATCGTTTGAACCGGTCGTCACATTATTCTTTATAGGGGTCGCAGAAACGCCCTTGGAATTTGCGGTCGAAAACGCTGACTGGGTTGTCGCTTCCGCTGTCGTGGACGTTGCGCCTTTTGCGTCAATTCCAACGGGTGAAGCTGGCGTGGGTTTGACAGGCATGACCGCTGCTTGATCGCCGATGATGGGCGGGGTCGATGATCCCTGATTCACTGGAGTGTTCGCTCCAGTTGCGGCGGCGAGTGGTTGTGCCGCGCCATTTATGTCCAGATTAGCTCCCGTGGTGGGGGAGGTTGGGACCGAAGCACTCGCCGTATTGGTCGATGGTATGGGCGTCCCCGTCATTGTCGATGCGCCGGACGTCACAGCGGACAAATTGGCCAGCGCTGCCGGAACCGATCCGGTCGCTGAAGTCGATGTCGGCGCAAAGGCATTGCCGCCGCTGGCCCGGGGCATGACGGCTGGGACGGGTGTAACCGGAGCAGTTTGTCCGGCGAGCAAGGCTGCAAAAGCACCGTCGTCGACAGAATTAGGCGCAGTCGAACCGCCGGCGCTGTTTGCGCTCGGTGACTGTGGAGGGATCGAGAAGATCGCGTCCATGCCTGTTTTTGCTCCCCTGGCAGCGTGAACCCCATGGCCCACGCATCCGTGTTACGGAGTCGCAAGTAGCGTGCCAGTTCGGTAACCATATAAACCTTTGAAACAATGAGGTAATATATTCTATCTGGTGGGTAGTAAACGCCCGCCCGGCAGGAATCTCCCTCTTTCGCCCAGAGAAATCTGCCGACCGGCACATTCGAAATCCTGGCTTTGTAACTGGCCCCGGCATTGCGACGTTGGAGAGCAGAGAATTCATCGGTTCTGAAACATGAGAGAGTCAGAATGCGGGAAAGCAAAGTAAATACAACGACCAAGCCCGGTGCAACGCTCGTGGGAGCGGTTCCGGGTGAGCGCTTTCTCTCGGCAGATTCTGCCCGATACCCGGCAGCTTTCCACCAGTTCCACCAGCCTATGGCGGAGGATTTGACATGTCGTTGAGTTCCATTCTCGGAAGCGCATTGTCTGGGCTGCAAGCCAGTCAAACCGGTCTCAGGTCGGCCTCCAACAATGTCGCGAACGTCAACACACCGGGCTATGCGCGCACGGAAGCCAACTTCACCACCCGCGTCATCGATGGTCGCGGATATGGCGTCAGCGTTGCGGGCGTTGTTCGCGTTGCCGACGCCTTTCTCCAAGCCGCCTCAGTTCGGGCGAACGCTGAGTCATCGGCGGCTGAAATCATCGGTCAATCACTGGACCGGTTCCAACGCCAAGTCGGTACATTTGACGATCAAGGTTCGATCTTCTCTCGCCTCAATCAGGCATTTTCCTCAATAGCATCGGCCGCAATTGATCCGTCTCTCAGCGTTTCACGTCTTTCTGTTGCGTCGGATTTACAATCCTTTTTTGATGAAGGCCGTCGGCTGAATAGTGAGTTGCGGGTTCTGCGTGAGGAGGCGGATAGCCGGATTTCCTCCACGACTAACCGTATCAATGAGCTGACCAACGAAATAGCCGCTTTGAATTTGGAAGTTCAATCTCTATCGGCGGCGACTGCTGACACGACGGGGGCTCAAAACCGCCAGGCCGAGTTGGTGGATGAGCTGGCCCAATACCTCGACATTCGTACCACCACCAATGGTGATGGCCGCGTATTTATTTCGACGACAAACGGAGTATCGCTCGTTGAAAATGGCGCTGCCAATCTGCGCTACACCCCATCGGGGTCGGGCGCTGTTGGGGTCGATTATGCTCGCATCACAATCCAACCGCCGGGCGGTTCCGTCGAGATGGATTTCAATCCGCATATTCGGTCAGGCGAGTTGGCTGCCTTCCTGAATTTGCGCGATGATGAGTTGCCCGCCTTGATGGAAGAGATCGCAGAGATGATTGCGGGGGCTGCGGATGCGCTCAACCGTGAGCACAACAACGCCACTGCCTACCCACCACCCACAACTCTGGAAGGTCGAAATACCGGTCTACTGTCGACGGATAGCCTGGGCTTTACGGGCGCGACCACGATTGCCGTTGTAGGCTCAACAGGTGCGTTGGTTAAACAGATTGATGTCGATTTTGATGCCGGCACGATCAGCGTCGATGGCGGAGCGGCCACGCCGATTGGCGGAGCCACGATCGCAGATTTTGTAACATCCATGAACACAGCGCTGGGCGCTGATGGATCTGTCAGTTTCACCAATGGACAGATGACGGTCTCCGCTACCGGGACAAACGGCATTTCAACCCTGCAGGACGAAACCACACCATCGGATCGCGGCGGACGTGGATTTTCCCACTTCTTTGGTATGAATGATCTGGTCGATGCCGACAGGCCTCTCTTTTTCCAGAGCGGCGTCGCGGCGACGGACGCTCATGGATTTACGGCAGGACAAACACTCGATTTTCGGATTAACGCGTCCAACGGAACCATTGCGCAAGACGTTTCGATTAGTGTTGGAGGCTCGAGCTTCAATGACCTTCTCACACAATTGAATGACCCGGTTTCGGGTCTTGGGCGCTACGCGGTTTTCTCAATCAATGGTGCCGGGGAATTGGTCCAGACGCCTGTGTCAGGCTTTGAAAGCTATGACGTGGAGTTGACGGGAGACACGACGCAGCGCGGATCTACCAACATCGCCTTTAGCCAGCTTTTTGGCGTCGGACTGTCGGCGCAGGCTGGGCGAACTGATTTGCCAGAGGTGGCCTCTCGCATTCGCTCCGATTCATCAAAACTTGCTATGGCCAAGCTGGATTTGACCGGTGCCCCGGCTATTGGCGATACCGTGGTAGCCGCAGGCGATGGTCGCGGCGGACACGCATTGCAATCCGCCATGACCACTCAACAATCCTTCTCGGCGGCAGGTGGGTTCTCTGCCAGCTCTGCCACGTTGGAAAACTTCATGGCACGCCTTGCCGGTGACATAGGAACCCGGGCCGCAAGGGCTGAACGCGCTGCTGAGTCAGCCCAGTCGCTTAAATCCTCTGCCGATCAAAAACGCGCCGATGTCGAAGGTGTTAGCCTCGATGAGGAGCTCGCGAACATGACGATCTTCCAGCAGTCTTACAACGCGTCCGCCCGGCTTTTGCAGACAGCAAAAGAGTTGACCGACACCTTGTTGAGCATCGTTTAGGAGAGGTGAGATGACCCGTATTGCAACCGCCGCCGCCGCCCAGACCGCGCTCATGGATCTGATGAAGGCGCAACGGTCTGTCTTTGAAAGCCAGCAGCAGCTGACAACCGGAAAGCTGAACCCGGATCTCAAAGGGGCAGGTCATCGCGCCGAATCCATTTCGACGGCCTATGGCGCACGTGATCGCGCCGAATCCTACAAATTTTCAGCAGAGCGTGTTGGCACCCGGATGGATGTCACTGCGCTGGCGCTTGAGAATTTGACGGAGGCAGCAACCGACCTTCGCGTGGCGATGACCACAATTGATGGCACATACATCATGAATCAGGCCCGCGAGGCCTTTGAAAAAGCTCGCAATGCCATTTCGACGCAATATGCCGGGGGCTATGTGTTCGGCGGAACCCGCACAGACACCAACCCGATCTCCGCGACCTCTCTCGCAGATCTGGTGGCCGCGCCGTCAGCGAATGATGTTTTCGTCAACTCAAGTCGCCGCCCTGTCGCCAAGCTGGATGATCAGATCACATTGGAAGTCGGTCTGTTGGCTGATGAGGCGGGCGAAGACATCATGGCAGCGTTCAAACGCCTCGCTGAATTTGATGCAGGCCCGAACGGGCCGCTCGACGGGCCGCTCACCGACGCCCAGCAAACTTATTTGCAAGGTGAAATCGCCAATGTTTTGACCGCCTTTGATCGCATCAGTGATTTGGTCGGCGAAAATGGCGCCCAGCAATCGCGCGTTGAAAGCATGGTGAAAAGCCAGGGCCAGAAGGCGGATTATCTCACCAGCCTGATAGGCGGTCTGGAAGACGCGGATATGGCGGCGGCCGCGACCCGTTTTCAACAAGCTCAAACGGCGGTGGATGTATCCGCGCGAACGTTTTCGGTTCTCAGCCAAGTGTCGTTACTGCCCTTCCTGAGGTAGGCGAACGCAGTTATCGATCAACTAAATGTCATTAGACGAAAAAAATATTCACGATAAGTCGCTATTCCCATAACATTTTTTGAGGCGGCGGAAATATGCGTACATTATTATCTATTATTTTGATCGGTATTTCCGGGGTGGCCAGCGCCCAGGATGAAACACTTGATCGGCATCAGGCATCCAGAGATTTTTTTGAGCACTTCGCTTTTATGGAAGGCAACTGGCAGCTGGAGAACTTCATCATGCAGGGACCGACCGACAGCGTCACGTTGGAGTTTTCTGTTACCGTTGAGCGTGTGTTTGACGGGATGGGACATCAATCCCACTGGATCCAGAATGATACGGGTGACTGGATTGGCGACATCATCAATACCTATGACGTCGATACCAATTTGTTTTCCGTTCGCTTCTTCGATGCACGAGCCAATCGCTGGATCGAATCCGCGCAAGAAATGACCCTGACCGAGACCGGCTTTGAGGCAAGTTTTTCGGGCGAAGATCAGTATGGCCCCTTCGATTCGCGCACCCGGATGGAACGCGTCTCGGATGACCATTATCGCCAGACGATTGAGCGCCGCTATCCCGGCACGGACTGGTTCATTACAGACTCCGTTGAGGCTCGACGGGACTAGCCCTTCCTAAACCGGCGCGTTTCGCCTATATCCGCCGTCCCTTTAACGACTGCTTCGGGCCTTGACCCCGTGGGAGACGAATATGACGACGACAATAACGCGCAGCGGCGAAGCCCGCGCCGATACCCTCATCCGTGAATTTGGTCTTGATGGAGACATACTCGGCCTTGGCGGAAAGCCGTCCGACCACCGCGTGGTCGTGGCAATGTCGGGCGGCGTGGATTCTACAGTCACAGCGACCCTTCTCCACAAGATTGGTTATGATGTGGTGGGCGTTACCCTTCAGCTTTATGATCACGGGGCGGCCATCAAGAAAAAGGGCTCATGCTGTGCCGGGCAGGACATCTATGATGCTCGTCGCGCTGCCGAGGAAATGGGCTTTCCTCATTATGTGCTCGACTATGAGAGCCGCTTCAAAGAAGCGGTGATGGACGAGTTCGCCGACACCTATCTGGCCGGTTACACGCCAATCCCTTGTGTGCGTTGCAATGAGCGCGTGAAATTTGCGGACCTGCTCAAACAAGCCAAGCAATTGGGCGCAGCCTGTATGGCGACGGGCCATTACATCCAACGCGTTGACGGTCCGAACGGTGCCGAGCTCCGCCGCGCCGCCGATCCCGGCAAGGATCAATCCTATTTCCTGTTCGCCACCACGGCAGAACAGCTCGACTATCTGCGCTTTCCTTTGGGCTCGCTTACCAAGGACCAGACGCGGGCTCTGGCCGAGGCATTTGGCCTCGCGATTTTCGACAAGCCGGACAGTCAGGACATTTGTTTTGTACCGGACGGAAATTACGCGGACATCGTGGAAAAACTTCGCCCCGGAGCCTCCGCACCTGGTGATGTCGTCCATATTGATGGCCGTGTTCTGGGCCAGCATCGGGGCGTGCTGCGCTTTACCGTGGGACAACGCCGCGGCCTTGGTATTGCCGTTGGCGACCCGCTCTACGTCGTCAAACTCAACCCGGATGAGCGGCAGGTTATTGTCGGTCCGCGCGAAGCGCTGACAGTCAAGGAAATCAAGCTGCATGCCGTCAATTGGCTCGGCGAGGGCGACCTCGCCGCCCATGACGGCGCGCCAATCCTCGTGAAGGTTCGCTCAACGCGTCCACCGGTTCCGGCGGTGATGCAGGTGACGGATGGCAAGGCCAGCCTGCTGCTAGATGATGGCGAAGAAGGCGTCGCCCCCGGTCAGGCCGCGGTCTTCTATTCGCCCATCGATGCGGGAGATCGCGTTCTGGGTGGCGGCTGGATTACGGGTACGATTTAGACCAGCAGTGCTTTCCAGCACATCACTGCGGCCCAATGGATCGTGATGGCGGGCCAGATCGAGCCGGAGCGTTGCCAGCTGATTGTACAGATCATGCCCAGCAGACCGGCGATGATCAAAAATCGCCAATCAAGGAAAGCCGCCTGAGCCATGGGCAGGCCCAGCCAAACCTGTACCGGGTGCCAGAGCACGAAGAGGCCGAGACTGGCGAGAATCACTAACAGACGTGTTTCGAGGCTCACTTTCGCGCGCACCTCAGCATGAGATGGGTTGGATAGCGTACCTTCAACCTCATCCTGGGGTGCCGGCGCAGCTAATGCGCCAGGCTTTGGTTGCAACAACACCCGGAACACCAGCTCCTCGCCCATCGCCGGGACAAAAACAGCGACCAGCGCGGTAATGAGCGGCGTCGCGTCAAAGTGCGGCGAGATCTCAAACAACCCGCCGCCAATGCCGACCAGTCCTGTTAGCAAGCCGAAACCGGCAAACAGGACACCCGCCTCTGCCCATGCGCGGGCAGAGGGAAAGTGAAAAGCGGCGATCAATCCACCAATCGTCGCATCGCCCATTCAACTGGACCCCGTTTGTGATAGCGCCGCCAGATTGTCGCGAAAATCACCGACGCGATAAAGAAGGCGATGACGATGGCATAGAGCCAGAAGATGGATTCTGATTCGCGGGGCAAAAACCATTCAATGCCGGTGACACCGATAAAGACGTGTCCAAGATAGAGCGTCAGGGCCATCTGCCCGGCATAAATGACGGGTTTCACGAATTTACGGCGCGTTTCAGAGGCGCAGATCATCAGGGATAGCGACAATACGATAAACCCGACGCCGAGGCCGAACATCACATATATCGGGGTTGGCGGGTAGGCTGATGATCCAAACAGATCGGCGATATAGGGCAGGGCATAACCATACTCCTCAACCGGGACCGCCTTGATGAAGTTCAGATCCAGCGCTGCGAATTTGATCGCTTTCGCCAAGGCAATCAGGCCCACGCCGCCGATCAGAAGCTTCCAGTGATTGGAGGCTTTGTGCAGGTCTATCCGCCCGACGGCCATACCGGTCAGAAAATAGGCAAACCATGGAAACACAGGATGGTGGCCGGTGAAGAAAATGTCGCGGATGGCGGCGCCGGGATTGTTGAAGCGCGGGTTTTCCCAATAGTCGACATCCAGTAGCGGCGGCAAACCCAGGTAAAGGACGACAAAGCCCAGTGCAGTCAGCATGGCGAGCACGACCAGCCAGCGGACATTCAGTGTGAAGACCAGCGCTGCCAGCGCCAGATAGACACCATAGAAATGCAGAATGTCATAGGGCCATTGCGCACGAAACGAGACACCGACGATAAACAGAAAAATGCCGCGTTTGAGCAGCGACATGCGTGCCAGTTTTCGGTCCGCGGCATCGCGTGTCCTGCGCCAACGCGCGGTCAAAAGCGCAGTGCCAATCCCCGCGATGAAGACGAAAGTCGCCGCCGCCCGCCCGGAAAACAGGCTGGCCAGTTGGGTCGCCCATGCCGGATCGCTATCGGCGTTATGAATGTAGATGTGAAAGTTCACCATCATCATGCCAAGGAAGGCGATGGCGCGGGCAAAATCGATACCTTCCAACCGGGCCGCTGCCGGGGCCGTGATTTCGGAGAGCGACGGATCAGATGCGCGAGCGCCACTCATTGCTCGTCCTCATCGGATGGCGGCGTTTCAACCGGGCAGGGTCGGTAGGAGGCCGAGCGTCTTCGCTCTCCGCCTTCGCCGCGACCGATCGGGTCCGAGCCAAATCCAGTATCTGTATCCGTATGGCGTTCACGTCCCCGGCCTTCGCCCGCGGGGTCAGCATGTGCACCGCCATCGCGGTCTGTGACAGAGCGCGCGCCGCGGCCATATCCGGCCTGGTCGGCGCTTTCACCTGTGTCCTCGTCGGTCACGCCGGTGCCTTGTCCATAACCGGCTTCGTCGGCGGCCGCACCGCTATCTGAATCGGTCACGCCTGTGCCGCGCCCATTGCCGACCGGGTCAGCTTGCGCGCCACCATCACTATCCGTGATGCCCGATGCGCAAGCCACCTCATCGGCGCTCCATGTTCGACCCTGAGCATAAGCTCCGTTGATGACGGACGTGGCCCCGGACAATGCCGCCCCGCCGACAACTGTGCGCAGAAATGAACGGCGACTGGGCCGACCCTTGGTTTTTGACATGAAATTCCCCTGATCCCTGTGCGGGCTTAGTCCCTTATCCGCGACAGGAAAAGTCGCTAAATTCCCGCGCCTTGCGGAAAAAGCAGAATGGGCTTTGTGTGCAGCGCAGCATTTTCCTCTGCGTCAAGGCTTGACGAAACGCGCCGCGCGCCTTTCACATGCGCGCCCAAATCCCCATTTCATGCTTCCACCCAGGAGTGATTGATCATGAGTTCCAAGGAAGATCCTATTGTCATCGTCGGTATGGCTCGCACCCCGATGGGTGGTTTGCTGGGCGATCTCGCTGCACTGTCCGCCAACGAACTTGGCGCGGTAGCCGTCAAGGCGGCGCTCGACGAATCTGGCGTGTCTGGTGACGACGTCGAGATGATATACATGGGCAATGTTTTGCCTGCGGGACAAGGACAAGCGCCCGCGCGCCAATCTGCCATCAAGGCCGGCCTGCCGAAATCGGTTGAAGCCACGACACTGAACAAGATGTGTGGTTCCGGCATGCAGGCGGCCATTATGGGGCGCTCGGCCATCCTGTCAGGAGAAGCCAATGTGGTCGTCGCCGGCGGCATGGAATCCATGACCAATGCACCCCACATGCTGCCCACCCACCGCGCTGGTTTCAAATACGGGCATGATACGATCAAGGACCATATGGCTCAGGATGGTCTCGAAGACGCCTATGAGAAAAAGCCGATGGGCGGCTATGCCGACATGATCGCGAATGAATACCAGTTCACGCGGGAACAGCAGGATGCCTATGCGCTGGAAACGCTTGCTCGCGCGCAACGCGCGACAGAGAGCGGTGATTTCAAGCGCGAAATTACCCCCGTCACCATCACCACCCGCAAGGGCGACATTGTCGTCGAAACGGACGAACTTCCTCGTAAGGCCATGCCGGACAAAATCCCGCACCTGCGCGCCGCTTTTTCGAAAGACGGAACAGTGACAGCGGCCAATGCTTCGGCAATTTCCGACGGAGCAGCGGCGATGGTCCTGATGAAGCAATCAGAAGCCGAACGACGTGGTCTGAAGGTTCTGGCGAAAATTGTGGCAACAGCCGCTCACGCCCAAGAGCCAGCATATTTCACGACAGCCCCGGTGCCCGCCATGCGTAAGGTTTTGGATAGAGCTGGCTGGTCGACGAGTGATGTCGATCTTTGGGAAATCAACGAAGCTTTTGCCGTCGTGCCCATGATCGCGATGAAAGAGCTTGGCCTCAGCCATGACATCGTCAACGTCAATGGCGGTGCCTGCGCCATGGGCCACCCGATCGGCGCCTCGGGCGCCCGTATCATGGTGACGTTGCTGGCCGCACTTGAAAAGCACGGCAAGACCAAGGGCGTCGCCTCACTCTGCATCGGCGGCGGCGAGGCGACAGCGATCGCAATCGAGCGCGTGAACTAGCTTTTTCAGACTGCCGAAATGGAAAACCCCGGATCAATGGTCCGGGGTTTTTCTTGTTCTAGGCGAAATCGCGCATTTCAGATATGATCACCTTCCGAGGAACCGGACAGGGGAGGTCCCGATGCGGACTCTGATCGTGCTTGCGGCTTTCGTATTCAGCGCTCCTGCGCTGGCCCAGACCTACAATTATACCGCTCGAACCCAGAGGACTGTGATCCAGTC
>Ga0316204_10006633_pt1 | contig 17641 bp, 13 predicted proteins | sample 6monrhotite_MG_2_FD_205661 | JGI IMG/M metagenome (GOLD analysis project Ga0316204, IMG submission 205661) | Microbial mat bacterial communities from mineral coupon in-situ incubated in ocean water Damariscotta River, Maine, United States -... | ecosystem: Environmental > Aquatic > Marine >... | reverse complement strand
AGAACATGATTACAGGAGCGGCTCAAATGGATGGAGCAATCTTGGTTTGTAGTGCAGCTGATGGCCCAATGCCACAAACAAGAGAACATATTTTACTAGCACGTCAGGTTGGCGTACCAGCCTTAGTAGTATTTTTAAATAAAGTAGATCAAGTAGATGATGAAGAATTACTTGAATTAGTTGAAATGGAAATCCGCGAATTATTAAGTTCATATGACTTTCCAGGAGACGATATTCCAATGGTAGCTGGTTCAGCATTAGCAGCAGTTGAGAACAGAGATCCAGCAATTGGTCGAGATAAAATCAAAGAACTAATGGACCATGTTGATGCGTATATTCCAGAGCCAACAAGAGATGTTGATAAGCCATTTTTAATGCCAATTGAAGATGTTTTTTCAATTTCCGGTCGTGGAACAGTTGTAACAGGAAGAATTGAAAGAGGGATAATTAATGTAAATGAGGAAGTTGAAATCATCGGCATTAGAGATACTCAAAAATCCACAGTAACAGGTGTTGAGATGTTTAGAAAGCTACTTGATAATGGTCAAGCAGGGGATAACGTAGGTCTTTTATTAAGGGGAACTAAACGTGAAGACGTTGAACGTGGTCAAGTTGTTTGTAAACCAAGTACAGTAACACCTCATAAGAAATTTAATTGTGAAGTTTATATTTTAAGTAAAGATGAAGGTGGACGACATACACCAATATTTAAAGGTTATAGACCACAATTTTACTTTCGAACAACAGATGTAACTGGAGATATCCAATTAGCAGAAGGTGTTGAAATGGTAATGCCAGGAGATAATACATCTTTTCAAGTAGAGTTGATAAATTCAATTGCTATGGAAAAAGGTTTAAAATTTGCAATAAGAGAAGGTGGCCGAACAATTGGTGCAGGAACAGTTTCAGAAATTTTAGACTAATATTTTTAGTAAAAAACTATTATATAAAAAGGCCAGTCTTAGACTGGCTTTTTTTATGTCTAATTAGTGTAAAAATATTTTGACTGCTATGTCTATTTTATGTAAATTCTTTTTAATTCTAATATGGGAGTATGGCACCAATTGGTAGCGCGGCTGATTCCAAATCAGTAGGATGTAGGTTCGAATCCTACTGCTCCCGCCATGCTTGCGTTATTTTGCGCTAGCAAAATAATGCAAAGCTTTACCGGTCACGCCAAGCCAAATCTTTGATTTGAATTAGCGTGTGCCGGATACAATATCTTAAAAAGATTAGCATTAGGCTTATGTTCGCTTACTCACATAAGGTCTTTGATTTGAATTAGCGTGTGCCGGATACAATATCTTAAAAAAAGATAAATAAAAAATACTAAATTTTTATTTATTCTTAACTACACTAAAGTATATAAATGCGCGCTATATAATCTTTCTAATTTATTTATTGCCTCTTTCATATCTATTTTATAAAAATATTTTCTATGAAAGAACTAGAATATTGGAAAACTAAATTTGAATTTTACTTTTTAAATATAAAAATTCATGACAAGTGTCACGACGTCACACATTTCCAAAGAGTATGGAAAACAGCACAAGAGATAATTGGTAATGATGATAGTATCGATAAGCTTGTGGTAATGACTTCTTGTTATTTTCATGATCTAGTTAATTATCCAAAAGATCATCCAAAAAGATCACAGAGTTCAATTGAGTCATCAACTAAGACGAGAGCTGAGTTAGCTTTCTTAGGTTTTCCTAATGATAAGATTGATCAAGTTTGCCATTGTATTGAAACACATTCTTTTTCAGCTAATATAGTTCCAGAAAGTATTGAGGCAAAAATTTTGCATGATTCTGACAGAATGGAAGCACTTGGGGCTATTGGGATCGCACGTACTTTTTATATTGCAGGAATGCTTGGATCAAAATTATTTTCTGAAGATGATCCTTTTGCTAAAAAGCGAAAATTGGATGATAAATCTTTCGCATTAGATCATTTTTATCTAAAATTACTAAAGTTGTCTAAAAGCATGAGAACTAAAAATGGTAGATTAAAAGCAGATTCAAAAACTTTGGTTATCAAACAGTTTTTGAATGATTTTAAATCAGAGCTACAGTAAATAAAAAATATGTAATACGATAATATATCCATATAAGAATTCTAAAATTCCTTAGATTTAAATTTAATTGACTAAAACCTTTTTTTTTCATAAATGAATTGCCAAATTGAGAAAATTATTAGATATAGGAGCATCAAATAATATATATTTTAAGGAATGGTACAAAAATGTCACTTGTAAAATCTGAAGATAGTAAAAAGTGGATCAATTTTATTCTAGTTGTATGTAGTATACTTCTTGGATTTGTTGTTATTCGATTTCTAGGACAAGCTGGAGAATGGTTTAATCTAGAAGCAAAAATTCCACATTTCGTAATGGTTGCCAATGCCGTTGGGGTTACAATCGGCGCTGGAGTCTTTGTATTTGCCATAAAAAACACAAGCTCTCTTAATTTTTTAAATGAAGTCTTCAATGAACTTGTAAAAGTTGTTTGGCCAGACCACGATTCTGTAGTAAAAATTACCATTGGTATAGTCATTGGAGTTTCTATATTAAGTGCAATATTTGTTTCTGTTGACGGACTTACTAGAAAACTTTTTTCACTAATTTACTAATTAAACTGGAGTTTATTTTATTATGAATAATGATCAAGAAAATGAAGAAGTTACTGAAAATACTGATGTAGTAGAAAATAATGATGAAGCAACAGAAGTTGTAGAAGTTGCAGAAGAAAATCCAGACTTTAAATGGTATATTGCTAAAACTCAAACTGGACAAGAAAATAAAGTTTCAAAAGCTTTAAAAGATAGAATCGTAAATTTTAATATGAACGAATTTTTTTCAGAGATTTTAGTACCTGAAGAAATAGTTATTAGTAATGCTGGTGGAAAGAAAAGAACATTAAAGAAAAAACTTTTCCCTGGATATGTTTTACTTAAAATGATTATGAATGATCATACATGGCATCTTGTTAGAGATACGGATAAAATAAATGGTTTTATTGGTGGAGCAACTAGTCAGCCTGCTCCAATTTCTGATGAAGAAGCAGCTGCGATGATTAATCAAGTAAAAGATGGTTCAGCTAAACCAAGATCAACAGCTTCTTTTGTTGAAGGTGAACAAGTTAAAGTTACAGAAGGTCCTTTTGCGAGCTTCGTTGGAACTGTTGAGTATGTAAATGATAAAGGTAAATTAAAGGTTAACGTTTCTATCTTTGGCCGACCAACGCCGGTAGAATTAGAATTTTCTCAAGTTGAAAAAGTTTAAAACTTAAGAATATTCATTATAAATAATGTTGGTAGAAATTAATTTCGGAGGTAATCATGGCAAAAAAAGTAACTGGTTTTATCAAGTTGCAAATTCAAGCAGGTAAAGCAAATCCATCACCACCAATTGGTCCGGCTCTAGGACAAAAAGGTGTGAACATCATGGAATTTTGTAAAGCATTTAATGCAAAAACTCAAAAAGAAGCAGGAACAATTCTTCCTACGATCATCACTGTTTATTCAGACAGATCTTTTAGTTTTGTAACAAAAACTCCTCCAGCGAGTTATTTGTTAAAGAAAGATTTGAAGCTAAAAAGTGGTTCTCAAAAACCAGGACATGAATTAGCGGGTTCCGTAAGTGAAAATATTGTTAAAGGTGTGGTTGAAGCTAAAAAACCAGATTTAACAGCAGCAACTTTAGAAGCCGGAATGAGAACAATAGAAGGATCAGTCCGATCAATGGGCTTAAAACTAGACTATAAATAGTTTTAAATTTTTGAAAGGATAGGAGTAAATTTATGAAAACAAAATCAAAAAGATATTTAGAAAAATTAAAAGATGTTGATACATCAAAATCATATTCATTTAATGAAGCGATGAAATTAATGAAACAAGTTTCATATGCCAAATTTGATGAAACTGTTGATTTAGCATTTCGACTTGGTGTTGATCCAAGACATGCTGACCAAATGATTAGGGGAGCGATAGCTCTACCTGCTGGAACTGGTAAAACAGTAAGAGTTTGTGTAATCACTTCTGGTGACAAAATTAAAGCAGCTGAAGAAGCTGGAGCTGATTTTGTTGGTGGCGATGATATTGTTGCAAAAATTGCAGGTGGTTGGTTAGATTTCGATAGAGTTATCGCTTCACCAGATATGATGGCAAAACTTGGAAAAATTGGTCGAGTATTAGGACCTAGAGGATTAATGCCTAATCCAAAACTAGGAACTGTAACACCAAATGTTGCTAAAGCTGTTGAAGAACAAAAAGCTGGTAAAGTAGAATATAGAACAGAAAAAACTGGAATTATTCATGTTCCAATTGGAAAGTTGTCATTCGAAGATGATAAATTAACTTTGAACTATACTTCAATTTTGACTGCCATCATGAAAGCAAAACCAGCAAGTGCTAAAGGTACTTATTTAAAATCATTAACAATTAGCTCTACAATGGGACCTGGATTTAAAATTGATCCCGTAGAAGCTACTACAACTGTTGTATAAATTTTTTTAGGGGTTGAAGAAGGTAGGTTTTTAAATGCATTCATTTAGAATTAAATCCAGCCTGAAATCCACCCTCCAAACGTTTAAAAGGAGGTAATTAAAATGTTACAAAAAAAAGACAAGACAGTAATCGTAGACGGTTTAAAAGCAGACATTGACAACGCCAAAGGAATTTTCCTTACAAATTTAATTGGTGTTCCATCAAATGACGCTGTTGCAATTAGAAAAAATGTTAGAGACGCTTCAGGTAAAGTTGTTGTGACTCGAAATACATTAATCAAAAGAGCATCAGAAGGAACAGTTTTTGAAGGATTATGTACTGAACTTAAAGGCCCTCATGCGATGGTATTTGCATTTGAAGATGCAGCGGCAGTAGCCAAGTGTATTCAAAATGCAGCAAAAGAACATGAAGTAATTGAATTTAAAGGGGGAGTTTTAGATGGTAGAACTTTAAGTAGTGCTGAACTAGCACAACTCGCAGATCTTCCTTCAAGGGATGAAATGTTAGGTACTTTACTTGCTACATTTAATGCACCGGTATCAGCTCTGGCTAGAGTTTTATATTCAATTCAAGAACAAAAAGAAAGTGGCGCACCAGCTCCTGTAGAAGCAGCGAGTACTGAAGAAGTGGCACCAACAGAAGAATCATAAAAATATAATTATAAAGGAGAATATTATGTCTATAACAAACGAACAATTAATCGATCACATTTCATCAATGACAGTTTTAGATGTCGCTAATTTAGTTAAAGAATTAGAAGACAAATTTGGCGTATCTGCTGCACCTGTCGCTGTTGCTGGAGCTGGAGCTGGTGTTGCTGCTGAAGAGCAAACAGAATTTACTGTTATGTTAACAGAAATGGGTGCCAAAAAAATCAACGTAATTAAAGAAGTTAGAGGAATTACTGGACTTGGACTTAAAGAAGCAAAAGAATTAGTTGAAAGTGCACCAAAAGCTGTAAAAGAAGGTGTAGATAAAGCAGAAGCTGAAGAGTTAAAGAAAAAACTTGAAGCAGCTGGCGCAAAAGTTGAGCTTAAATAGTCTTTAATGTTAAAGATTTTCAAAAAGAGGTAATTACTGTTACCTCTTTTTGTGTTTGTGTACATGCCAATATATTTGGATTAAATAATAAAACACTCTAATTAACAGAGACACGGAGACAACGATGACAGAAGTTTTCAGACCCAACGAATGGTTTAGAAAGGATTTTTCTGACCTTCAAGAAGCATTATCAACACCATCATTAATGCGCTTACAATTAAATTCCTATGAAGAATTTTTACAAAAAGATGTTCCACCAGCGAAAAGAATAGACAATGGTCTTCAAGCTGTTTTTGAATCAGTATTTCCAATATTCGATTTCAATAAAACTATGTGTTTGGAATTTGTAAATTATTCATTAGAAGAACCAAAATATAGCATAAAAGAATGTCGTCAAAGAGGTTTGTCTTACGAATCAGCTCTTAAAGTTGTAGTTCGTTTAATTTTCTATGAAGTAAATGTTGATAAAGATGGTAATGATCAAAAAACAGTCACATCAATGAAAGAACAAGAAGTTTATCTAGGAAATATTCCTTTGATGTCAGCTCAAGGTTCATTTGTATTTAATGGTACTGAAAGAGTTATCGTTTCTCAGTTACATAGATCACCTGGTATTGTTTTTGAACATGATTCTGGAAAAAAACATTCAAGTGGAAAATTATTATACTCTGCTCGAATAATTCCTCATAGAGGTTCATGGTTAGACTTCGAGTTTGATCATAAAAATATTTTATATGCTAGAATTGACAGAAAAAGAAAGTTGCACGCTTCTGTTGTTCTAAAAGCTATGGGATATAGTACAACACAATTATTAAAAATGTTTTATAAAGAAGATATGATTCATTTACCAAAAGATGGTAATTATACAAGAACATTAGATTTTGAACTTTTAAAAGGAACAAGATCAATTAATGATATTTTAGACCCAAAATCTGGTGACATCTTAGTTAAAAAAGGTAAAAAAATATCAAAAGCTTCATTAAAAAAAATGGAAGCTGCAAAAGTTAAATCTCTTCCAATTACTTTAGAAGAAATCATCGGAAAAGTTTTAATGGAAGATGTTTTTGATGAAGAAACAGGTGAAGTAATAGCTCTAGCTAATGAAGCTTTATCTGAATCAAAGTTACAAGAATTAATGTCAATTGGAATCAAAGAAGTAAAAGTACTTTATATTGATATGATTAACTTTGGCGACCAAATGAGAAACACGATTCTTTTGGACAAAACAGATACTAAAGAAGACGCACTTATTAAAATCTTTGAAAGACTTCGTCCAGGAGAACCTCCAACGGTAGAAGCTGCTGAATTACTATTTAATAATCTATTCTTTGAACCAACAAGATATGACCTCTCAAAAGTTGGTAGAATGAAGATTAATTATAAGTTTGGTTTAAATGTTCCTGTTGAGCAAACAAACCTTACTCACGATGATATTTTAAAAACAGCATATTATTTAGTAGAACTGAATAATGGAAAAGGTCGAGTTGATGATATTGATCACCTTGGAAATAGACGTGTTCGTCCAGTAGGAGAACTACTAGAAAACCAATTCCGTGTTGGTTTAGTTCGAATGGAAAGAGCAGTAAAAGAAAGAATGGCAATTCAAGAAATTGAAACAATGATGCCATATGATTTAATTAACCAAAAACCTGTAGCAGCTGCTGTTAAAGAATTTTTTGGTTCAAGTCAACTTTCTCAATTTATGGATCAAACAAATCCACTTTCAGAAGTTACTCACAAAAGAAGATTGTCAGCTCTAGGGCCTGGTGGTCTTTCAAGAGAAAGAGCTGGTTTTGAAGTACGTGATGTTCATGCAACTCATTATGGAAGAATGTGTCCAGTTGAAACTCCAGAGGGACCAAATATTGGTCTAATTACTTCGCTAGCAACTTTTGCAAGAGTTTCTGAGTATGGATTTATTGAAACTCCTTATCAATCAATTGAAGAAGATAAAACAATTGGAAAAGTTAAATATTTTTCTGCCTTTGAGGAAGAAGGTAAAGTTATTGCTCAATTAGATAAAAATCATATTAAAGATGGAAAACTTGTAGGAGAACATGTTCCTGCTCGTGATAATGGTGAATTTACAATGATTAACTCAAATGATGTTGAGTTAATGGATGTTTCTCCAAGACAGATGATTTCAATTGCAACTTCATTAATACCTTTCTTAGAACACGATGATGCCAACCGTGCATTAATGGGTTCTAATATGATGAGACAAGCGGTGCCAGTTGTAAGAACAGATGCTCCAATTGTTGGAACAGGTGTTGAAAAAGTTGTTGCAACTGATTCTGGAGCTGTCCTTGCTGCTAAGGCAGATGGTAAAGTTATTTTTGTTGATTCAAATAGAATTGTTATACAAAGAGATAAATTTAAGGATGGTGAATCTGGTGTAGATATTTATAAATTAATTAAATATCAACGAACAAATCAAAGTACATGTAATAATCAAAGAGCACTTGTTACTGAAGGTGATACTGTAAAAAAACATGCTGTTATTGCTGATGGGCCAGGAACTCATTTGGGTGATTTAGCTTTAGGACAAAATGTTCTAGTAGCATTCATGCCATGGGGTGGTTACAACTATGAGGATTCAATTCTTATCAATGAAAGTTTACTTCACAGAGACAAATTTACTTCAGTTCATATTGAAAGTTTTGAGATAGAAGCTAGAGATACAAAACTTGGAAAAGAAGAAATTACTAGAGATATTCCAAATGTTTCAGAAGATGCCTTAAAAGACATTGATGAAGCCGGAATTATTAGAATTGGTGCGATTGTAAAATCAGGTGACATACTTGTAGGAAAAATAACTCCAAAAGGTGAAACTCAACTATCTCCTGAAGAGAAACTTCTAAAAGCAATCTTTGGGGATAAAGCTTCTGACGTTAAAGACACTTCGCTTAAAGTTTCAGCTCACGCTACAGGAACTGTCGTAGGTGTAAATGTTTATACGAGAGAAGGTGTTGAACTTGATAGTAGATCTAAACTTATAATCGAAAATGAAACAGAATTAATTAGAAGAGATGAGAGAATTCAAATAAAAGCAATTCAATCATCAGCAATTCAACAAATTGCAAAAATTCTAAAGGGTGCAAAAACTACTGACAAACTAGTTTCTGAAGATGGTTCTGAAGAATTACTTGGTAAAGGTATAGATATTAACGCTAAAGTTTTAGAAGGAATTCCTTTTGAGCTTATTGGTTATCTTCCACTAATTCCTCAATTAGAAGAAGAACTTAGTGAATACTTTGCTGATATCAGAAATAGAATCAATAGAGTAAGAACTAAAGCAAACGATGAAATAACATTATTAAATAGAGGTGATGAATTACCTCCAGGTGTTATTCAAAAAGTCATGGTTTATGTTGCTATTAAACGTAAATTACAGCCAGGTGATAAAATGGCTGGTCGACATGGAAATAAAGGGGTTATTTCAAATGTTGTACCTCCTGAGGATATGCCATATCTTTCAGATGGTACTCCAGTAGACTTCGTTTTAAATCCATTAGGTGTTCCTTCTCGGATGAATATTGGTCAACTTCTTGAACTTCATTTAGGTTGGGCAGGTCGTGGGCTTGGTGAACAATTTCGAATTATGCTAGAAGAGCAAAAAGAAATTCACCATATAAAAGATTTTATTTACTCAATCTACAAAACTGATGATGTGAAAAATTGGCTTACTAAAGCTTCAGACAAACGTGTAAAAGAAGTTGCAAAACAACTTTCTACAGGTGTTCGTTTTTCAACAAAAGTTTTTGATGGTGCTAATGAAGAAAATATTCGTGAAATGTTTAGATTAGCTGAACTTGATGAAACAGGAAAAACAACTCTTTACGATGGTAAATCTGGTGATGCTTTTTCTGAAGACGTTACTGTTGGTATTATGTATGTTCTTAAACTTCATCACCTTGTAGATGAAAAAATTCATGCAAGAAGTACAGGTCCTTATTCTCTTGTTACGCAACAACCATTAGGTGGTAAAGCACAATTTGGTGGTCAAAGACTTGGAGAAATGGAAGTTTGGGCATTAGAAGCATATGGTGCAGCATTTACCCTGCAAGAATTTCTTACTATTAAATCAGATGATGTCGTTGGACGAACAAGAATGTATGAATCAATTGTAAAAGGTGAACATATTCTTGAGTCAGGACTTCCTGAATCTTTCAATGTACTTGTACGTGAATTACAATCACTTTGTTTAGATGTGAAATTGGAAGAATCTCAAAACGAAGATGAAGAAGAAGAAATGGCAGCGGCACTTTAGTAACTTAATTAGCATACTTTAAAAGAAAGGAAATAAAATATGAAAGACCTTCTAAACTTTTTTGACAAACCCAAAGACCCGATCAGTGTTGAAGCTGTATCAATTCAAATAGCAGCACCTGATGTTATTAGAGAATGGTCATTTGGTGAAGTCAGAAAACCTGAAACAATTAATTATAGAACATTTAAGCCTGAGAGAGATGGTTTATTTTGTGCAAAGATTTTTGGACCAGTAAAAGATTACGAATGTATTTGTGGTAAATACAAAAGAATGAAACACAGAGGCGTCGTTTGTGAAAAATGTGGTGTTGAGGTCACTCTTTCTAAAGTAAGAAGAGAGAGGTGCGGTCATATCGAACTAGCTACTCCTGTTGCTCACATTTGGTTTTTAAGATCTTTACCTTCAAGAATTGGAGCATTACTAAATCTTTCATTAAAAGATTTAGAAAAAGTTTTATATTATGAAGCCTATGTTGTAACTGAATCTGCTACAGCTGAAGAAAAAGGTGGTCTAGGTGTTGGCACAGTAATAACTGAACTTCAATTTAGAGAATTAAAAGAAGCTGGAATTGATTTTAAAGCCGGTATGGGTGGAGAAACAGTCAAAGAAATACTTCGTAAATTGGATATTGATTTAGAAAGAAAAGAATCAAGAAGAGCATTAAAAGCAGCAACAACTGAAATGGCTAGAGTGAAGCTTGTTAAGAGATTAAAAGTTATAGAAGCTTTATTAAAATCTAACAATAAACCTGAATGGTTCATGATGGACATTATTCCTGTTCTACCACCTGACTTAAGACCTTTAGTTCCTCTTGAAGCTGGTCGATTTGCAACTTCAGATTTAAATGATCTTTATAGAAGAGTTATAAATCGTAACAATAGACTTAGAAGACTAAAAGAATTAAATGCTCCTGAAATTATTATAAGAAACGAAAAAAGGATGCTTCAAGAAGCAGTAGATGCTTTATTTGATAATGGAAGAAGAGGTAAAGTTTTTACTGGTGCTAATAAAAGGCCACTAAGATCTCTTTCCGATATGTTAAAAGGTAAGCAAGGTCGTTTTAGACAAAACTTACTTGGTAAGCGTGTCGATTATTCAGGTCGTTCTGTTATTTGTGTTGGACCAGATTTAAGATTACATCAATGTGGATTACCAAAATTAATGGCTCTAGAACTATTTAAGCCATTTATCTATAATAAATTAATTGAAAAAGGTTACTGTACAACAATTCGTGTCGCCAAAAGAATGGTTGAGGATCAAGAAGAAGTTGTATGGAATATTTTAGAAAGAGTTGTACAAGAACATCCAGTTCTTTTAAACAGAGCACCAACTCTTCACAGGCTTGGAATTCAAGCTTTTGAACCAGTTTTAATTGAAGGTAAAGCTATTCGTTTACACCCTCTTGTATGTACAGCATTCAACGCTGACTTTGACGGTGATCAGATGGCTGTTCACGTTCCTTTATCAATGGAAGCTCAAATTGAATGTAGAATTCTAGCAATGTCTACTAATAATATTCTTTCTCCAAAAGATGGTAAGCCAATAATTATTCCTTCTCAGGATATTGTTCTTGGACTTTACTATATGACAAGGACTCGTCCTTTTGCTCATGGTTATGGAAAAGTTTTCTCTTCTAAAGCTGAAGCTCAATTTGCTTACCACACAACAAATTTACACCTTCAAGCACCTGTTAAAGTACGTGTTGATGGTCATTTGATTGATACTACTGTAGGTCGAACATTTGTTTATGATATTATTCCAAAATGTTTAAAATATGCTGATATCAATATTATTTTGAGTAAGAAAGCAATTGGAAGTCTTATTGAGAAAGCTTATAAAGTTGGAACAGAAAAAGAAACAGTTCTATTGGCTGACGCTTTAATGAGACTTGGTTACGAGTATGCAACTAAAGCCGGAATCTCAATTAACGTTAACGATATGACTATTCCAAAGGAAAAAGTAGAAATTCTTGAAGAAGCTTATGGAATCGTTAATGGGATAACTGAAGAATATAACGAAGGTGCAATAACCAACGGTGAACGTTACAATAAGGTTGTTGATGTTTGGTCTCAAACAAATGAAAAGTTAACTAAAGTTATGCTTGAAAGAATTTCTCAAGATACTTTTGTTAACGAAAAAGGTGATGAAGAAAAAGCTCCATCATTTAATGCAATTTTCATGATGGCCGATTCTGGAGCCAGGGGTTCAACAACTCAAATGAGACAACTTGCTGGTATGAGGGGGCTAATGGCGAAACCTTCTGGTGAAATTATTGAAACACCAATTACTTCAAACTTTAGAGAAGGACTATCTGTTCTTCAGTACTTTGCTTCATCTCACGGTGCTAGAAAAGGTTTAGCTGATACTGCTCTTAAAACAGCAAACTCTGGGTACCTAACTAGAAGACTAGTTGATGTTGCTCAGGATGGTATCATTAGAGTTGATGATTGTGGTTCTCAAGATGGTATTATTTTAACTTCACGAGTGGAAAGTGGTGAAATTGTACAAAGTGTTGCAGAAAGAGCAATGGGGCGTGTTACAGCTGCTCCAATTGTAAATACAGATGGTAAAGAAATAATTGAAAGAAATCATTTATTATTAGAAACTGATAAAGCAATTCTTGATGAAAATGAAATTGATCAAATTAAAGTTAGATCTGTTATCACTTGTAAACAAAGACATGGTTTTTGTGCTCATTGTTTTGGGCGGGATTTAGCTCGTTCTTCTATGGTGTCTATTGGAGAAACTGTTGGTGTAATTGCTGCTCAGTCTATTGGTGAACCGGGAACTCAGTTAACTATGCGTACCTTTCACGTTGGTGGAACAGCTTCTGCCGGTGCTCAAGTTAACAAAACGGAAACAAAAACTGCTGGAATTATTCATCTTGAAAATGTTGTTACAGTTGTTTCTCCTTCAGGAGATACAATTATCATGAATAAAGTTGGTGAAATCGCTGTTAAAGATAATAGAGGGACTGTTAAAGAAACTTATCCTGCTATTTACGGAGCAAAAATATTCTTTAAAGAAAACGATGAAATTTCAGTTGGTGATAAAATTATTGAATGGGACCCATTCTCAATTGCTGTTCTTGCTGAAGTAGATGGTTTTGTTAAATTTGACGATTTAATAGTAGGTTCTACTGTAACTGAAAATATTGATCCAGTAACAGGATTAACTTCAAGAGTAATCACTGAATCAAAAGATGCATCTTTACAACCAAGAATAAGTGTTTGTGATGCTGATGGAAAACCAGTAATTGTTCCAGGAACTAAAAGATCTGCTACTTATATTCTTCAAATTGGTGCCAATATTATGGTAAATGATGGTGAAGAAATTGGAGCAGGTACGGCTGTTTCTAAACTTGCTAGAGAGTCTACAAAAACAAAAGATATTACAGGGGGGCTTCCAAGAGTTGCAGAACTTTTCGAAGCTAGAAAACCAAGTAATGCTTCTCAAATTTCTGATGTTGCCGGAATTGTTGAATTTGGTACAGAAATAAGAGGAAATAGAAGAATTATTGTTCGTCCAGATGATGGTTCAGAAGCTCAAACATATGTAATCCCTAAAGGTAGATATGTAATTGTAAATGAAGGTGACTATGTTCGTGTTGGAGATCCAATAATGGATGGGCCATCAAACCCTCATGATATTCTAAGAGTTTTAGGTCTTAAAGCATTAGCTGGTTATATTGTTGATGAAATTCAAGAAGTTTACAGACTTCAAGGTGTTACAATAGATGATAAGCATATTGAGGTTATTGTTAGCCAAATGCTTAAAAAGGTTGAAATTGTAAATCCAGGAGATTCGACATTAGTTTCTGGTGAAACAATTACTAAGTGGGATTTAATTGACTTAAATGAAACTTTAAAAGAAAACGATGAGGAGCTTGTTGAAGCACGTCCTTTACTTTTAGGTATCACAAAAGCTTCATTATCAACTGATTCTTTTATTTCAGCTGCTTCTTTCCAAGAAACAACAAAAGTTTTAACTCAAGCAACACTTGAAGGAAAATTTGATTATTTAAATGGATTGAAAGAAAACGTAATTATGGGACGATTAATTCCTGCAGGAACTGGGATACAGCGTTATGCTGAATTTGAAGCTGTATGTGAAGATGATCTAGTTGAAGAAGAGGATTTTTCAATAGAATTTTAACAAAATATACTTGTCCTGCTAGTTTTACTATGATAAATGCTAGCAGGTATAAGTTTTAAAAATAGTTTAAGGGAGCAAAAATGCCAACTATTAATCAATTAATTAGAAAAGGTCGTACTGACAAATTTACAAAAACAAAAGCGCCAGCGCTTAAATCATGTCCACAAAGACGTGGTGTTTGTACTAGAGTTTATACAACTACTCCAAAAAAACCAAACTCGGCTTTACGTAAAGTTTGTAGAGTTCGTTTAACAAGTGGTTTTGAAGTAACTTCTTATATTGGTGGTGAGGGTCATAATCTTCAAGAACACTCGATTGTTCTTTTAAGAGGTGGTAGAGTTAAAGATTTACCAGGGGTTCGTTATCATACAGTTAGGGGCGCTTTAGATGCTACAGGTGTTGATACAAGAAAACAAAGAAGATCAAAATATGGTTGTAAAAAACCTAAAAAATAAAATTTATTAAATTTTATAATAAATAAACACTTCTGCTAAATATTTAAATGAAGTGAGTAATCGCTAAGCGGTGAAGAGGAGAAGAAAATGAGTCGAAAACACAAAGCAAAACCAAGAGTCGTATTACCAGATCCAAGATATCAAGACATTGTTGTAACAAAATTTGTTAATGCATTGATGAAAGGTGGAAAAAGAGCTGTAGCAGAAAAAATATTCTACGGAGCTTTAGGTCTAATCGAAACTAAAACAGGTGAAGAACCAATCAAAACATTTAAAAAGGCAATGTCTAATACAAAACCTGCTGTTGAAGTTAAATCTAGAAGAATTGGTGGAGCAACTTACCAAATTCCTGTAGAAGTAAGACCAGCTAGAAGACAGTCACTTTCAATTAGATGGTTAAGAGATTATGCAAGAAATAGAAACGGAAGAACTATGATGGAAAAATTAGCTGATGAATTTTTAGATGCTGCTAATAATCGTGGTGGAGCTGTTAAGAAAAGAGAAGATGTTTACAAAATGGCAGAAGCTAACAAAGCATTTGCTCATTTAAGATGGTAAAATATAGTTAAAAATTAATTAGTAATAAAAAAGCTTCCAAATGGAAGCTTTTTTTTCGTCTAAAATTTAAGATATAAATAAATCCTAATAGACTATTTCTAATTGAATAGGTAAATTCTGTACATGCACACAAAAGAAAATAAACACATAAATAATATAAGAAATATAGGTATTATGGCACACATTGATGCCGGCAAGACAACTACAACTGAGCGAATTTTATTTTATACAGGAAAAAGTTATAAGATTGGCGAAGTTCATGATGGTACTGCTGTTATGGATTATATGATTCAAGAACAAGAAAGAGGAATCACTATCACCTCGGCAGCCACAACCTGTAAATGGGATGATCACGTTATTAATATCATTGATACTCCAGGACATGTTGATTTTACAATTGAAGTTGAGAGAGCTCTGCGTGTTCTCGACGGAGCGATAGGTGTTTTTGATGCAGTCTCAGGGGTTGAGCCTCAGTCTGAAACTGTTTGGGCTCAAGCTGATAAGTATAATGTCCCTAGGCTCGCTTTTGTAAATAAGATGGACCGCATGGGAGCCAATTTTGAAAATTGTGTTACCGAAATAAAAGAAAAACTTGGTAAAGTTGCTGCCGCAATTCAAATTCCTATTGGTTGTGAAGAAAATTTCGAAGGAATTATTGATTTAATTAAAAACAAAGCATTGTATTTTTCAGAGGAAGATCAAGGTCAAACTATTCTTGAAAAGGACATCCCGGAAGAGTTTACCGATGAAGCAGAATTAAAACGTGAGGAACTAATTGAAACACTTGCTGACTTTGATGATCAATTTGCAGAAAAATATTTAAATGGTGACGATATTTCAATAGAAGACATTCAAAATACGATAAGAACCGCTGTTATTAACCAAGGTTTTATTCCAGTTTTATGCGGAAGTGCTTTTAAAAACAAAGGCGTTCAGCCTTTATTAAGTTCGGTAAATTTATATTTACCTTCTCCTATTGATAGAGGAGAAATTACAGGAGTTAGCGCCCATAAAAAAGACAAAGTTGAAGTTCGAAATCCAGATGTCAAAGACGCTTTTAGTGGACTCGCTTTTAAAATTGTTACAGATCCTTATGTTGGTTTACTAACTTTTGTACGACTTTATTCAGGAGAATTAAAAGTTGGACAACAGATTTATAACCCTCTTAAAAAGAAAAAAGAACGAATTGCTAAAATTTTACAAATGCATGCTGATAAAAGAGAAGAACTTCCTGTCGCTAAAGCTGGAGATATTGTTGCCGTTATAGGTTTAAAATTTACAACAACGGGGGAAACTCTTTGTGTTGATAATAAAACAATTATCTATGATTTGATGGAATTTCCAGAGGCTGTAATTTCTGTCGCGATTGAGCCAAAAACTACAGCAGACGAGAAAAAACTTCATGAAGTTTTAAGACAACTAGAAGTAGAAGATCCGTCTTTCAGTTATAAACACAATACTGAAACTGGCCAACTATTAATATATGGCATGGGTGAACTTCATCTTGAAATTATTGCTGATAGATTGATTCGTGAATTTAAAGTTGGTGTTCGAGTAGGTAAGCCGCAAGTATCTTATCGAGAATCAATCAAATCTACAGGTGAAGCAGAAAATATCTATCACCAAGAACAACTTGGTAAAATGCAGTATGGCCATATTAAATTAAAAGTTGCTCCGTTTGAAGAAAATTTAGTCGAAGTTAAAGAAAATTTACAACGAAGTTTACTTCCAAAAGAATATGTTGAGACAATTAAAAAAAGTGTCACTGATTGTTCAAAATCTGGAAGTTTAGCTGGCTACCCAATGACTATGTTAAATGTTGAAATAACAGAAGCAAAATTTAATGAAGATGAGTCTAGTGAAGTTGCCTATGCCATTGCTGCTTCAAGAGCTTTTTCTGAAGCTTGCAAAGGAGCCAGCCCTATTCTGCTAGAACCAATTATGAGTTTAGAGATACTTACTCCATCTGATTATACAGGTGATATTATTGCTGACATAAATGCCAAAAGAGGAAAAATTATTAACATGGGTTTAAAACAAAATAAAGAGATTATAAATGCCCACGTTCCACTTTCAGAGTTATTTGGTTATAGTACTGACATAAGATCGAAATCTCAGGGAAGAGCTTCATTTTCAATGGATTTTGAGTCTTACGAAGAGGTTTCTAAGCAGCTGACTAAAGTTATACTTGAAAAACAGGGCATATATATTTAGATTTAATAAATTAAATAATTTAAGGATTAATAAACAGGAGATAATTCATGGCTAAGGAAAAATTTGACAGAAGTAAACCACACGTTAACGTCGGAACAATTGGACACGTTGATCATGGTAAAACAACACTGACAGCAGCTATTACAATGACAATGGCAGAAATGAACGGTGGAGCAGCAAGGGACTATGCAGATATCGACAGTGCACCAGAAGAAAAAGCACGTGGTATTACAATTAATTCAGCTCACGTAGAGTATGAAACAGCAAAACGTCACTATGCACACGTTGATTGTCCAGGTCACGCTGATTATGTAAAGAACATGATTACAGGAGCGGCTCAAATGGATGGAGCAATCTTGGTTTGTAGTGCAGCTGATGGCCCAATGCCACAAACAAGAGAACATATTTTACTAGCACGTCAGGTTGGCGTACCAGCCTTAGT
>Ga0316204_10006632_pt1 | contig 17646 bp, 13 predicted proteins | sample 6monrhotite_MG_2_FD_205661 | JGI IMG/M metagenome (GOLD analysis project Ga0316204, IMG submission 205661) | Microbial mat bacterial communities from mineral coupon in-situ incubated in ocean water Damariscotta River, Maine, United States -... | ecosystem: Environmental > Aquatic > Marine >... | reverse complement strand
AATCTGGTGTACACACCAGCCGCAGACGCCAATGGCAACGCGCTTTTGACTTTCACCTTCAGCGTGAATGACGGTACCAGCTTCGCGGCTAGCACATCAACACTCATAATTGATGTGACGGCGGTAGAGGATCCCGTTGACGACCCTGTGCGTATTATTGGCACCTCTGCCGATGAGGCCCTAAACGGCGGCTCTGGCAATGATACGCTTATCGGCGGCGCGGGCGATGACAATGTATCGGGCGGCGCGGGCGATGATGTTATTTATGCAGGCCCCGATGACGACGGCAATGACACGGTTGACGGCGGCAGCGGTGATGACATCATTGGCGGCGCAGCAGGCGACGACTTTATCGAAGGCGGTGACGGAAGTGACACCCTGTACGGCGGTACCGGCAATGACACCATTTTTGCCACAACCCAAAACAATGAAAATGGTGACCTGAGCGGGAACACCGTCTGGGCTGGTAGCGGTGAAGATGCGGTAACGGGTGGTCTTGGATCTGATACGCTTGGTGGTGGTACTGGCAGTGATAATGTTGATGGCGGCAGAGGCACGGACTTGTTATTTGGCGGCGCTGCGGGCGATAGTGTGGGTGGTGGCGCGGCCAACGACACGCTGTTTGGCGGGGCCGGGGATGACACACTTGACGGCGGTGCTGAAGACGACCTGTTGTTTGGCGGTGCGGGCAGCGATACGGTTCTCGGCGGCACAGGCAACGACACGCTTTGGGCGGGCGCCGGGGACGACAACCTTACTGGCGGCACAGGCGCAGACACCTTCGTCTTCGGAGCCACCAGCGGCAATGACACCATCATAGATTTTTACGTCAGCGAAGATATCCTTGATTTTAGCTTTAGCGGCCTGGCTGATCTGGCAGCCGTAACTGCAGCAGCAAGCGACGCCAATCAGGGCGGTCAGGACGGCCTTCTGATTGATCTGGGAGATGGGGAGAGCGTGTTCCTTGTGGGCTTGGCCTTGGCTGATCTAAGTGCAATCAACCTGGTGATTTAGACAATGCCTGATCCTAATCGTGTTCTTGTTTTTGACATGGCTGCACATTTATAATGTAACTTTTACAGAGATTGGGCGAGAAGAAGTGTTGGGCATAAGTTTATAAATTTCCAGGATTGTTGCTGAGAGGTCTTTGGAACGAATTTTATTTTGCGAGAAATTAACACACCTTTTACCATGTAAAATTCCTATATCCCTCGTTTATAATCAGTATGTTATGGGTCTGTAAATCAGGCTTGTAGCGTGAGGGTCGCAGGTTTAAATTCCACCTCAGCACTTAAACCAAACAAGTCGGTACCCGCTGAGTGCCCTGCCTGAAAATCCAGAAATATATACTGGTTCATTATGAACGGTGTGTCGCATTTATTCTCGGTTATGCCGGTTCAGTAATCCCGTTTGGTTGGGCGTTGTCATTTAGTGCTTGCATTCATTTTGTACCCATTGTACCAATATGGCACAGGGTACATATGGTACGTTGATTATATCCGATACACAGGAGCATTGCTTATTATGGAAATAGTCATTGATATTGATGATCCGGCACCTTTGTTTGCGCAGTTAATTGAGCAAATTAAAGCAGCTGTTCTTGGTGGGAAGGTAAGCCCAGGTGATGCTTTGCCATCTATCCGGCAACTGGCAAGCGACCTGGAAATGAATAGTAAAACGGTAGCCAAAGCCTACCGATTGCTCGAGCGCGACAGCGTCATTCAAACCAAGGGGTACCGTGGTACCTTCATTCATCCCGATGCCGTGGTTAACAGCACTGTTGATCTGGCGGCGTGGGTTTCAAGCACACTTAATGAAACTATAGCTACATTCAGGAAAGCAGGCGTCACGGATAGCGAAATCCGGATTGCCTTTACGAATGTAATGAACAATCAAAATAATAATGGAGCCTAATATGCCCGTAACTTTTTCAATGATGGCCATATTGGCAGTGTTTTACGCTGTATTTTTCGGCCAGATATTCCTTCTGTCTATCTATTTCCCAGGCAAGCTTATTAAGCGCGCCCGGTATGTGCTGAAGCACTTTCCGCAGGCAGAATATCCCAAATTATATCCCGATTACTATGAAGGTTTCATGGGCGAGGCGCATAGACAGCTTGGGGTTTACAAGGGCGTGAATACGGCTATTGCCATCTTTGGCTTGATGATCCTTACCGCGATGTTGGTCAAGGGTTATGAGCCCAGCTTTAAAGGCGGTGATGAAATATTTGTTATGATGTATTTTGTACTTCAGGCAATTCCGCTTTTTTATGCTGAACTGAAAGAATTTAAACAGTTTCGGCTGATGCGTAGCACCTATGCAGCCAAGGTTCGCAGGGCAGAGCTTGCGCCGCGCCGCCTGTTTGATTTTATTTCGCCGGTTTATGTGGTTCTGGCGGTGGTAATGTATGGCCTATGGCTCGCCTTTTATCTGAGCGCGCGAGGATTTGATGATCCTCAAGTTGAGGAGGTCTATGCGACGCTAATTTTGATTACCGGCATGAATGTGGCCTATGCTGGCTGGATTGCCCGTGTGATGTACGGCAAAAAAATTGACCCCTACAAAGCCCAGACCGACCAGCTAAAGCAGATCGGCGTAACCGTGAAAACGTTTGTTTTCTCCAGCATCGGCATCAGTGTGTTTCTGATGTTAATGCAGGCAGCGGACCAGTATAATTTTGAAGTTTTTGATCCACCACTGGCTAGCCTCTATATACAATTCTGCATGGTCTTCAGCCTTGGTATCGCCATGAAAATACAAAGCCTAGATGACATTGATTTTGACGTTTACAGAGAAGATGAAGTATCCCTTCCCAAGGAGGCCTAATCTTTAGCTTTTGTATGGCGTCAATACCGCGATCAACAGGTATCTGCAGTTTTTCCTTAGGCTTCCTGCAGGCACCTGTTGATTTGCTTTTGGTTTACCAGGATTGATGAGCAGATTAAGCTAGCATTCTGCCCACCACCGGGATTTCAGTCCGGCGTTTAAAAGTGATGTAAGCACCGCATATCAAGGCGATAATTGCATGGTAAAAAAGTGACCCATCTACCATCTCCTCGCCGTTCACTATAAAATGGACATCAATGCCAAGCGGGCTGAACAGATGAAAAATAATAGCGCCAGCCATGGTGCCCATGGTCACAAGAGCGCCGAATACTCGTGTGGTTGGGATCAGTAGTAAAATAATGGCTGTCAGTTCTGCGATGCCGATAATGATGGCGCCGTAACTTTTAAAGAACTCCAGCCCAAGAAATTCACCTACAACGTTAAAAATATGTGTTGGTTGTGGGTGACCGCTAAACTTGAATGGCAGACTTGGCCCCAATATTAAGATGATGATAATAACAGGGATCCATTCCCGGTGTTTTTTGATAAAATCCATTTTCTAATCCTTTTTTCTTTTTGTTATCTTTTTATTAGATGCATCACGCTGTTCGCTTATTCAGGGGCTTTAATCACTTCCGGTTCCGGGTAAAGTTCTTCCATTGCCATCGACCGGCCACTTGGCAATACAATGCGGGCGTGATAGCGCTTAAGCAGGCGTGGTTCTGCCACACCGCAACTGTGAGCGATAATGCCTGTTTCCTTCCGCATATTTTGGGCATATTGCGCCACACGAACGGCTTTGTTTTCCGGGTCGAGACCGTATTGAAGCTTTTTATTATGGGTTGTGATGCCGGTTGGGCAGGTGTTTTTGTTGCACTGCAAGGCCTGAATGCAGCCAAGCGCAAACATAAAGCCGCGCGCTGAATTAACAAAATCCGCACCCGCGCAAAAAGCCCACGCCACGTCAGATGGATTTATCAATTTGCCCGAGGCACAAACTTTCACCCGTTCTTTCAGGCCGTATTTTCTAAGCATGTCTACAACGCGCGGCAGGCTTTCCCGTAGTGGCATGCCCATATTGTCAATCAAGCTCATGGGGGCGGCTCCCGTGCCGCCGTCGGCGCTATCAATGGTAACAAAATCAGGCGCGTTTTCGATGCCGCGCTCCAGGATGCGTTTGCATAGATTGTCAAAATATCCATATGCACCAATCACGGCTTTGAAGCCCACAGGCTTGCCGGTTATATCTCTGATATAACAGAGCATATCCAGCAGTTCGTCTACATTGCCAACCTCTTCATGGCGGTTTGGGCTGATAGCAGTTTTGCCCACATTAATGCCGCGAATTTGGGCAATTTCTTCTGTTACTTTGGCACCAGGCAATATGCCGCCTTTGCCGGGTTTTGCACCTTGGCTAAGTTTAAGCTCAAACATTTTTACTTGTTCGTGCGCAGCAACAGTCCTGAGTTTGTCTTCGTCAAAACCCCCTTCCGGTTTGCGCACACCGAATTTTGCTGTGCCTATCTGAAAGACAATGTCTGCGCCGCCTTCCAAATGATACGGGGACAGGCCTCCTTCGCCGGTATTCATCCAGATACCCGCCATTTTGGCACCCTTTGAAAGCGCGCGTACGGCAGGAATTGAAATTGCACCGTAGCTCATGCCGGAAATGTTGAAAATTGAGTTGGTTGCGTAGGGCGTTCGCGCATAAGGGCCTATGGTTACCGCGGCGGTATCGTGGGCATCTTTCTCCAGTGTAGGAAAAGGGCAATTTACAAAATAAATCGTGCCTGCTGGCCTTAAATCCCGTGAGCTACCAAAGGCTACGGTGGAATCAATATTTTTGGCTGCGCGGTACACCCATGACCGTTCCGCCCGGTTGAAGGGCATTTCCTCCCGGTCGAGGGCAAAGAAATATTGCCGGAAAAATTCACCCATATGTTCAAATAAATACCGAAAGCGAGCAAGTACAGGGTAGTTTCGGCGCAGGGTGCTTTCGGTTTGATATTTATCATGAATAAACATTACGGCGAGCCAAACAATAGCGAGACCAATCACGAAGATGAAGATAAATGCCAGCGTTTCTACCAGCCCCAATGCAAACGATGATATCTGTTCCATAACTGCCCTTGGATGGTGTTGAATTGTTACAATTGATGTCTTGGATGCATGCAATCTCAAAAAGGTTACAGGATGCATCGTTGCGTGGTCTATAGGAACTTCGATTTCTCAGGTGTATGGTTGAATTGCTTCTTGCGGTACGGGGTGCGCTAACCTGTTGCCTTTAAACGGCCATGTTGATTGTTCAGCATGTTACTGTGAAAGTGTCTGCAAGATGGATGAATTTTCCGCCAGCTATATTGGCGGTGTTCTGCAGCAGCGAATAACACGGCGAACAAGGCAAGGAAAATCCGTATGCGTAAGCGACCATCCAGAATAGCCGGAGCGACTTTAGCTGCTGTATTTACCGTTTCGCAGTTGGTCGTCGCGGAGCCAATTTTAGCCCCCAGCTTGCTCAATGACAGTGATTATAGTGAATATTGGGAACAACAGTTTTTGTTTGAAAACAAAACCGTAGTTACAAGCCAGTTTTTGATCGCCAATCTACCTTTTAGCAAACATCACGGTATGATGGTGGCAACGTTGAAGGAGCCTGATGCAGACACCGTGATTATCAAAAATGGCCGCAAGCGTAGTGGTTGGGATTTCGTAGCAGACGCACCGCAGTTATCTATTTTTCAGCATAAATTGTCGGGGGCCACGCCGGGCTTTAAATTACAACTGCATAACACCGCTGCCGAGCTTGATGTTGATTTTAGCGCACGGGGAGACGCTATTGCGTTGGTGGAAGCGGGTAACGCGCTTGGGCTTCCTGAAGTGGTTCTGTATGCGCCGTCCGCAACCGCAAATGGCCGGTGGCGTGACGGACCCGAAATTGGGGGAGCAGGCCCTGATGGTATATGGCATGAAATTGGGAGCGGCGTTGGTTACGGCTTACATGTAGTGCAAAACAAAGCGCCAAATGCGATGATGAAGCGCTGGCGCCGCTTTACCAGTACCAAATCAAACGGGCAGTATGAGCCCGTATTACACGTCTTTGAAACACCATCAGGCGATACGCATTTTGCGTTGCTTCTTGTTTCAGACGCCGGTGCTCCAATCCGCTTTGATGTAAATGACTTTACTCTCGGTACAGGTGATATGAAATGGCATGTTGAAGGCACAATGGGGAACAGAAGGCTTTCAGGGACAATGGACCTTGGGAACCTATTGGAGACATTCAATTTGAAAGATCAGCTTAACGGCCTTGAGAAGCTAGCGGCAGGATCAATGGCCGATGTTGGCCGGTTTCGCTATGCAGCCACCTATGAGTTTACCCTGCTTGAAGATGGTAAAGAAACAATTTTGACCGGAGAGGCGCTGGCGGAAGACATTCAAATGGGTGCGGTTAAAGCCAAACGGCGCAGATCTCGACGCTAGGAAATTCCAATGAGAAGAATTCGTGCCTAGGTCTTTGAGCAGAAATTACCCGGTATATGACCATGCAGGGCATAGATATCGATGCCTGTTTATAGGCATAAAGTGACATATAGGTAGCCCCTAGAGTCACATAATTATTGATAGTCTCTGAATTGAGAGCCGCCAGATAAATGTTCATATATATTTAAGAAACTTCTTGGAGGCAGCGCTACACGTGATAGATTGCCCCATGCAAAGTTAGTGATAAGTCTTGGAGCGATAAACATGACCGGAACTGCACAAAAATCAATTAATGTAGCCATCATTGGCGTTGGAAACTGCGCAAGCTCGCTAGTGCAGGGTATTTATTATTACGGCGCGGAGAGGGACAGTGATGCCTCTGGTTTGATGCATGAGGAACTGGGTGGGTACAAACCCTCTGACATTAAAGTTGTTGCAGCTTATGATATTGATGAACGTAAAGTAGGCAAGGACGTTTCCGAAGCACTTTTTACAGCGCCAAACTGCACTACTGTTTTCCATGCTGATGTACCCCATCAGGGTGTGGCCGTTAAAATGGGTAATGTTCTTGATGGGTATTCAGACCACATGGAAACCTATCCTGACACACGGCGTTTTATGCCCGGTGATGCCGCACAGCCAAATAAAGCAGATATTGTGGCAGACCTGAAAGCCACGGGCACTGATGTGATGATGAACTATTTGCCGGTTGGTAGCCAAAAGGCCACAGAATTTTACGCCGAATGTGCGCTTGAAGCAGGCGTGGCGTTTGTAAATAACATCCCTGTTTTCATTGCCAGTAACCCTGAATGGGCCGCGCGCTTTGAAAAGGCGGGTCTTCCGATTATTGGTGATGATATTAAAGCGCAGTTAGGCGCAACAATTGTACATCGGGTACTAACGGATTTGTTCGCCAAGCGTGGTGTTGCGATGGATCGCACATACCAGCTGAATACGGGCGGCAATACTGATTTTCTGAACATGAAAAATCAAAACCGCCTTGAGTCCAAGAAGGAATCTAAAACAGAAGCTGTTCAATCGGTTGCCGCGCACCGTATTGATGATGAAAACATCCATGTGGGCCCAAGCGATTATGTGGCTTGGCAAAACGATAACAAGGTATGCTTCCTGCGCATGGAAGGCCGGTTATTTGGTGATGTGCCAATGAATATTGAACTACGGCTTTCTGTAGAAGATTCGCCGAATTCAGCAGGGGTTGCCATTGACAGCATTCGCTGCGCCAAGGTTGCGCTCGACCGGGGGCAGGCTGGCGTGATTGAAGGGCCTTCGGCTTACTTCTGCAAACATCCGCCAATACAGCACACTGATGACGTAGCGCGTTTGATGACAGAAGCTTTTATCGAAGGCTCACATGTTTCAACTGTTGCGGTTGAAAATGGTGGCAAGTCAAAGACTGTTGCAGCGGAATAAAACCGCCTGATAAAAGAAAAAACAGGCGGCCCTGCATTTCAATATGAAGGGGCTGCCAAATACTTATATCCTGCCAGCAAAGGATAGATAATGGCTGATCAGGCGACGGGAGACGCTAAGGAACGCAAGGCCCACGAATATGGACGGCCTTTGTCCATTGAAGATGCTTCAAACCGCTTTGTCATTCACCCGCTTTCTGACCTGATTGTAAAAATGGGCATTATAACCGGTGTCAGCCCGAATATTGTTTCATTGGCCGGGCTTGCCTCCGGTATTTTTGCGGCTTTTCTGTATTATCAATTACCTCAACCAGCTTATGTGTTGGGGGCATTCGCAGCCATGCTGGGCTGGCACATTCTGGACGGTGCTGATGGCCGCCTTGCAAGGGCAACAGGTAAAACCAGTGCCTTTGGCCGCATAATTGACGGGGCGTGTGACCACCTTGTTTTCAGCGCTGTTTATATTGCTCTTGCTGTTCATATTGTTGATGCGGGCACATCCGCTGCCGTGTGGTGGCTGGTAGTGGCCGCAGGCCTGTCCCATGCGATGCAGGCAGCAGGGTATGAAGAACGTCGTCAGAAGTACCAGCGCAGGCTTGACGGCATAAGCCGTGAAACAGTGGAAGAAAGCCTGTTAACTGTTGATGGAAAAAAATCGGCTCTCGCCGTTGTCTATGACTATGCCCAGAAATTTGTTGCGGGCGGCAATTACGGTCTCGATGCAAAACTTGCGGCCCTTCATGGGGCTGAGGATGGCAAGAGGCAAGCCGCCGTGTTGGTGACAAAAACAGTGCCGGTGGTGCGCGCATGGGGACTTTTGAATGCGAACAATCGCACGTTTCTGATTTTTCTGTTTGCGCTTATTGGTCAGCCTGTTTTGTATTTCGCCTTTGAAGTGCTGGTGCTTAATTTTGTGCTGATCTTGCTAATGATTGTTGAACGAAAAGTGGAAAAAAGGCTTGTAGAAACTCCTGCGGCCGAGGCTGCTTGATGGGGGGAATTGACGACATTAAAGACATTCTGCGCGGTGCTTTGGCATCTCTCGGAGGCTTTGGTGGCAGAATGCTTGCCAGGTTGGCGTTAATGGTTGTTGCTGGCCAACTGTACGGCGCTGCATCGCTTGGCCTTTTGGGGCAAGTGGCAGCGATTACCGAAATTCTGGCAGCAATAGCAGTGCTGGGCTTGAAGCGCAGCCTTCTGGATATGCTCAGTGTGAAAAGTGCGAACGGCGATACGGCACGTATTATTAAAGAAGCACTTTTATCCTCACTTATTTTGGCTGTGTTTATGTCAATTGCGCTGGGTATGGCTTGGCCGGTTATGTTTCCGAAAGACCCGATGCCAGCGGTGCTATATATCGCCATTCCAGGCATTGTTGTTGCTGAAGTGGGGGGTACGGCTATTCGGTTTAAGCGCATTATCCGCTGGGAGGTTATTGCGCGCTGTGTAATGGAACCTTGGGCATTTCTCTTGGCGGCACTTATTTTTTATTCCTTTGGCATTGTAGAAAATGGCCTTATTGCCGCCTACGCCATTTCGGCTGTTGGCGCTGCGACGGGCATTGCTATTGGCCTTAGCGGGGCGATTGGCTGGCGTAAGGTTTTTGCTGCAAAGGTGCGTCCGCGTGCACTGTACCGGATACCTATGAAAAGCTTGCCTGTTGGCATTACGGATATCGGCGTTATGGGGTTCCGACGGCTTGATATATTGGTGCTGTCGCTGGTTGCAGGGCACCAGGTGACGGGAATTTATTATATGGCGCAGCAAATAGTGACCGTGCCACACAAAATTCACCAATTGTTCGAACCTATGATGGCGCCTGTGCTTGCGAAATTGCATCATGAAGCCAAGCGCGATGTGATCGGCGCAAAGCTCGCCGGGTTTTGCCGCTGGGTCTTTACGCTGCAGCTTGCCATTACAATTCCTTTTTTCCTTTTTTCAGGGGAACTGATGGGTTTATTTGGAAACCAATTTGCAATCGGGGCTTTGGTGCTTAGTACGCTTTTAATTGCCGAACTTCTGGATGGCAGTTTTGCACTTACGGAAACTGCGTTGGTATTTGCCAAGCCTCGTGTGCCACCAAAATTGATATTGGCGGCACTGACAATTGAACTGGGTTCAATCTTTTTCTTTGCTGCACACTGGGGCGCCGAAGGCGCAGCCTTTGGTTTCCTCACGGCTATGGCAAGCCTGGCAGTGGGGCGGCTTTATATGCTGAGGAAACATCTGGATATTACGATTATAGGACGTGCTTTTTTAATTCCGGTTGCCTTTGGCATTGTAACGGCCAGCGCGCTGGTTCTTTTGCGCCAAACACTGCCCATGACCGAAGGCGTTGTATTTGGCCCAACCATCCTGATTTCAATTGCGCTGTTTTTGGGGTTAGTGCGATTGTTGGCGCTTACACCAGATGATAAACTTATCCTGCAGCAGTTGAAGGCCCCTTAAGGCCCAGCCATTCTGCCGCCAACACATGCATGTCGGGGCTGTCTACATCAATCCAGAAGGCATCGCCAATATCTACGCCAATCGCTTTTTCGTCTGCGGCCAGCATTTGCATGCCACCCGATATGGAATAATCATTGGTCTCACGTCCACCTTTTTCAATTGCTTCAAAAAGTGCAGGTCCTGCCGCAAAAATTCCGCAGTCAAAGGCATTGTAAACAGCCAGTTCTTTGCCAATGCCTTTGATATGCCTACCAGCGAGCCGTACTTTTGTTACGTCCTCAATATCCACGTAGGGATTATCCAGACGTTTATCGATGGCCAATGCTACTTCGCCGTCTTGCAGGCTCGTTGCCAGCAGGCGTTCGTACAGAACAGGTTCAACCAGATGGTCGCACATGGCCAAACAAAACGGTGCATCCAGTACTGTCGCGGCTTTCAACACTGATAACCCGTTTGGATACATGAAGTCAGGGTTGTGGACTGTGTTGATTTGCCAGCTCTTGCGTGCACCAAGCTCGGCAAGGAAGGTTTCCAGTACATCGGCGTGGTAGCCTGTCACAACAGTTGCACGTTTCATACCTGCAGCAAAAGCGGCATTCATGGCGTGCTCAATCATGGGAATGCCGTCCAGTTCCACCAGCGGCTTTAGGTTCCCTTTGGCGCGGAGCCGGGTGCCCATGCCTGCGGCGACTATGAGAAGGTCTTCAATCATCTGTTTGTGCCTGTAATATTGGCTGACATTTCTACGTGCTGCCGTTTTTTATAAAAACTAAGGAGGGCAGGAAGCAGTGTCCAGGTTAATATCAAACACGTGCCAAAACCTATCAGTGCCAGCATACCCATTGATCTGAGGCCGCCCATGGATGCGGTAATCAGGCCACCAAAGCCCAACATGGTGGTTAGGGTGGTGATAGAGGCTGCGCGGCCAGTGGTTGCCATCACAGCGCCTGCTGGCTCGCTGCTTTCCTGAAAGCGTTTATATATATGAATACCATTATCAACCGATATGCCAATAAGAGAAGGCAAAATCACCATGTTGATAATCGAGAGAGGAAGCTTAAAGATGGTCATGAAAGCAAGGGTGATCAGTAACCCGGTGATGGTGGGTATTAATATGATGGCCGAGGCATGGAAGGACCGCACAAACATAAACACTAACAAGATGGTAACACCGCCCACAAGTGATACTGCCCGCACGGCATCTGCTTTCATCAAGGACAGCATTTCAACAAAAATAAAACCTTCTGAAGCGGGGTTGTACGTTATGCCGTTTACGGTAAATTCGGCGGCATCATCATAAAACTGCCGCGCCAAATCCGCGTCGTCCATCGTTACTGAATTATAGATGTACATCAGGTAACCGGGCTGGCTTTCGTCGCCCAAATAAACTCGCCGCATAGCGGGAGGCAGGTCGGTTGCTGTAAGTTCGTCAACTTCTAGGTATTTAGCTTGATCCTCCAGGTCTTTCGGTAGTGTGCCCGCATCTTCTAGCTTCGACCACATGCGTTTAATTACTTTTAGGCGGTCGGCTTGCTCTCTTGCATCAGGTACAAAGTTCCGCACGCTGGATAATTTGGCGATTGTAGGTGTGTCGGTATCTGTTTTTGTGTAGGCGTCAAAATAGGCCTCAATCGCTTTAACTTCTTCAAGCGAACTTACTACCAGCACTGCTCGGTCATGGCCGCCTTTGAAAATATCTTTAGACTGATTGGTAGCCCATAGATGGTCAGCCGAACGTGCTGCCTGAATGTTTTTAAAGTTCTTTTCGAAACTTAGCTGCGGTGCCAACACAGAGGCCAATATCATAACAGGCAAAAGCACCACGAGGGTGGCCTTGGGGAAGCGGCTTCCTATTGACCAACGGTCCAGCTTTGGTGCGCCGACTTCTGTTTGTGCTTTGGCGGTTTTGACAGGGGCATGTTTATGCCAATTGATGCGGCTCTCAAAGACCGATAGCAACGCTGGAAACACACTATACATTGCGGTGTAGATCAACAGAATGCCGGTGCCCGCAATAAATCCAAATTCACGGAAAGCCCGGAATTCGGTAAACATCAAGGCATAAAAGCCCACAGCTGTTGTAAGGCCTGCCATAAAGGATGCTTTGCCGGTAAGGCCAATAACGATAGCAATAGCTTCTGTGTGTGGTGTGCCTGTGGCACGGGCTTCAGCATAGCGGCTGTAATTATGGATGCCAAAATCAATGCCTAGCCCAAAAAGGATTAATGCCAAAAATATGGTGATCAGATTGAGGCCGCCAATAACAATAGCGGTTACGCCGATGGTCCAAATTATACCTGTAACAAGCGGCAGGATAATAAGCGGCACCACAACAAAGCGCTTATAGTGTGCCAACAACAAAAGAATGATCAGGCTCACGCTGCTGCCCAGCCCGACAACCACATCGTTCACTACGGCGTCAAACTGTGCCACTTTGTTGCGGATGCGGCCAGCAATGCCAACGCGCATGCCGTCTGCGGGCGCATTTAAATCAAGCGCTTTGATAATGGCGGCCACTTCCGCGATCATGGTTTTAGCTTCGCCCAAACCTTCATGCCCCGACTTTGGCCAGATAACCAACGCTTGGGAGCGTCCGTTGTCGGAAACAAAATGGCGTTCTGTTTCAATGGGCTCTAGCAGCTTGTCGCGGTCGGTTAGCTCCGCGCCTTCGGAACTTTCGTCCGCCGGTTCTGTGGCTTCGGTTTCGATGCTGGAGGCCTTAACACCGCTGTCTACAAGGCTGATACTTAGGTCGATGCCTGTTGTTTTTTTGAACTCCTGGGTGGTTGCTTTTAGCATTTCACCTTCAAGGGATTGCTCAAACTTTTCCAATTGCGGTACGCTTAATTGCAAAAGTTTATGGCGTTCAAGCACGGATATATCTTCAAAATACTGAACGCTGTCTACCCACGCCAAACGGCGGGTGAAGGCCTCAAGCACCACAAGGGTACCTTCAATTTTGTCGCGGTCACTGCCTTCTATAACCACCTGGATTGACGCAAAACTGCCAGCTTTTTGTTTGGCGGCATTCAGAGTGTGCACACTGGGTGCATTTTCAGGCATTAGTGCATCAAGGCGTGTTGATACTTTTAACCCCTGTATAGCTTGAAACGCCAGCACCAGCAGCACGCCGGCCACCAGCAAAATAAGCCAGCGCCCCCGGGTTGCCCATTCGGCAGCTTTCATACTCCAGATTGGTATCTGCAAAATCCCACCATTTGAATGTATTAAAGTGTAGCTCTATCGAAGCTATAGCTGAATTTCCATATGTTTAACAATCCATAAGCTGACAGAGCCATCAGGTTGAGGCGATTTTATGTCCTGCGATCCTAAAAATGGATTTCTGCCTTTTTTGATGGTAGCGTCGCGGCGGTAGCGCTATGCAGTCAATTGCATTTACAAACCCGGGGCGCAAGCATGACCGACACTGACATTAAACTAACAGAATATAGCCACGGCGCTGGTTGCGGTTGTAAGATATCGCCGTCAGTGCTTGACCGAATGCTGGAGACCAGCCTCACAATCGCACCAGACCCCAATTTACTTGTAGGTAACCAAAGCCGTGATGATGCCGCGGCATATGATGTTGGCGGTGAGCGCGTAATTCTCAGTACTACTGATTTTTTTATGCCCATTTGTGATGATCCGTTCGATTTTGGACGTATTGCGGCAACCAATGCCATCAGTGATATTTATGCCATGGGCGGCCAACCCATGATGGCCATTGCCATTCTTGGCTGGCCGGTTGACAAATTGCCCCCTGAGGTGGCGGGCCGTGTGATAGACGGCGGGCGTGCAGCGTGCGCAGACGCGGGTATTCCGCTGGCGGGTGGGCACAGTATTGATGCACCCGAACCTATTTTTGGCCTTGCAGTAACGGGGCAGGTTGATAAAGCCAATTTGCGGCGGAACGATACAGCTCGTGCAGGGGATACGCTGTTTCTTACCAAACCACTTGGTATTGGGGTTTTGACAACAGCCCAGAAGCAGAAAAAGCTGCGGGATGAGCACCAGTTTCTGGCACGTGACACCATGTGTATATTGAACAGTATTGGGGCCAAGCTCGCGTTACTTGATACGGTTTCAGCGATCACGGATGTTACGGGGTTTGGGTTGCTTGGCCACCTGAGCGAAGTGTGCGAAGGCAGTGGTTTGAAAGCAGTATTGGATTTTAAATCTGTGCCAATACTAGCGCCGGTATGTGATTATTTGGAAATAGGCTGTGTGCCGGGCGGCACCCATCGTAATTTTGAAAGTTACGGCCATAAAGTGAGCGTGCTTGATGCCCCTCAACAGCAAATACTGTGTGACCCACAAACAAGCGGCGGCCTGCTGGTTGCTGTATCTAATCCGGAAGACGCTGAACTGAGTGCCTGTTTTACCGAAGCCGGGCTTGATTTGGTGCCAATTGGCCATCTCGTAGCACAGAGCGATGGCCCGCTGATTGATGTGGTGTGACCAAGCCTGTGCCAAAGCCGTCATGCATACGCGAAGATACGAAAGATTATCGCAGACTTTTCCTTGAAAACACGCCGTTTTTTGATGTGCGCGCACCGGTGGAATTTAACAAGGGTTCGGTCCCTGGCGCAGTGAACCTACCGTTGATGACAGATAGCGAACGCGAGGCAGTTGGTATTGCCTATAAAAATGAAGGACAAGAAGCTGCTGTTGTGCTTGGTAATACACTTGTCCAAGGCGTGACAAAAACAGACAGAGTTTCGCTGTGGGCGGAGTTTGCCGTAAAAAACCCGTTCGGTTATTTATTTTGCATGCGTGGTGGCATGCGGTCGCAAATCAGCCAGCGCTGGATGGCTGAAGCAGGATCACCCTATCCTCTGGTTACTGGCGGGTATAAGGCGCTGCGGCGTTTCCTGATTGAGGAAACGGACCGGTTGGTTGCTGCCACCAGCTTTATTGTCGTTGCGGGACGCACCGGTACCGGGAAAACAGATTTCCTCGGCGCTGTTACCAACATGATTGATCTGGAAGGGCTTGCGTGCCATCGGGGGTCCAGCTTTGGCAGGCGGTTAGCTGGCCAGCCAAGCCAGATAAATTTTGAGAACATGCTCGCAGTAAGCCTGATGAAAGTAACGGATGGTTACGGTGGCCCTGTGTTTATTGAAGATGAAAGCCGCCGGATCGGTGGTTTGGAAATTCCGCCTGTGTTGTCACAGAAGATGGCAGATGCTCCTACCATATTGATCGAAGAACCAATTGAAGAACGTATAGAGATAATTCACCGTGATTACGTGGCTGGTATGCGGGCTGAATATAAGGCCGCCTTTGGGAAAAACGGCGGGTTCGAGCATGGCGCGTTTTTGTTGGCAGCTTTAGCGCGCATAAAAAAGCGCCTTGGCGGCATGCGGCACCAAGCCATTGAAGCCTTGATGCAGCAGGCATTAGACACACAATGTGAAACAGGCTCTGACGATGGGCACCGCACGTGGATCAGGCGGCTGCTCACCGATTATTATGACCCCATGTATGAATATCAGCTGGCAAGCCATAGCCGAACCATTTTATTCTCCGGTAGCCGCGCTGAAGCGATTAATTGGGCCAGCTCTCAGACGTGATTTCGGCCTGATATAGCCCTAGGTGAACGTCATTACCCCGTCGTTCACCCGTCCAAATTTTAGATGCATCAAGTCAGAAATATAATTCTGGTGGTTCCGCCACGGTGGCCGGGTACCCTGTTTGGGCAGGTCGTCAAGCGCGCGTGTTATATAACCGGATTTTAAATTCAACAGCGGTTCCTGGCCAAGCAGGTCGCCTTCAAAGTGCGGTATACAAATCTTAAATCCGTTCTTTTCCATATGGTTCAACAGGCGGCATACATAGTCAGCTGTAAGGTCGGCTTTCAATGTCCATGATGCATTGGTGTAACCTACGGTCCAGGCGAAGTTTGGCACGCCGCTAAGGGTCATACCTTTGTAATTTGTAGTCTTGCCCAGGTCCAGCTGCTTGCCGTCTATCACTAGCGTCATGCCGCCCAGTGTTTGCAGGCTAAGGCCGGTCGCAGGCACAATAATATCAGCTTCCAACTGCTTGCCTGACTTGAGCAAAATTCCGTCTTTGGTGAAGCGGTCGATATGATCGGTAACAACCGAAGCCGAGCCATCTTTTATAACCTTGAAAAGGTCACTGTCCGGTACCGCACAAATCCGCTGGTCCCACGGATCATAGCTGGGCGTATAATCTTTTTCGATATTAAAGCCCGGGCCTAGCTCTTCTTTTACCATTTTAAGCAATCTGGCCTTGAAGGATTTTGGGTTTTTTCGGGCCAGTTTGTACACTAACATGGTCATCAAAACATTTTTTGTGCGGGCTACTTTATAGGCAAAATAGTTTGGCAGCCATTTGCGTAACCAGTTTGCAAGGCCGTCTTCGCCGGGACGTGAGACAATATAGGTGGGTGAGCGCTGCAGCATGGTGATATGCGCTGTTTTTTCTGCCATTGAAGGAATGAGTGTTACGGCGGTGGCACCGCTGCCAATCACAACAACTTTTTTGCCAGCGTAATCCAGGTCTTCGGGCCAGTGTTGCGGGTGAACAATTTTGCCACTGAATTCAGCCATGCCTTTAAAATCGGGTAAATAGCCGTGTTCATAATTATAATAACCGCTGCACATTGAAAGATAATTACAGGTTAATGTTTCGGGTTCATCCTTGCCTTCAACGGCAATTTCTAGTGTCCAGCGGGCCTCTTTTGTTGACCAGTTGGCACGGGAAACTTTGCGGTTGAATTGTATCTTGTCTCGCAGACGGTGTTCATCGATGGTTTCGTTCAGATAATTCAGGATTGAAGGCCCATCAGCAATGGCCTTGGCTTCTTTCCAGGGTTTGAAGCTATAGCCCAGTGTGTACATGTCGCTGTCAGAGCGAATACCAGGGTAGCGAAACAAATCCCAAGTGCCGCCGATGGCAGCGCGGCCTTCCAATATGGCAAAGCTGCGGTCGGGTGACTTTTTTTGTAGGTGGCATGCGGCCCCAATTCCTGAAATGCCGGCACCAACAATCAAAACATCAAAATGCGTATCACTCATAACTGTCTGTTTCCTCAGTCTTTGCCAGGGTGGCGTGTGAAGACGCCGCTTTATAATTTTACATAGGGCCAAAAATGTCCATGTAAAGCCCTTTGATTTTACTTGGCCAGATTGTTACAGGGTAGCGGCATGCGTGTGCAGATGAACTACATATGCAAAACAATCACCCTTGCGCTTCGCCGCTCATTTGATAGGGTGTGCGGGCATTCACTTGAAATTTCGGAGACCCTGATGGCTTTGCATGTACATAAGTTCCTTCAAATAGTGTTAATTTTGACAGCGCTGTCAAATTTATCTGGCGCTGCTGTTTACGCGCAGTCAAAAGTGCCAGAAACAGAAATGAGCAACGCTGTAACAAGCTTGCGGGCTGAAGTGCGCGGCCCCAAAGCTATTTGGGTAGATGTGGAGGCCGCAGTGG
>Ga0316204_10006631_pt1 | contig 17649 bp, 12 predicted proteins | sample 6monrhotite_MG_2_FD_205661 | JGI IMG/M metagenome (GOLD analysis project Ga0316204, IMG submission 205661) | Microbial mat bacterial communities from mineral coupon in-situ incubated in ocean water Damariscotta River, Maine, United States -... | ecosystem: Environmental > Aquatic > Marine >... | reverse complement strand
ACTCACCAAGTAACTGCCCCGCCAATATTCTTGCTGTTGGGCGATTTAAGCGGTTAATACAAAACTCTAGATTTTTATCGATCATTGATTTATTTAAAATGGCTTCCAGACCAAGCCTTGCATCACCTAGCGTACCAGTGACAAAAATAACATCACCGGCTTTAGCTGAATTTCGTTTTAAAACAGCGTCTGGCGACACAAAACCAGTAACACTAATGGTAATGCTCAAGGGGCCACGCGTAGTATCACCACCTATCAAACAGACATTATACTGCTGTGCAAGTTCGGTAAAACCAGACATGAAACTTTTTAACCAGGCATGATCTAGCTCAGGTAAACTTATCGCAAGACTCACCCATGCGGGCTCTGCACCCATTGCAGCTAGATCACTTAAATTTACCGCAAGTGATTTATAACCGATATCTTCGGCTTTTGTCGTTTCTGGAAAGTGCACACCGCTAATCAGGGTGTCGGTGGAGACCGCAAGTTGCTTGCCGGGTGGTGGTGATAACAAAGCACAGTCATCACCAATACCCAGCACAACATCACTGCGTTTAACTGAAGCCGTTTTGAAATATTGATTAATTAAATCAAATTCTGACACAGCGTTTCACTTATTCTGGTTTATGACTCAACACGCATATGCGGGAATAAAATAACATCACGAATAGACGGTGCATCCGTTAATAACATCACCAGTCGATCCACGCCTATACCCTCTCCTGCTGTGGGTGGTAAGCCATGCTCCAGAGCGCGAATATAATCTGCATCGTAGTGCATCGCCTCATCATCACCGGCATCTTTTTCGGCGACCTGTGCTTTAAAACGCTCAGCCTGATCTTCTGCATCATTTAACTCAGAGAATCCATTGGCAATTTCACGACCACCTACAAAAAATTCAAAACGATCGGTAATAAAATGGTTATCATCGTTTCTGCGCGCCAGTGGAGAAACCTCTGTTGGATACTCGGTAATAAAGGTTGGATTCATTAAACGATGCTCCACGGTTTTTTCAAAGATCTCAATTTGAACTTTGCCTAAACCATATGAATCTTTTAGTGGAATCTGTAAATTTTCTGCTACCTTACGCGCCGCATCAAGACTGTTAATATTTTCCGCGGTTAAATCAGGATTAAAATGTAAAATCGAATCAAACACTGACATTCGTACAAACTTACTACCGAAGTCATAGGTATCACCCTGGTACTCAATTTCTGCTTTACCAATCACGTCTCTTGCCAGCCCATGTAACAGGGCTTCGGTAATATCCATCAGGTCTTTGTAATCTGCATACGACTGGTAAAATTCCAGCATCGTAAACTCAGGGTTATGTCGCGTAGAAACACCTTCATTACGAAAGTTGCGATTTATTTCAAATACTTTTTCAAAACCACCCACCACTAAACGCTTTAAATAAAGCTCAGGTGCGATACGCATAAACATCGGCATATCCAGTGCATTATGGTGAGTTTCAAATGGACGTGCTGTAGCACCGCCGGGGATGGCCTGCAACATTGGTGTTTCTACATCCATAAAACCGCGATCTTCGAAGAAACGACGAATATAAGTAATGATTTTTGAACGTAGCTGGAAGGTTTTACGCACTTCCTCGTTCATTACCAGATCAACATAACGTTGACGATAACGGGTTTCCTGATCAGATAATCCATGGAATTTTTCAGGCAACGGGCGCAAGGCTTTGGTTAATAATTTAACATTAGTTACTTTAACTGATAACTCATCGGTTTTAGTTTTAAACAGAACACCTTCAGCACCAACAATATCACCAACATCCCATTTTTTAAAACCCTCGTTATACAGGCCTTCCGGTAATGCATCACGTTGTAAAAATAACTGGATACGACCAGACATGTCCTGAAGCTGGGCAAAACTGGCTTTACCCATTAAGCGTTTTGCCATCATGCGGCCCGCAACCTTAACCGTTACGTTTAATTCTTCTAATTCTTCTTTGGTTTTACTGTCATATTCAGCATGACATTCTTCTGCCAATGTATCGCGACGAAAATCATTGGGGAAAGCATTGCCCTTTTCACGCATCGCGGTTAATTTTTCACGACGTTGAGCAATCAGCTTATTTTCATCAACTGGCTCTGCGTTGTTTTCTGATGTTTTATTTTCTTCAGTCATAATACTTTTATTTCTTTATGCTAAATAACAATTGATTAATATGTGTTTGTCGTATTCATTTAGTTAATGATACTGACTTTGTAGGTGCTCCTTCAGGTGCACATAAACTACATGATTTCTTAATAACTTTTTTGTGCTCCTGTAAGGAGCACCTACATAAAAACGCGGTTTTACAAACCACTTTTCAGACTGGCTTCAATAAACATATCCAGCCCACCGTCTAATACAGCCTGAGTATTTCCAGTTTCCACATTAGTGCGTAAATCTTTTATACGTGATGCATCAAGCACATAAGAGCGAATCTGACTACCCCAGCCAATGTCCGATTTGGTATCTTCAAGCGCCTGCTGATCACCACTGCGCTTTTGCATTTCCAGCTCATATAACTTGGCTTTAAGCTGCTTCATCGCACTGTCTTTGTTTTTGTGCTGTGAGCGATCATTCTGACACTGTACTACCACATTAGTTGGCATATGCGTAATACGTACCGCAGACTCTGTTTTATTTACGTGCTGACCACCAGCACCAGAGGCCCGGTAGGTATCAATACGCAAATCAGCTGGATTAATATCAATTTCGATATCATCATTAACTTCAGGAGATACAAACACCGAAGCAAATGAAGTGTGGCGGCGGTTGCCTGAATCAAAGGGTGATTTTCGAACCAGTCGATGCACGCCGGTTTCTGTGCGCAACCAGCCATAAGCATATTCACCCTGAAAATGAATAGTAGCACCTTTTATGCCCGCGACATCACCCGCTGAAGCTTCAATCAATTCTGTTTTAAAGCCGTGTGCCTCACCCCAACGCAAATACATACGAAGAATCATCTCTGCCCAGTCCTGTGCTTCAGTGCCACCAGAGCCAGACTGGATATCCAGATAAGCATTGTTTGCATCCATTTCACCGGAAAACATACGGCGAAATTCAAGCTCTTCAACCTGCTTTTCCATCTGATCCAGGTCATCACTAACAGAAGCAACACTCTCTTCATCGTTTTCTTCAACTGCCATCTCTAATAACTCGGCAGCATCTGAAAGACCAGCATTTAACGTTTCAATGGTTAATACAATGGCTTCCAGGCGAGCTCGGTCTTTACCGAGTTTCTGAGCGCGCTCCTGATCATTCCACACATCGGGCTGTTCAAGCTCGCGACTGATTTCATCTAGCTCTTCCTTTCTGACATCAAAGTCAAAGATACCCCCTAAGGGCATCACGGCGCTCGCAAAGATCGGCTATTTTATTTTGAATGGGGTTAATTTCCAGCATGGGGAGTAAACACTTTAAGCCACTGAGTAAAAGCGCGATATATTACAGTATATTGGGGGTTTCAGCTATATTTCAAAGAAAATCAAAAGATTAAAAGAACAGGCCAAGCTATTTATCCGCAAATAAACGCAAATTATTCGTTTGTGCGCCTACGGCGTACTACACATTTGATTTTTTGATTCTATTAGCGTTTTTTTGCGTTCATTTGCTGACCACCAGCTTTTGATTTTTTAGCCACATCATCCCGCAAATACACAGGTTGAGCCTGGGCAGCTGGCACAGACTGCCCCTGACTATGTGCGTATGCTGCTAGTTCGGCAATTGAACCTGAGTGTGGCAGGCAATCGGGATATTGATGCGTTATGCTGCCAGATAAACCCTTTACTAATTGTCCTTCATAACTGGCCCAGGCTGTACCTGCACCTGTCCACTGTCCATTATCAGCTAACACCACTGCCTCAGGGGCACTCACCTGCTCTTTGTCCACAAGCTCCATTAACCCGTTATCCGCTAACTGATAACTGCCCCAGTACATACCGCCCATTCTGGCATCAATACCAGAAAGCACTTTTTCATGCTGATGTTGTTGATAAATAAATTGCGCCATTGAAGCCAGTGTTGAAACAGGCACTACGGGTAAATCCGTTGCATAGGCCAGCCCCTGCACTACGCCGGTGGCTATTCGCACTCCGGTAAATGACCCCGGGCCACGACCAAAGGCCAGGGCATCAAGCTGATTTAATTTGATATCTGCCTGATTCAACAGCTTTTCAACCATATTGAGTATTAACCGGGTGTGTTGCTGTGGTGCAATCTCAAACAGTTCCTCAATTTCACCCTCAATATACAAAGCCGCTGAGCAGGCTTCGGTTGCGGTATCAACAGCTAAAATTTTCATGACTCAGTCACCACACTCGACTCCTCTTCCCACGATTCATAAAAAGCCTGTACATCATTGATGCGGGGGGTTTGTGGCATATCGGGTAAACTTTGAATAAACACTTTACCGTAGCGTTTAGTTTTAATTCGGTTATCGCCAATCATCAATACGCCATAATCTTTCATATCCCGAATCAGTCTTCCCGCACCCTGTTTTAAGGCAATAACCGCCTGGGGTAACTGATAATCCATAAACGGGTTGCCACCCTGATTACGAATTCCATCAAGTCTTGCCTGCATCACCGGATCCCCGGGAGAGGCAAAAGGCAATTTATCAATAATGACACAGGATAGTGCTTCACCGCGCACATCTACACCTTCCCAGAAGCTACTGGTACCTAACAGAATCGCATTACCCAGATCGCGAAACTTCTGTAGCAATTGATGCTTGGGTAAGCTGCCCTGAATTAAAATCGGATAATCGAGTTTTTTCTCCAGCAATTTGTTGGCTTCGTTGAGTGCGCGGTAACTGGTAAACAATAAAAACGCCCGCCCTTTACTCGCTTTTAATACCGGCATTGCGGCTTCAATGAGTTTTTCTGTGTAATTAAAACTCGAAGGTTCTGGCAGGTCTTCTGGTAAATACAATAGCGACTGCTGCTGGTAATCAAACGGGCTATTCCAGTTGCCAAATTCATACTCCTGCAAGCCTAAACGTAATGCAAAATGGGTAACATCATTACCCACTTTGAGTGTTGCCGATGTAAATATCCAGCTACCGGGCAAAGACTCTCGTTGCTGCTTAAATAATGCCGCTACATCCAGAGGTGTGGAATGTAAAACAAACCCCTTACTGAAGGTTTCGTACCAGTAAATCGAAGGTGTTTCATTATCAATACTCACACCGTAATTTTTAAATCCCTGATACACACCGAGGCATCGGGTATAACACTGCTCTAGTCCTTTTCCTCGTTCTGCCGCAATATGCAGAATTTCCATTAATTCATGCAATTCATCAATCAGCTTTTGCAACGCTTTTTGCAGGGCGGGCTTGTTTTTGATTTTTAACCAGGCATCCCGCTGACTGTCAGCTCCCAGGGATAAACGAAATTGTGCAGTAGCGGTTTTTACTTCATCACAGGCATCACGAATAGAAAACATATCCGGTGCATCTTTGAGCTGTTCCGCGATACAGTCATTAATTAAATTATTAATTTGTCGACTACTACAGCCTTTTCCAAAAAAACGTGCAGCCACTTCAGGTAACTGGTGTGCCTCATCAATAATAAAAGTTTCAGCGGCGGGTAATAACTCACCAAAACCTTCTTCTTTTATTGCCATGTCCGCCAGTAACAGATGATGATTAACCACTACCACATCAGCTTCCTGTGCTTCGCGTCGAGCTTTAATCACAAAACAGTTCGACCACTCAGGGCACTCACTACCCAGGCAGTTATCTGTGGTAGATGTCACAACAGGCCAGACTCTTGCATCTTCTGAAATCTCAGAAACTTCCGCAACATCTCCGCTATACGTCTTTTTGGCCCACTCTTTTATGGTGGCAAGGTGGCCCTGGGTTTCTCGGGTTAAATAGGCCTGCTGATGAGAAATATCCAGACGATATAAACACAGATAATTTGCCCGTCCTTTTAGCAGTGAACAGGGTAAATCTATGCCCAGCGCTTTTTTGACTACGGGAATATCGCTGTGAAATAACTGGTCCTGCAAATGCCGAGTGCCGGTTGAAATAATCACTTTGCGATTAGAGGTAATGGCGGGCACCAGATAAGCAAAGGTTTTTCCTATGCCCGTGCCCGCTTCTGCAATCAACACTTTTTTCTTCGCGATGACATGCTCAATCGCGGCACTTAATGCCTGCTGGCCTTCGCGTGCAGTAAATCCATCAAGGGTCTCAGCGAAACTACCGGTTGCACTTAATAAATCTGATGCCTGACTTGTTAACACGTCTTTTAAATTTGACTCACTCAAGGCTGTATTCCTTCGCGCGCTGTTTGAATAAGCTTGTCATTAAAATACTTCAAATCAGCATTATTTTTAATAAAACTATTGGAGCGCTCAGCATGCTGACGAGTTTGTGGAAACTTACCCTGATACAGGTACACCTGAGCCATACGTGACCAGACTTCCGGGTAACGAGGTTTGATACGCAACGCTCTTTCCAGCGTTGCCAGAGAAGCATTATATTCACCCTGTAAAAACTGCTGATCAGCCTGCCCTAGCAAATCCTTAATGGCTTGCGGCATATGATGATTATCAGCAACAGGTAAAACCCCGTCATGTGAACCGGGTAACCCCAGGTTAAGCTGTGCGCAACTGAGCAGAAGACTCATAGCAAGCGCTAAAACACTGAGTTTAATAGATTGGCCAGTTAATTGAACAAGCGCCTGAGTTGATTTAATATACCGCCAGATTTGCATTCGACTTTCTCTATGGGAGCTGACCCTGAAATAAAGGGCAATTCTACCGCACCCTGACAATATTTTTCAGATAATCCTCCGCTTTGAGCATCAACCCAGTGATTTTCTATACCTGGGGGTGGCTGTCGCGAGAAGCTGCTGATATCAAGTTGCTGCATTACATTAGTCCATACACTTAAAGCGCCGGAAGAACCGGTTAAGCCAGTATTGGTATTATCATCTCGCCCAATCCAGACCACGGCCAGAGACTCATCTGAAAAACCGGCGAACCAGCTATCACGTAAATCATCGGTGGTGCCGGTTTTGCCAGCCAGATCATGAGGAATGTTACGCTTCAGGGACTTAGCTGTACCGGTTTGTGTGACTTCATGTAACACATGGTTCACCAGATATACCGATTGTTCATTCAGCGTTTTCTCCGACTCCAGCGGATAACGCTTTAACGGTTTGCCATCTTTATTGTGCACTTCGCGAATGACCTTCAGTGGCACATGAAAACCACTGGCTGCGAAGGTCTGGTACATATTAGCCACATCCAGCGGTGACAGACTAAACGCACCAAGGGTCATTGACGGGTAAGTGGGTATATCTCGAACCACGCCTAAATTATGCAATGTGTCTGCAATGTCGGCTAAACCCAGCTCTAGCCCAAGGCGAACTGTAGGCACATTTCGTGAAGTGTTTAAGGCCTGCAACAAGGACACCTGCCCTTTAAACTCTTTATCATAATTTTGCGGTGACCAGGTCTGGTCTTTTGCCGTTTTTATATGCAGAGGCGTATCATCGAGCAGGGTTGCCAGGGTATATTTTCGAGGCTGCTGCAATGCGCTAAGATAAATCGCCGGTTTTATTAATGAACCCACCTGGCGCACCGCATCCAGTGATCGGTTAAAGCCGGGAAAATCCGGGTTCCTGTCTGATACCATTGCCTTAATCTCGCCTTGCTGACTAGAAGCAACAATCACAGATGCCTGCAATTCACTACTCGCGTTCTTATCTCGCTCAAGTCTGGGTAATATTCGCCTCACGCTGGCTTCTACTTTTGACTGAACGATGGGATCTATACTGGTAAAGATTCTTAAACCCGCAGATTTTAAATCATCTTCATTATAATCCTGCTGTAACTGTCGCTTAACCAGATCCACCAGGGCAGGAAAACGATTTTTAGAAAAGCTCGGTTTATTGGTGAGACCGAGTGATAACTGTGAATATTTATTTAACTGAACTTCAGAAATAATTTCCTGCTCAAACATTAACTGAAGCACCTGATTACGTCGTTCTTTTGCGCGATCCGTATGTTTTCTTGGCTCATACCAGGAAGGCCCTTTTACAAGGCCTACTAACAATGCCATTTGATCTCTACGTAATTGCTTTAAATGTTTAGCAAAATAAAACTGGCTGGCCAGTTCAAATCCATGAATCTGTTTACTACCACTCTGGCCTAAATAAACTTCATTAATATAAGCTTCTAATATCACCGCTTTGTCATAATGAAACTCTATCAATAATGACATAATGGCTTCATTAATTTTTCTTACCAGTGTTCTATCCGGAGAAAGAAATAAATTTTTCACCAGCTGTTGTGTTAACGTACTGCCTCCCTGCACTGTTTGACCGGCCATAATATTGGCCAAAAAAGCTCTCGCAATCGCACGAGGATCCAGCCCCCAGTGTTGATAAAAACGACGATCCTCAACCGCAAGCAATGCCACAACCAGATCATCAGGTACTTCACTTAGTTTAATGATTTGCCGCTCTTCTTTCTTTGCTGGATAGATTCCTGCAATTTTTGCTGGTTCCAGGCGCAGCAGCGATATTGATTTATCAGAGTAAAGCTCGTGAATTTTACCTACTTTATTATTATATATACTCAGGCGCACACCCTGTGATTTTTGCTTACCGTCCCAGAAAGTAAAATCCCGTGCAATTAATTCAATATGTGAACCGTTGAGTATGCGATACTCGCCCGCCTGAGATGGTCGAGTATTTGTCTTGTGATAATTGAGATGCGTCAGCTCTTTACTCAGGTCCTCAATCGATAACACTTTATCCTGATATAACTCTAACGGCCTGGCATAAACATGAGAAGGCAGTGACCAGATACGACCAGACATTTTCTCGCGTATCTGCACATCAAGATAAACCACATATGAAATAAATAAAATCGCAAAAGCCGAATAAACCATATATGCATACTGGTTAAACAAAACATGCTTTATTTTTGAGCTTGATTTGGTATTAGAACTGGGGGCTGATTTAGAATGTTTTTTTGATTTTCGCGAAGTCTTAGTTGAGGCTTTTGCTTTTTTTGCTGGCATATTTAATATTGGTTATTTGATATGAAAAAAATCATTATATCAAGTGAATGGAGGCAGGTGGCGGCACTGGATCAAATTGATGAAAATAATATTAAATAGCTATATGTTTTTGCCCGGTGGTATCAACAAGGTTTCAACATTGTTTTTTATATTATGGCGGGAGTGGTGGGCAAAAAGGCGAGCCCACCCTGCTTGTGTTTATTTAGAGCTGCAAATGGCGATAGATTGTGACTTTAGCTTATCGACAGGTTGACAGGAATCGTGCCTTTTTCTTATCTTTACAGGGATCGGCTTCAAAACTTGACCTGTTGTCGCCGCTCTTTTTCGCCTGACTTGCCTTTGCCTCAGTAGTCGCTTTGGCTTCAGCCTGTTTTTGTCTGGCTTTTGCAGCGGCTAATTTTTCCTCTTCAGCACGTTTACGACCAGTTTCACTTGATGCAGCACGTTTAGCATCCGCTTCTCTTTGCGCTTTTCTACGTGCTACGGCAGCGTCTGCTTTGCGTTTTTTCTCTAGCTCTTTTTTCCTGGCCTTTGCTTTTTCTTCTTCAAGTTTTTTCTTATTGCTTGCTTCTAATGCCTGTACACGTTTTTTAGCTTCTTTTTCACGAATTCTAACCAGCTCTTCTTCAACAGCAATCGCTTCATGCTCAGCTTCAGGAATGCCATTAAATGTGGCTTTATTCAGCCAGGTTAAGGCATTATTCAGGCTTTTAGGCACACCTACACCTGCGGCATACATTTTGCCCAGAAAGTACTGCGCATCGGCATTACCCGCCACCGACTCCTGGCGTAAAATACCCAGCTGTGATTTTGTGAAGTCATTGAGGCCGTTGCTCTGGATTTCTAAATATAAAAGTTTATAACTGGATTTTTTATGATTCTGAGCAGCAGATTTTTCATACCATGACTGGGCAACTGCAAGATCTTTTTTTACACCGTTGCCCTGTTCATACATTTCACCCACTTTATACTGGGCTTCCGGATTACCCTGCTCAGCGAGTTTAACCTGAAAACGAAATACCCCTGCAGATACATCAGAAAAAACGACAGGAGTCTCGGCATACAGCTGAGCTGGAACAAGCAAGCACATTGTGAATATTATGTTATAAAGGTTTCGCATATTGACATCACCGCTAACAAATAATTCCGTTTAAAAATCCACTCCCCGTAAGAATTTACAGGGAGCAATGACTTCTTGTACTTCAAGTTTAGTTGAATTTTTTAATGATTACTCATTTGTTGGCTAAAAACAGTTAACCTGATTCAGCTGTTTAAAATATCACATCTACTGATGCACTGATTAGTGTTGCTGTGTCGCCATTTGTGAATCCTGCAGGTAAAGCATTAAATAAACCTGTGCTACCGGCGTTTGTCTGATCAGGCTCAATTGACTGGACTTCAAATTTAAAAGCCGCACTATCATTGATTTCATAACGCACACCCAGAGTGATTGAGTCCTGAGATACGCCGGGGTTTGGTGTAGCAGGGCTTGGGCTAGCGCCAGCTAAAGGATCTGCTTCAGAATTAGCAATCGTAATATGCGGTAGATAGTTTCCCATTCGATAACCTAATGTCACATACCAGGCATCCTGATCTGGGAATAATGCTGACATGCTATTAATAGCACCATCAGTAATATCACGAGTTACAAACTCAGTGTAACCGACAAAATTTCGAACATCCCATGACAAACCTGCACTAATTAGTTGAGCATCACCTTCAGCTGTGAATGCCGGTGGAAATCCACCACCCGTTAAATCTGATGTTTCAACATCAGTTTGCAGAAAACTTAGCTGAAAAGTAAATGAACGGGAAGCCACCTGAACAGCCGCGCCATAAAAGTTTGAGGCATCAAACTGAACACCGCCATTGGTGCCAGGAACCGCTTCAGTATTGGTACCTATATAGGGCTGGAAAATTAATGACATTCCACCCACATCAGCCTGATATAAAGCCTCTAAGCCATTGATCGTGTTAATTGGGTTATTTCGATAAACTTCCTGGGGTGGGCGAATCCAGGGATAGGCATAGCCTACTTCAATATAATCAGAGATTAAAAATACGGGTTCTTTAACTTTACCACCACGAAGACTGAATGAATCAGTTAATGCCCAGTCCAGATAAGCCCACTCGATATCCAGGTCGAAGTTTTCGTCTGAACCCGCCGCAAGCACCTGAGCAACCGCCTGCATATTCTGTGCAACATCTGCGGTTATCTGCAAACCAAATTTGGAGTCATTATCAAAACGGATATCATCCGTCACTGTATCAAGGTAAGTTGCATTTTCTTGATCATGGGTTGCAAAACCCGCTGATAAAAACCCATCAAACTCTATCGCACTCGCTTGATGTGCCATGGCTAGAGCTGCAACACTGGCAGCACCTACGATTACTCTCTTCATGAATAGCCTCGTTTTTGTTTTATTTAAATACTATATAAGTACTTAAGAATATGCTGTATACATCTGAAATTACTAGAGTTTCTCCAATATAGTGAATTACTGCCATCAGGTCAATTACCTATTTGTGTTACTGATTTAAATAAAATCAACAGGCAAAGACCATTATTGTTAACTGGCTCTCACTAATATTCTCTATGCTATTGATTCTAGCCAAGTAATTAGGTAAATACCGAATTATTTATGTCGAGAGTGCTCTCTTGTTTTCTGAGATGATCTTTTTTTAGGGCTTTTGCCAAATACCTGCTTACCGGGTTTCTTGCGTGGTTTGCTTGCTGCAACACGCTCCGCAAATGGATTAGCGCCGGTTTTAAATTCAAGACGCATGGGTGTGCCTTTAAGGCGCAGGACATCAATAAAATAATTCATCAAATAACGCACATAAGCTTTGGGTAGCAACTCTGTCTGGTTACCATGCACTACTATGATTGGTGGATTCATGCCCCCCTGATGTGCATAACGTAATTTAATGCGACGCCCTCTGACTATCGGCGGCTGATGCGCCTGTACCGCATTATCTAACATACGGGTTAATTCTGAGGTGGATAACTTTTTAGTTGCTGATGCGTAAGCTTTGTTTATCGCCTTATATAAAACACCAACGCCGGAACCATGCAGGGCAGAGATATAAAATATTTCCGCAAACTGAACGAAGCTTAATCTACGCTGAATATCTTCCTTAACCCGCTCCTTATCGTATTCAGTCATGCCGTCCCATTTATTAATGGCAATAATCAGTGCACGGCCTGAGTCAATAGCAAAACCAAGCAGATGCAGGTCCTGATCACTGATTCCCTCTCGAGCATCAACCATAATAATGGTGACATTGGACTGATCTACGGATTGCAGTGTTTTAATCACACTGAATTTTTCGATGCTTTCCTTAACTTTTTTCTGCCGCCTGACACCGGCGGTATCAATCAGGGTATATTCACGACCTTCGTGTTCAAAGGGAATATAAATACTGTCGCGGGTGGTTCCCGGCATATCCATTGCAACGACTCGTTCTTCGCCAAGCATGCGATTTACCAGGGTAGATTTACCCACATTGGGCTTACCCACAATGGCGACTTTAATGCCGCGGTGTTTATCTTCAGTTTCTGATTCCCATTCCGGCCATTGCGCCAGTAGTTTATCAATAAGTGAAGGTACGCCTTTTTTATGCGACGCGGCAATAGGGTAAGCGTCTGCGAAGCCCAGGCTGGCAAATTCAATTAGCGACTGCTGTACATCAATTCCATCGGTTTTATTAACCACCAGATGAATGTTCTTACCAAGACGACGTAACTGCCTGGCAATGCCTTCATCACCCGAGGTGAGACCGGCACGGCCATCTACCATAAAGATAACCAGATTGGCTTCATCGATCGCCTGTAAGGTCTGTTTGGCCATTTGCTGGTCTAACTCTTCTGATTCACCACTTAAGCCCCCAGTGTCGATCAGAATATAGGTTTTTTCATTATATTGCCCATGCCCATATTTTCGGTCACGGGTTAAACCCGGCGAGTCAGCAACCAGTGCATCCCTGCTCTTTGTCAGCACATTATACAATGTGGACTTTCCAACATTAGGTCTACCTACCAAAGCAATAACGGGCAACATACTTAAATTCCAGGTTTAAACAAAAGCGCTGAACCACTCAATTCAATTCAGTAACTAATGATATAGAGCAATATTAATAAAAGAGACTCTGAATTTTTTCATGATAAACAACAAGGGGCCCCAAAGGCCCCTGTGCTTATTTTATCTCATTACAGGCGTAGCTGCGAGTAGAGATTCTCTTCGCAGTTCATCAACCTAGGGGCTTGCTGCTTCTGCACCGCCCATTGTAGACATAATCTGTTGCATTGGGTCGATGGGTTTTCCGTTAATCAAAAGCTCACCCTGATGCATACTGATATTACTAATGAACACACCTTCATTCATTACCAGCCAGCTCTCTGAGACCAGAGCATTAATGCTCGTATCTATCTGTCTGTTTAGCACCGCATCATTCATAGTTGTCTCTGATCCATCTGCCCCCGCCTCCGCATTTTTCACCTGCCAGCTAATAAACTGCTTTAAAAGTGGCTCATCAATAGACAGGTTTAATTCCAGGTTAATCGCGTTAAGCAAAAACATAGGATCTGCTGGTGCCTCTTCAGTGATCCCTTCAAGTAAAAGGTCCATATCCGCTTCAAGCTTACCCAGCTCACTGTTTATACTCAGCGGGTTAATATTAATTTCAGCTTCTTTAATCAATGCGGGTACCAGCCCCATGATTTCACCGGTCAACATTGCATTAATCTGCTCAGGGGGAATTCCCTCTTTTAGCTGGTTCTCGGCTTCTCTTTGAAGATTCTGAATTTGTGTAAGACTTTGCGCATTTAGACCATTAAGGCTTAGATTAAGACTTACTGGCCCAAATTTCTGATTTGATGCAAGCACTTCAGTGGCACTGATTTGTGCACCGGAATTAATCAAAGCGTTATTCTCTGAGGTTACCGAACGAAGTGTAAAGCCACGAACCGCAAACTGATCTTCGCCAGAGTCTATATCCAGCAAATCAAAAGACATAACTGAATCACCAATAATAATTTGATTAGCACCCATAGTGCCTGAAAAGCTAAGCTTGATTGCTTCTACATTCAGAGAAAATGCTGCAGAGTTGATTTTGAATACCGGAATCACAGCATCACCTTTCATCTTAGCATTAGCAGATGAGAAGGTTTCATTGATAACAAACCCTGAAGACTGAACAGTAACCGGCCCCATATCATCTTCAAACGTAGTATTGATTGCCGGTACGTAACCCTGAGTATCAACATCACCGGCAAAACTAACAACAGACTGGTATACCAGTGGATTTTTACCGCCAAAGATTTTACGCACCATTTCTTTTTGCGCAGTCGCAATATCAAGCTGACCTTTTATGACTGCAGCTGCTAAAGGTGATTTACCCTGAGCTAACAAACCCAAATATAGCGGACCATGTATGATCTCATCTTTAAAACGGATTTGTTCTTGCATATCAGGTAACTTGAGAACAACCACAGCATCAGATGAAAAAATCCCCTGCTCATACTCCACTATCTGCATATCGACCTGTAAGTTCTGAGCAACCTGATTGAGCAGATTCGAGTAATCAGACTTTACCTTAAAACCAAGAGCAAAAGGCGCTGCAGCAAGCAAAATGAAAAGAACGACTAATAGCCATAAAATGATTTCTACAAAACTGATTCTTTTTGTGCTCATACCTATCCTTTATATTTTTAGGTCCAGTTTGCCAGGTCAAAACAATAAAGTTACTGCTACTAATTAAGACTTTCCTGAAGTTTATAACGTAGACTACTGAATTTTCTAACGATTATAGGCAAAAAATAGTCATGCAGCCAGTCTGAAAACTAAAATCAACTATTTTCTGTTGCTAGCTTGATGTGGTAGGCAATTAATTCCCCGTCACGGGTCATCACATATAAACGGCCGTTATGCACAATAGGCGGTACGATAACACCTGAACCATCTGTCTCAACACGTGCTACGAAATGTCCGTCAAATGCAGATAACAGATGTATGTATCCTTCAAAATCCGCAACAACAAGTGTGTTTCTCAGAACAACAGGTCGGGTAATTTGCCTCGCCTTAAGCTTTTCCTGTTTCCAGAGCGTTGCGCCATTCGCTGAGTCAAGCGCCCAGATATGGTCTTTATCATCACTTAAAAACAATCCGGTAGTCGCAAACTCAACACCGGTATAGGTTGAAAGCTTACGGCTCCAGGCCATCTGGCCACGACGTATATCGATAGATACAACCCTGCCCTGGTAACTACCCATATATAACGTGTCTTTGTCGATAACCGAGTGGCCATCTATATCCACAAGACGCTCCAGTTCTGATCGGCCGCTCGGTGAAGCAACGGCAATATCAAACACCTCATGACCATCTAGCAGATCAAGGGCAACCAGCCTGCCATTATCAAGGCCGGCAAATATGTAACCCTGCTTTATAATCGGCGAACTGTTACCACGTAAACTTAAAGCAGGTACGTCTCGTTTATAGGTCCATACCTCATTGCCATTTTCAATGTTCAGGGCAGAAATTCGACCATCAACAGATCTTATAATCACCCGGTTAGCAGCAATTTGCGCCGGCATTAATACTTCCGAGGAAGCATCAACCTTCCACTTAAGTTTGCCTTTTGCATCAAGCATGAGCACATGACCATTACGACCGGTTAATACCAGATGATCTTTATTACCACCAACACCACCGCTTAACACCAGGTCTAATTGCGTAGACCAGAGCTCTTTACCGTTAGCGAGTTTATAGGCACTAACTTCGCCCTGTCTGTCAGCAACAACAATGACATCATCAACAATTAATGGAAAAAGTTTTATATACTGCTGACCAACGCCCGAGCCTGTACTCACACTCCAGAGCTCATCAATTTTCAGAGACTGTTCAAAATCTACCAGTTCAGCAGGTGGTTCTGAGTTATCTGAGTCACCGCAGGCGGCTAAAAACAAAGCGCTTAAAAAAATCAGGAAATAACGAATCATGCGGAAGGTTCAGTGCTTTCAGCTGTAGATAAATTAATAGAAGAGTTAATCGCAGGCTCACCCAGGTCGTCAATTTTCAACTGAAGCCAGCGATTAACACCACCGGTAAGAATTAGCGCCTGAGAATATGCCGCTCTGGCCTGTTCACTTTTACCCTGAGATACCAGAACATCACCTTTTAATTCCAGGGCCATTGCCTGAAAACTTTCCGGAAAAGACTGACTTAATAAAGCCAGTGCCTGATCAGCTTGCTGAGATGTCATATATAAACGAGCAAGTCGTATTTTTGCCAGATATTTTAATTCATCCTGACGTGCATTATTTACAACCCAGTCAAGTTGCTGTTGAGCCTTTATGTATTCCCCGGCGGCCATTTGTTGCTTGGCAAGTAACAAGGCAGATAAACTCGCATAGGGTGTATCAGCGTATTCTGCCACCAGAGTATTCACCCGTGTCATCTGCTCGTTAGCAGACTCACCAGTCGCATCAGGTGAAGCTTGAGCCGATAGTATTTGCTCATAAATCACACTGGCTTTTTCTGAGTGAGCTATAGATTCGCCCTGATAATATTGCCAGCCAAAAATTGCGCTAATACCGACCGCAATACCGCCAACAATCACAGCGGCGTTATCATTCCACCATTTTTTAATCGCTTCGAGTTGTTGTTCTTCTGTTTCAAAATCCATAATCTATCTCAAATATTCAATTGTTTATGTACAAAAAAGATCTTATAAAATAGTTTTTAATGCACTTACCAGTTCAGACATAGCAACATTTTGCTGGTCTGCTTTTTCACGTAATAATTTAATACTAACGGTTTGATTTGTTATTTCATCGTCACCAATCAATAGCGCAACTCTGGCAGCCGATTTATCGGCTTTTTTCATCTGGCTTTTAAATGAACCGCCGCCACAGTTTGTTTGCACAATCACATCGGGGAGTTCGTTACGCAAGGCTTCGACAAGAGGCATGCCATCAAGTTGCGCCTGCTCACCCTGTAAAATAACAAAAATATCCGCTGCATTATCTACTTGCTTACCCGCATCTTCAAGTAAAGAGAGCAATCGCTCTATACCCATGGCAAACCCTGAAGCCGGTGTAGCCCGACCACCAAGTTGCTCCACTAAACCATCATACCTTCCACCGGCGCAAACCGTTCCCTGAGCCCCTAATGCATCAGTCACCCATTCGAAAACCGTTTTGCAATAATAATCCAGACCACGTACCAGACGTGTATTGATTGTATACTCTATGCCCGCCTTATCCAGCGTTGTGGTTAGCTGCGCAAAGTGCTGCCTGGATTCATCATCCAGATGATCCATCAAACTGGGAGCCGCATCGATCATAGATTGCATAGCAGGATTTTTACTATCCAGTACCCGCAGAGGGTTTGATTCTAAACGACGTAGAGAGTCTTCATCCAGAATTTCTTTATGCTGAGTCAGATAATCAACCAGTATCTGGCGATAAACACCACGTGACTCTGCTGTGCCCAGGGTATTAAGCTCAAGACGTATATTATCGAGCCCCAGAAGTTTCCACAGACGCGCGGTCATCAAAATTAGTTCAGCATCAATATCTGCCCCAGCCATGCCATAGG
>Ga0316204_10006630_pt1 | contig 17653 bp, 9 predicted proteins | sample 6monrhotite_MG_2_FD_205661 | JGI IMG/M metagenome (GOLD analysis project Ga0316204, IMG submission 205661) | Microbial mat bacterial communities from mineral coupon in-situ incubated in ocean water Damariscotta River, Maine, United States -... | ecosystem: Environmental > Aquatic > Marine >... | reverse complement strand
AAGAAATTGCATCGGGCAACACCGACCTATCACAACGAACAGAAGAGCAAGCCTCAAGCCTGGAAGAAACTGCCGCCAGCATGGAAGAACTCACCTCAACCGTGAAACTGAATGCAGAAAATGCCAAGCAGGCTAATCAACTGTCACAAAGCGCCAGCACTGTCGCAGAAAAAGGCGGAGCAGTTGTGCATGAAGTAGTGGGCACCATGAGTTCCATCAACGAGTCTTCACGTAAAATCGTAGACATTATCTCCGTGATAGACGGCATCGCCTTTCAGACCAACATCCTCGCCCTGAATGCAGCAGTCGAAGCGGCCCGTGCGGGAGAACAGGGTAGGGGCTTCGCAGTAGTTGCCGCTGAAGTGCGCAACCTTGCACAACGCTCTGCGGCTGCGGCTAAGGAAATCAAAACCCTGATTGATGACTCGGTTGGCAAGGTCGAGATCGGCTCCAAGCTCGTAGACGACGCAGGCAAGACCATGGAAGAAATCGTCAACGCAGTTAAATCCGTCACCGACATCATGTCCGAGATTAGTGCGGCCTCAGCAGAACAAAGCAGTGGCATCGAACAAGTCAACCAAGCCATCACCCAAATGGACGAAGTGACGCAACAAAATGCCGCCTTGGTTGAAGAAGCGGCGGCAGCGGCTGAATCACTGGAAGAAGAAGCACAAAGCCTCACCCGCTCAGTCAGCGTGTTCAAAATGGACAACACACACAAAACGCATTCCTCAACTCCCCAGCTAACCAAGCCCAAGCCCAAGCCTTCGCCAACGAAAAGGCCTGTCACCGCTGGGAAAGCTACTCCATCCAAGCCATCCTCGACTAAATCTGCTGGCGAAGAGTGGGAAGAATTCTAAATAGGGAGAGTGACATGGAAACGAACACAGACAACAGCGCGGTAGGAGGCGAGTACCTCACCTTTACCTTGGGCGTTGAAGAATACGGCATGGACATACTCAAGGTGCAAGAGATACGCGGCTATGACGCGGTTACCGCAATAGCGAACACCCCCGCCTTTATCAAGGGCATCATCAACCTGCGCGGCATCATCGTGCCCATTGTGGACTTACGCATTAAATTCAAGCTGGACAAGGTGGACTACGACCAATTCACCGTGGTCATTATATTAAACCTAGCCTCACGCGTTATCGGTGTGGTGGTGGATAGCGTATCCGACGTGTTAACGCTGAGCATAGAGCAGATCAAAGAAGCCCCTATGCTATCGGCTGCGTTGGACACACGTTACATACTAGGACTGGGCACGGTGGAACAGAGAATGTTGATTCTGGTGGATATCGAGAGATTGATGAGTAGTCGAGATATGGAGTTAATGGAGGAAGTGGTTGCGTAGTCAAACAAGGGGAGGGGGTTACCTCAGGTGACAAACTATATTTACTAAAGCCAAACTCGAAAGCCGCTATGCCTACTTTATGTTTCATAGCAATTAGCAAGAGCAAGGCTGACTATTTCGGGAGCAATATATGAGTGATAAAGCAACAATTTTCATTGTGGATGATGATGAGTTCGCTGCAATGGTTACGACTGACATCCTTAGTTCCGAATATGCTGTGCAGCATGTGGTCGATGGCCAGTCTGCATTGAAATTGATCGCTGAACAGCAGCCTGATTTATTGCTGCTTGATGTTGATATGCCGGGCATTTCCGGTTACGAGGTATGTCGTTCATTAAGAGAAGATTCGGATGTTTCTGATTTGCCGATTATTTTTCTTTCAGGCATGGTTAGTGACGAAGATCGTCTTGCAGGCTATGAGGTAGGGGGGGATGACTATCTGACCAAGCCAGTATCAGCGGATGAATTGCGTTCCAAAGTCAAAATCCAATTGGCGACTTATGCCGAACGTCGCCGCCTTAAAAACGATCTATCCAGTGCGTTTTCTACCGCGATGACGGCGATGTCTAGTTCATCAGAAATTGGTGCTGTACTTCAGTTTGTGCGCACTAGCTTCGAGTGTCCTGACTATTCAAGCTTGTGTACAGAAGTGTTGAATACCCTCAGCTCATACGGGCTTGAAGCCAGCGTGAAAATTCACGGAGCACAATGTGCTGCATCGCTTTCTCATAATGGCGGCTGTTCGCCTTTGGAAGAGTCTGTACTTAGCAATATGTCTAGGCAAGGTCGCTTGTTTGAGTTCGGTTCTCGTACCTCTTGTAGCTATGAACATATCACCATCATTATTAAAAGTGATGCGCGTGGCGATCCAGAACGCCACGGACGTATGAAAGACAATATTGCATGGTTGGCGGAGGGGGCTAATGCGCGTGTTGTTGCACTGGACAGCATGGCATCAGTGGGTAAGCAGCATGCGGCTCTCGTACAACTAACCGCAAGTGCCAGTAAATCATTGCAGGGTATTGATCAGCGTCATCGCGAGCAGGGAGCTAGAAGTAGCCAAATATTCCTAGAGTTGCAAACAAATTTTGACCGTTCCATGTTGACCCTCGGGGTTACACAGTCACAAGAAGAGGAGTTGGCAGTAATGCTTCAGGGGGCTGCGGATCAAGCGCAAGCCTTGTACGACGAAGGTTTGGAAATTGGCTCTCACATGGAAAATATTCTAAAACAACTTGAAGATGTCGGCAAATAAAAGCTGGCAGCGCAGCGTTTGCCAATGTTCTGGCATGAGCTATACGACATCATATTTAATTAGGGCTTAATACACATGGCTGCCAATATATTTATCGTTGACGATGATGAGTTTTTTCGATCAATGACTCAGGGCGTTCTTGAGGAATGCGGTTATTCGGTTGAAACTGCACCGGATGGATTGTCTGCCTGGGAAAGGATTAATAGCTCACCCGCTAAATTTGATTTAATTCTGCTCGACAAAGAAATGCCGCACCTTGACGGCATAGCTTTGTTGAAGCGGATAAAGTCGGATGTTCGCCTTAAAGATCTACCCGTCGTTATGTTGGCCAGTGGAACGAGTCAGGAGGACATCATAAGTGGACTGGACGAAGGTGCGTATTACTATCTGACTAAGCCATCAACCGTGGCGGTATTAAAGCTAGTCATAAAAAATGCGCTAGAAGACTTTATACAAAAGCGCGAGTTACGCATATTGATTGGTTTGCAAGCAAACTATTTGAACCTCTTGCACAAAGCGGAGTTCAAAATTCAAACTTTGTCGGATGCTCGAGACCTAGCGTTATTTCTGGCAGAAGCGAGTACTGACCCTAATCGTACTGTTAGTGGTTATTCAGAGCTTTTAATTAATGCGATTGAGCACGGCAATCTGGGTATTGATTATGAAGAAAAAAGTCTTTTGTTGAGTGAAGAGCGTTGGAAAGACGAGATTGAAATTCGCTTGAAAGATTCCTGTTATTGCGCCCGCATGGTGCATGTGACCCTAGAGAAAACGACTACGACTTGTATCGTGACAATTGCCGATCAGGGTGAGGGCTTCAATTGGCCTGCGTATCTTAATTTCAGTCCGGAGCGAGTATTTGACTTGCACGGTAGGGGCATAGCGATGTCTAAGGCTACGAGTTTTGATAGCTTGGAATATTTGAAAAATGGCAGTGTGGTGGTAACAACTGTTCAATTGCGAAGCTGAGTATGTTAACACTCCAACAAAAATTGATTGACATAAGGTTCTTTGCAAACACGCTATTCAAACTGCCTGTTGCAGAGCTTCTCAAGATGCTTGGCGTGTCGATCTGTTATGCACCTCTTGCCTGGATTGTTAATATGCACTTTAATCCAACGGGAGGGGATAGTATTTTCTTTCTTGCCAGTGGTATTGCACTGGCGGCTTTAGTGATTGGTGGCAGGCGGTATTTCTGGGCGGTACTTCTAGGAGCATTTGTTGCATCAATGTATTTAGGTGATGCGTTTTGGGTAGGGGGTGCCAAGGCCACTGGTAGCGCCCTGTCTGCATTGCTCGGAGCTTGGCTAGTTGAGCGCGATGGAAGGTTTGATGCAAAATTATCGTCTTTTCGAGATGTTACGCAGATATTTCTTCTAGGTGGCCTTGTAGGAACTTCTGTCAGCGCCATTATTGGTACGACAGCGCTACTGTATTCTGGTGTGGTGATTGCTGATAAATATATTGCCAGTCTATTGGCTTGGTGGATGGGGGATACATTGGGAGTGCTCTTGATGACCCCTTTGATCTTAGTATGGTGGCCATCCGCATTAAACCCTCTCCCCAGTTTTTCAGTCAAGAAATTCGCTGAAGCGGCACTTATTTTTGTCAGCACATTCATCGTTGGGAGCATAGTTACGCTAGGGTGGCGACCTGAGATGTTTTCTAATGAAGCTCACTGGTTTTTAGATAAAGTTTCACAGGGTTACTGGCTGTTTTTGCTTACCACTTGGGCTGCTGTACGCTTGGGTATGCGGGGTACGACGATTATTTTATTGTTGGCGGCTACAATCGATGTGATTGGGTTTTATCAAGGAACAGGTTACTTCGGTTTAACTATAGGTCACATGGTTAGTTACTGGTATTTTACTGTTTCACTCTCATTGGTAGGCATGATATTAGCCACATACATCGCGGCAAATGAATCCTTGACGAAATCACTCTTTATGAGTGAGGCTGCAATAAGTAAGGAACTTAAAAATGTAGTGATGGCTCTTGATCAGCACACAATTGTCACTATCGCTGATATACGGGGAAAAATTACCTATGCAAACGATAAATGTTGCGCAATTACGGGTTATTCGCGCAAAGAATTGCTGGGGCAGAGTCACGACATCCTGAATTCAGGTGTACATCCCCACGGTTTTTTCAGGGCTATGTATCGCACCTTGACCCACGGTCACGTTTGGCATGGCGAGATATGTAACCGCGCCAAGGATGGAAATCTATTCTGGGAATATGTCACCATCGTTCCCTTCATCGGTGATTCAGGTAAATCGGAACGCTACGTGGCGTTGCGTAGTGATATTACTGATGCCAAGCTCAAAGACATTGAGTTAGAAAGATACCGTCATCATCTTGAGGAGTTGGTTAAAGAGAAGACGTCAGATCTGCAAAACAGTGTTGAGATGGCAAAAAAAGCAATGGCCGATCTAAAACAGCAGAAGTTTGTGTTGGATCAGCATGCGATTGTGTCCATGTGTGACATAGATGGTCGTATTTCTTACGGTAACGACAGGTTTAGTCAAGTGAGTGGATTTTCTCGCGCTGAGTTTATGGGGAAAACACACGACATTTTAAAATCAAACTTTCACTCCGAAGCATTTTTTCAGGACATGTACAAAACGATTGCCACGGGGGATACCTGGCATGGTGAGATCTGCAATCATACTAAAGAGGGATGTGTTTATTGGTTAGATACAACCATCTCAGCATTTAAGGATGCGAACGGAAAACCTCGCGAGTACATTGTCGTGAGTACGGATATTACGGAACACAAACGTGTTGAAGAAGCAGCGCATGCCGCAAGTCGCTCCAAATCTGAATTTTTAGCTAATATGAGTCATGAAATCCGTACGCCAATGAACGGGGTTATCGGCATGGTGGATATCTTGCAGAAAACCAAGCTCACTGTTGCTCAGCATCGTATGCTTAATACCATTCAGAATTCATCGTTCGCGTTGTTGCAAATCCTGAATGATATTCTCGACTCGGCGAAAATCGAGGCGGGTAAGTTGTCCATGGAGAATATCCCCACTCATCTACGTGAACTGGTCGAGGGTGTGGGGCAACTGATGATTACCTTATCGAGCGCTAAGTCTGTTGAACTCTCTGTATTCGTTTCCCCTGATCTGCCACATTGGATTTTTGCTGACCCGACTCGTTTACGTCAGGTTCTACTAAATCTGCTGGGCAATGCGGTTAAGTTTACCTCTCATGAAGCGGGAAAGCCTGGTCGGGTTGAGTTGCGTGTTTTACCTTGCACTTTAGATTCGGGTCTTCTAGGCCTGCAAATGTCCATCATCGACAATGGTATTGGTATTAGTCAGGAAGTGCTGGCGACACTCTTTCAACCATTTTCTCAAGCAGACGAGAGTACCGCACGAAAATTTGGTGGCACAGGGCTAGGTTTGAGTATCAGCCAGAGATTGGTTGAGTTAATGAATGGCTCAATTTCGGTCCACAGCGCACTTGGAAATGGCGCAGAGTTCGTTGTTAAGTTGCCCTTGAAAGAATCTATTCCTGACGGCGTGGCTGAAGTCGAACCCAGCTTGGTCGGTGTGAGCGTACTGGCGGTGTCATGCGATGAGGTAATGTGGCCGATTGTCTCAGCCTACTGTCGTGCGGCAGGTGCGGAAGTTATTGCTTTTGATGATTTGCTGTCCGTCCGCGCGCATCTGACGCAATCAAGTCATGCAAAGGCTTCCATGGTCGTATTGCTGGGTTCCGCAGTGACCACACCTGTAAATAAGCTTGATCTGCCTGCGTCTATTGGGCTGGTTCGTTTGGTAATGGGTGATGGTGTTAGCCAGACTGATAAAGAGGTCAGAATATCCGCGCGTCCTTTGCTGTGTCGCGAGTTGATTAACGGGGTCGCATTGGCTTGCGGGCGAATAATACCATTGGAATCCATAGTCCAAAATGTAGAACGCCGTATTTTGACAGGATCTAAGGTGCTTTCCGTTGCGGATGCTTTGCTTGAAGGAAGGCTGATACTGTTAGCGGAAGACAATGAGACAAACCGCGAAGTGATGCAGGCGCAGTTGAATCTGCTGGGTTATACCGCAGAAGTGGCCGAGGATGGCGTAGCGGCACTTGAGATGTGGCGGAGCGGCAACTACGCTTTGCTCTTAACGGATTGTCATATGCCTAATCTGGATGGCTTTGAACTGACTGCCGCGATTCGTCAGGGTGAAATAGATGGTATTCGTAAGCCGATTATTGCGGTCACGGCTAACGCCATGCATGGCGAGTCTCAGCGCTGTCTGGATCGCGGCATGGATGACTATTTATCGAAACCGCTACGATTGAATGAATTGAAGTCGATGCTGAATAAGTGGCTGCCTCTAGGGCCCGACATCGTGCAAACAAGGCGGAACGATGTGATAGAGGAGCTTGCGATTAAGCATGGTGTAGACGATGCCGAGTCTACAGCCGCTATAGAAGAAGATCCGTCAGCATGGGATGCCACTACCTTGCCTCGCTTGATGGGCGACAACCCCGTTATGCATCAGCGTTTGTTAGGGAAGTTTTTGATCAGTGCACAAGAGCAAATCGCTGCTATTGATTCCGCAGTGGCAATTACGGAGATTAATCGCGTTGCTGATGTGGCGCACAAACTAAAGTCAGCCGCTCGAACAGTTGGGGCGATACAGCTAGGCGAGCTATGTCAGAAAATTGAAACAGCTGGGCGTGACGGAGATTCGCATATCTGCGTCACACTTGTTCAAACACTGAATGAGACATTTTTTGCCGCAGAAAAATTAATTAAAGCGCACCTAGCCGTCTGTCGGGCTTGAAAATTCGGCTGGGCGAGGGTAGATTTTGACGATTTTGCAGCTCAATAGTCATTCTATTGACCAAAAAAGCGGCGAAGTATGCACCGACCAGGGGGATTTTCAGCCGATTTTCTTTAAGTCTGACAGGCTGCTAGATTAAATGGGGGAATTAGATATGTTGGCTAGCTTATGGACAGCTTTGAGTACGGGATTAACTCACTTGCCAAGGCGGGGAGGGCTTGAGCAGGGCAACTATATTTACCGAGTTTGTGGGAGGGGATTATGACAACGACATTGGACATGATATTGGTCGTCGATGACGATGAGTTTCAGCGTGATTTAATTGGCATGCAATTAGCCAGTTCTGGGTGGAATAATGTGCAATTCGCATCTAACGGCGATGAGGCTTTAGTGCAGATCGGTATTCACGGAAAAAAAATCAGCGTAATTATTACTGATTTGTCGATGCCGGGAATGGATGGCCCGGTATTGATGCGACATCTAGCGCAACTCAGTTTTGAGGCCGAAATTATTTTGCTGTCTAGCGTTCAGGACGAGATACTTAGCAGTGCGGCTGGACTGGCAAGTGCGCATGGCTTGTCGATTCTAGGTGTATTGACTAAGCCGTGTTCACCCGACGAATTACATAATTTATTGATAAGTTTACACCCACGAGTTGCATCTGTTAGTCGTTCTGGCGCGCAGGAAATTATGACGCCAGAGCGGCTAGCGGCTGCATTGGTGGCGAATGAATTCATTCCATACTACCAACCCAAAGTAGATATTCGTAGTGGCAAGACGGTAGGTGTTGAGGCGCTGGCTCGCTGGCCGAATGCTGCTGGCGGGGTTGGTCCGGTAATCTTTATTCCTGCAATTGAGGCGGCCGGCCTATCAGATGAGATGTTTTTTGTGATGGCGGATCAGGTAATCGCTGATATGGTTACTTGGCGAGGTATGGGCATCAAGATTAAGGCGGCGATTAATATGTCGATGGATAGTGCGCTGAATCTAGACATGCCAGAACGCTTGATGGATCTAGTGAGTTCTTGTGGCTTGCATCCTTCGGATTTTGTTATCGAGGTTACTGAGAGTGGCTTGATGGTAGAGCGAAATTTAGCAATGGAGACGCTAACTCGACTTTCTCTGATGGGTTTTGTGTTGTCCATTGATGACTTTGGAACTGGCTATTCAAGCTTGGTGCAACTCACGGATCTCCCATTCAAAGAACTGAAGATTGACGGTGGTTTTGTGAGACGCGCAAGTACGGAGCGCAAAGCTGAAGCCATTCTGCGTATTTCCATCATGATTGGTGTCAACTTAGGCATGGATGTAATTTCTGAAGGCGTAGAAACTGCCGAACAGCTTGAGTTTCTGCGCAGTTGCGGTGGCACGATCATTCAAGGTTACCACCTAGCTAGGCCAATGCCTTTCACCGCTTGTACAGAATGGTTGCAGCTTAAAAATGAATCCTGTTCACAGGAGATTTCAGCCTGATACTGGCCAAAGTCGTGCTCTGGATTCATCTTGAAGCAATTAAATTGTAGGTTTTAGAGTCGAAAAAAGTCTGATATTTTTAATTAATACTAAGAAAATGTCATTCAGCAATTGACAGGAGGGGGCGAAATCAGCAAAATGCCGCCCTCTCCGGAATGTGGCAGTCAGAAATATTGATGATGCCCCATCACAAAGACATGGTGATATAGCTCAGTTGGTTAGAGCGCAGCACTCATAACGCTGAGGTCGGTGGTTCAAATCCACCTATCACCACCAAATAAAATGTATCAAGATGTAAAGAAACTTTCAAACCCGCTCTCAGCGGGTTTTTTGTTTTTGGAGTGCCTTAAGTGCTCAGTGATTCTCTCATGTCTGTTGCATATTTGAGACGCATGGACGATTCTGTTGGCTATATTTTTTACTTTGTATTTACATGTTCACCTGTGCTGTATTGCATGTAGAAGTCGCGAACTTGTTGAATAGGGGTGATTTGTATCGCGTTGGAGGAACGCTGATTAATTCGTTGTCTCTGCGAACGCGGAGATCCAGTGCCTTGATTCAATCTGCTCATAGTGACCGTGCATTCTAGGGGCTGGGTTATACTTGCCATAGTTGAGTATCAAGCCCAGTGCGACATGGAGACACGATGAAAATCCAAGCCAAAATATTGTTTTTGACAACATCAATGACCACTATCGCGGTGCTTGTTGCCTTGTTAGTGTCTACCTTGTTGACACGTGATGCCTTGCTGGCAGATGCAAAGGAGAAGCTTTCTGCTGTATTGGAGGCTCGACATAGTGCTTTGCGAAATCAATTAGATGAGACGCGCAGGCGTTTGCATGTGGCTGCAGAATCGTCCTCTGCGGACAAATCTTTACGTTTATTGACGCGGGGTTTTGCAAAATTAGGCAAAAATGCACAAACGGTATTGCAACAAAACTACTTAGAAGGCCGTGCTGAGAGTAAAACGATGTCGGTATCTGCTTTTGGGCTGGCTTATGCAGCAACCAAAGAGGTTTTTGCACATCACGTAGAAAATAAAGAGTGGTACGACATATTCCTTATTGATCCGAAGGGGAATGTTGTATTTAGTGCTGCCCACGAAAGCGATTTCGCTACTAATTTAGTTACTGGCCCGTGGAAAGATACTGGATTGGCACGTGCTGTCGTCCCTTTGTTGCATGACGCTGTGCCAGAAATAATGCGCTTTTCCGACTATATGCGGTATGCGCCCAGCGCGAATGCACTTGCTAGCTTTCTTGCCTTGCCCGTATTTGATCATCGTTCGCAGCAGTTTGTAGGCGTGATGGCCATTCAGCTTCCCACTACGCCATTTAATAAATTGGTAGAAGACAACACGGGTTTAGGAAATTCCGGTGAGACGTTTTTGATCGGGCAAGGCGGTTGGATGTTAACCGATTCGCGCTTCATGAGGTCGACTGGAGAGGGGGCGATTCAACTTAAGGCAAAGGCTATTTTCCGTGTGTTGAATGGGGAGTCTGGGGTGGAACTGTACCCAGATTATCGCAATATTGATGTTTTGGTGGCGTTTAAACCGCTCTCTCCTTTTCGTGCGGATGCCGTGTTGGGCGATCATCCTCACTGGGGAGTCATTGCTAAGATTGATAAAGAAGAGGTGTATGCACCGTATTACGATCTGCGCGAGAAGTTGTTGTGGACAGGCGCTGCGTTGTTGTTGCTCTCGATTGCGATTGGCATCCTAGGTGCTCGCAGTATAACGCGTCCGTTGTTCGGGATTCGTGATGCTCTAGCTAGGCTGTCACGCGGAGAATTGGTAGATGTGCCGAGTTTAGAGCGCGACGATGAAATTGGTGAAATGGCGCAGGCATCTGAGGCATTCCGTGGCATGACTCAGCAGGTGGCGCATGATCACTGGATTTCAGGAAATGTTACTGCTTTAATTGGGACCGTATCAGCTGAATCCAGCTTGAAAAAAGCGGCCGAAAGTGTTTTGTATCTGTTGTGTGAAAAACTGGATGTGCCAGTAGGTGCGATTTACCTGTTGAGTAATGCGGCCTACGCTCGGATTGGCGCACATGGTTTGGGGAGTCGTAGTTTAGCTGAAGGAAGCTTCAAGCTAGGCGAGGGTTTGGTCGGACAATGTGCAAAGGATGATCAGAAGCATGTGCTGTCTCCCGTACCTTCAGATTTGTTTGTTATTGAGGCAGGTTTGACGGAGTTTTCTCCGCATGAGTTGGTGCTATATCCAATTGCTCATAAGAGTGATGTTTTGGCGGTATTGGTATTGGCTAGCACAACATCATTGTCGCCTTTGCAACATGAGTTCCTTCAGGCCGCATCTGTTGCTCTGGGTTTGCATCTGGCCAATTTGCAAGCTTCTGAGCATAATCTGGAATTGTTGGTGGAAACACGCCGGCAGTCGAGTGAATTGAAGGAGCAGCAGGAAGAATTGCTTAAAAGCAATGAAGAGTTACATGCGCTGAGTGAAAAATTGCGCAGTCAGTCGGAAGAAATGAAAACTCAAAATGAGGAACTCAGGACGAATCAGGAAGAAATGCTTGCCCAACAGGAGGAAATGCAACACAAAAACTTGATGCTTGAAACACAGAGCACTCAACTTGAGTTGGTGTTGGAGGAGGCGAAAAATAAGGCTGAAGATTTGACGCGTGCGAATAAATATAAGTCTGAATTTCTAGCAAATATGTCGCATGAATTGCGTACGCCGCTTAATAGTGTGTTGATTTTGTCTAGAAACTTGGCTGACAACGCGGAAAATAATCTGCTGCCAGACCAGATTGAGTCTGCTCAGGTGATTAGCGAGAGTGGTACGCAATTGTTGACGCTGATTAACGACATTCTCGATCTGTCCAAAATTGAAGCGGGCAAGCTGGAGTTAGTTAAAGAGTCGTTCCGTTTAGAAGATTTTCTAATGTATCTGCGTCGGCTATTTTCTCCTCAGGCCGAGAAGAAGAACCTAACTTTTGCTTTCGAAGTGGATTCGGCTGTGCCGGAAATGATTCGCAGCGACCGGCAGCGGCTCACACAGATTTTGTCTAACTTGCTTTCCAATGCAATCAAGTTTACCGATAGCGGCGAGGTGAAACTATCGCTTAGAAAAGACCATGATGCTTTGTTGTTCGATGTGCTGGATAGTGGAATCGGTATACCCGACGATAAATTGGAACATATTTTTGGCGCATTCCATCAGGTGGATGGTTCGACTAGTCGTAAATATGGCGGTTCGGGATTGGGTCTAGCAATTAGCATGCATCTGAGTGAATTGCTGGGCGGGACGATTGAAGTAGTAAGCCAGCCTGGCAAAGGAAGCTGCTTCACGGTTAGACTGGAGAAGCTGTTTTCCGAGCAGCCGGAGGCAGAGCTTAAGAGCGCTGATAGCAAGAAGTTGTTAGAAGTGTCTAAGCCGACAATTGCGGCCAAAGTGCGCGGCAGTATTCTGATTGTAGAAGATGACGCTCGTTTGCTGGCGATTTTAGGCAGGATGATTCAGACGCTGGGCTTTACGCCTCTGTGTGTCGCTTCTGCTGAATTGGCGCTGGCCGAGATAGAAAAAGCAGTGCCTATTGGTATTCTGCTGGATTTGGGGTTGCCGAACATGAGCGGCATGGAGTTGCTGAATCGTTTGAAAGCCAACAATGCTACGGTGCGCATACCCGTCTATATTATGTCTGGGGCATCGGATAATGGTGAGGCAAAAGTATTAGGGGCTTTGGGCTTTCTTAAAAAGCCTGTGACTCGTGACAGCATCGCTGCCGCGCTCAAGGCGATGATTAATGCGGGCCCTGCGCAGGACGTGAAACGTATTTTGCTGGTTGATGGGAATCAGACTGACGTTGAGTATATGCAGACACTGTTTGAACGCGATGCGGTGGAACTGGTGCCTGTGGCTACGGGTAGTGTCGCTTTGAATGCTTTGCAAACGCGGCATTTCGATACCGTAATTCTAGATTTGGATTTGCCCGACATGACCGGGCTTGAATGGATGAAGCAAGCGCGCCATTTGTTGAACCCGCCGCCCGTCGTGGTGTATTCCGCTTCCGAATTGAGTGAGCAAGAGGTATTTGACTTAAAAGAAATTGCTGAGAGCATCGTTAATAAGGGAACATCGAACGACAGACTACGCGAAGAAGTGCTGTTTGCAGCTCATCTTGACACCCGTACCGGTAAGCTTACTCAAGCTGAGGTGACTCCTGCTGCCGGCAGGAAATTACTGGTGGTGGATGATGATGCGCGTAATTTATTTGCGCTTACTAAGGTGCTGCGCGCCAAGGGTTTTGTCGTCGAGGTGGCAGCAGATGGTGCGAAAGCGCTGGAATTGTTGAGTCAGGATCACTTTTCTGCCGTGCTGACCGATATTATGATGCCGGACATGGATGGCTATGCTCTGATACGCGAAATTCGCGCCTTGGGGTATAGCGACATGCCTATCATCGCAGTCACGGCTAAAGCGATGCAAGGTGATGATGTGTTATGCATACAGGCGGGTGCTAACGCCTATCTTTCTAAACCGGTAGATATGAGCGCGCTGCTCAAGTTGTTGAATAAGGATTAATGTTGTGCCATTAGTGAAGTGGAAAAATCATAACATAGAAGATGTTGAAGTGAATTTGTTGCTGAGCGCGCTAAAGCAACGCTATGGTTATGACTTTACTGGTTATGCGCAGGCATCGCTAAAAAGACGCTTGCTAGAATTGACTCACTATTTTGGGGTCGAGCATTTATCAAAGTTGCTATCTGCGGTTCTTTACGACGAGGCGGTAGCTCAAACGGTAATTAATAATATATCGGTGCCGACATCGGAGTTTTTTCGGGATGCGCTGGTATGGAAAGAGGTGCGAACTAGCGTATTTCCCCGTTTGAATAGTTTTCCATGGATTAATATTTGGCAAGTCGGTTGTGGTCGAGGGGAAGAGGTCTATACGTTGGCCATTCTGCTGCATGAGGCTGGGCTGTTAAAGAAGGCGCGTATTTTTTCATCAGATATCAATCCGGCTTTTTTGAAAGAGGCAAAAAATGGACGTTGGTCGCAACGTCGCCTTGAAGGCTGGCGTGATAGTTATCAGAGGTCGGGAGGTAGTGCCGATTTTGATAGCTATTTCGAGGTTCAGGGTGATGAAGTCGCAATTCGTGAGGATTTAAAACAATCCATCGAGTTCGTTCAGCACAATCTTGTAGAGGACGAGGTTTTCAAGGAAGCGCAATTTGTGGTGTGCCGTAATGTATTGATTTATTTTGGCGAGGTTTTGCAGGAGCGAGTGATTGATCTGCTGACTCGAAGTTTGGAAAGAGGTGGGTATTTGTTGCTGGGACGTTCTGAATATATTTTTGACGCGCATGAAAAGCATCCTGAGTTGGAGGAGCTGAATGACAGGCTGCCGCTATATCGCAAGGTGATTATAAAGGGGGCGCATCATGTATAAGATGCTGGTCATCGGATTGTCGGCGGGAGGAATTCCTTTAGTTAAACGGATATTGCGAGCTTTGCCGCAAGGCTATCCCTTGCCAATTGCGATTGTGGCGCATCTATCCCGCGAGCATGAAAGTCATTTGGCGGAGGTGCTTAATGAACGCACTTGTTTGCCCGTAAGCATGGCAAGGGACAAGGAGGAGATTAGAGCAGGGCGAGTGTATATTGCGCCACCCGATTATCATTTGCTAGTTGAGCAGAATCCGCATCCCCTGCCGCATTTTTCCCTGTCTATCGACGGCTTGATGAAGTCCGTGCGTCCCAGCATTGATGTGCTGTTCGAAAGTGCTGCTGAAGTGTTTGAGTCTGGCTTGATTGGTGTCTTGCTAAGTGGTGCAAACACAGATGGAGTGGAGGGCATGGCTAGTGTTAAGCGCTTGGGTGGGCTGAGTGTCGTGCTGGACCCGCAGGAGTGTGAGTTCGCTACTATGCCTCACGCCGTTATTAAGCATGTGGATGTTGATTATGTTGCCAGCATGGATGAAATTGTCAGCCTGTTGCTTTCGGTGCATGAGCCATTATGAGTAAACAGCCCAAAATTCTGGTAGTGGATGATATTGCCAATAACCGTATTGCCTTGCGCCAAATACTTAAAGGTATTGGCGTTGATGTGCATGAGGCCGCAAATGGTTTTGATGCGCTGACTATGTGCATGGCTAATGAGTACGCGTTGATTCTGTTGGATGTGCAAATGCCCGAAATGGATGGTTTCGAGGTTTGCGAACAGCTACGTGCCGACCCTCGTACCGCAAATACACCGATCATTTTCTTAACCGCAGCCTTTAAGGATGCAACTGACACGATGCGCGGTTACGTTGCGGGGGCAACTGATTATCTAGCAAAGCCGATTGAAGATCATATTTTTAAGGCCAAGGTTGAAGTATTCCTGAGGCTATATCAGCAGCAACGCTTGTTGCAGGAAAAAAATGAGTCGCTGCGCATTGCCGCAACGGTGTTTGAGTCTCAGGAAGGGATGATAATTACTGATGCGAATAATGTCATCCTGCGGGTAAATAGCGCTTTTATTAACATTACTGGATATTCAGCGCTTGACGTAGTGGGCAAGTCACCCAGCTTTCTCAAATCGGGTCGTCATGATGAAAATTTCTACGAGTCGATGTGGGCGAGTCTTGTTGAGTTGGGGGCATGGGAGGGTGAAGTCTGGAACCGGCGTAAGAGCGGTGAGGTATATCCAGAGCGTCTGACTATTACCGCAGTGAAAGATGAAAATCACGCCATTGTCAATTATGTCGCATCATTTTCTGATATTACCCAGAGTAAGGCTGCGGCAGATGAGATTGAACACTTAGCGTTTTATGATCCCCTCACTCATCTGCCAAATCGACGCTTGCTGAGAGACCGGCTCAAGCAGTCTCTGGCCTATAATTCGCGTAGCGGCCATGGGGGCGCGCTGTTGTTTATAGACTTAGATGATTTCAAAGCCCTTAACGACACTCTTGGTCACGACAAAGGTGACCTGCTGCTGCAACAGGTGGCGGAGCGATTGCTGGTTTGTGTGCGCGAAGGTGATACGGTTGCGCGTATGGGGGGGGATGAGTTTGTAGTAATGCTGGAGGATTTGAGTCATCTTGCTCTTGATGCAGCTTCTCAAGCCAAAGCAGTCGGGGGGAAAATACTGAAGTCACTCAATCAGCCATATTCTCTTGCCTCTCGCGAACATCACAGTACACCGAGCATTGGTGTCACACTGTTTAATGATAAGCAGTCAGAGCTTGATGAATTGCTGAAACAAGCTGATATTGCCATGTATCAAGCCAAGAAGGCAGGGCGCAATACGATGCGTTTTTTTGACCAGGCGATGCAGGATTCGGTGATGGTTCGCGCCACAATGGAGGCTGATTTGCGTGGTGCGATTGGGGGGCAGGAGCAGTTGCAACTCTACTATCAGATGCAGATTGATTCTACGGGATGTATTATTGGCGCCGAGGCTTTGGCGCGTTGGAAGCATCCGCTGAGAGGCATGATTTCTCCTGCCGAATTTATTCCTCTGGCCGAAGACACCGGTCTGATCTTGCCTTTGGGTCACTGGGTGCTATGCACCGCCTGTCAGCAACTGGCTGATTGGGCTGCGAAGCCAGTGACGGCTAGACTCTGCCTTGCCGTGAATGTAAGTGCGAAACAGATACTCACACCAACTTTTGTTGATGATGTGCTGGCATTGGTGGAGTGTTTTAAAATCGGCCCGGCAAGACTCAAGTTGGAAATCACTGAAAGTATGTTGCTGGGAAATGTAGATGACATCATTGATAAGATGAATGTTCTAAAGGCGAGTGGAATTGATTTTTCAATGGACGATTTCGGTACCGGTTACTCATCCTTGCAATACCTTAAGAGGCTGCCAATTAATCAGCTAAAAATTGATCAATCATTCGTGCGCGACATTGCAACGGACAATAGTGACAAAGCGATCATACGCACTATTATCGCTATGGCGATAACTCTGGAACTGGATATTATTGCTGAAGGGGTGGAGCTTGAAGAGCAGCGTAAATTGCTATTGGAACAAGGCTGCATGCGCTTTCAAGGCTTCCTGTTTGGCAAACCAGTGCCTATCGCTGAGTTTGAGGCTCAACTAGAGAGTAATGTCATAGCATCTTCATCAAATCAAAAGCAATTAAGCGAAAATATATAAGTTAAAACTAGCATTTCTTATCTTTAGAGGTGTTTGTAGAGAGTGTTTTGCTAATAAGTTGGCGCCATGCTTGAGCTTGTTGTGGTTCGGTCTTAACAAAACAACTGGCACTTGGCTGTTTCAGTTTTGTGACAAAACCCCTTATGTTCTAGTTAGTTGCTAGCTTTTTAGCTTATCTGTTAGTCATTCATAAATAAAGGCACAGCGGAAAGATATTGACGGGGGGTCGGATGTTCGCTATAGTCTCGCTTCTTCACTGACGCGGGGTGGAGCAGTCTGGCAGCTCGTCGGGCTCATAACCCGAAGGTCGTAGGTTCAAATCCTGCCCCCGCAACCCAGTAAGAAAAGATTTAAAGTGCTCGGAAATACAGGTTGACGAAGTTTAGAAGGTCTGTATAATACGCCCCTCTCGCAGCCAAGGCTGCAGGGAGATAGGAATAAAAAGTTCTTTAAAATTCAAATAAAACAACCGATTAGTGTGGGTATGTGCGCTGAGGTCAAGACATTATTAATTGCTTCGGTAGCTAATAATTCTTAACTCAAGACACAAAAGAAGTACTCACACTTATCGAAGATACATAAAGTAAATTCGCTTTGAGTGAGATCTGCTAGCCCTTCGGGGTTAGCAAAAAATTGCAGCTATAGGAATTAA
>Ga0316204_10006629_pt1 | contig 17656 bp, 4 predicted proteins | sample 6monrhotite_MG_2_FD_205661 | JGI IMG/M metagenome (GOLD analysis project Ga0316204, IMG submission 205661) | Microbial mat bacterial communities from mineral coupon in-situ incubated in ocean water Damariscotta River, Maine, United States -... | ecosystem: Environmental > Aquatic > Marine >... | reverse complement strand
TGTGAACTCAGCACATAATTTGCACTTGCACCAACCGATACACCAACACGTTGCTTAAGCTCATGAACACCCTGATGATAAAGATGATAAATTGGAGAGCTTTGATAGTGATCGTGCTTACCAAATACGGTATTGAGGAAATCTGAATCGCCATATTCTTCCTCATCATCTGCATCCAGTGATGATGTTTCCGAACTTTTCAATTTATGAAACTCATCCATAAACGACTTATTATCTTTCTGCATGCGATTTAACATGAGCCACTTGGAGGCAACAACCAGCCAGCTAACCATCGCCATAATCATCAGACTACCAATTACCAACCAGCCATCTAAAGATACGCTTTGTAATATGGTTGTGAAGTATGAAGTTTCAGCATTACCACCTAGCTGCTCACCTTCTGTAAGACCAAATACGGTTGATGCCTGACCCTGTGTTTTACTTGCCAGCAAAAACCACTGCGGATCACGACTTGATGAGTACATTGCCGCTTCATCAATTTCACCTATAAACCCGTGAGACTTACCAGATGCGTCTACGCCACCACCCAGTGTCAATGCCGTGGATTCAAATACGGGTACAGCAACATCTATAGATGCCTTTTCTACACCGTTAATAAAAATCGACAGGCGCTGCTGATCTAAATTTAATGCAACATGTTGCCAGCTATCAGGCGTTAACAAGGCTGTCGCAGGTGTTTGATACAGGCTTCCATCGGTGCTTATCCAGCGGGCATATAATGTACTTTGTTGAACACCTAGAGTTAACTCACCCTGTGATGTCTTGTGTGAAAAAACCCAGGCATCCTGTTGCATGCCCTGCGGTTTTATCCATGTTGAAAATGCAAATCCTTTTGCTGGCGCAAACTGTAAAGACGGCGAAGCCTGTACGTTTACATGTGCCACCCCATCCATGGTGATACCTGGTCCAATTAATGAAGCCGTCTGGCGCACCGCATTAACTAACTCCGCTTTCTGTGTGTAAGCCGAACTATCGACTACACTGCTATTGCTTCCATCAAAGTGAAATGCAGCAACCTGGTTTACATCCAGGCTACCGGCTCTATCCTCAGCTGGCACGGCGTTTGTATTACCATAGTACATATGGAAAAAACGCCCCTGATCTTTACTGGATATATTTGGTAGCTTTATCCAGACAAACATCATTTGATTAATTAGATCAAATTTTTCAATATGGTATTTCAGCGGTGTTAAGTCATCTGAATCAATAAAGCGAATATCAGAAACGTCCTGATTAAAATAAAAAAAGTCCGCAAAATTTCCTGTATGCAGGCGAATGAGTACCGGTGCTCCTGAAACGGTTTTATCACCTAATTCGTTAAGACTTTGCACATCAACTTTAACCTTGACACGATTTGGCCAATCTTCATTCCACCACGCATTTGCTACGCCAGAGAATAAAAAATTAAGTAATAGAATAAGCGGAAATATAACGTTTCTAACGCACATTAAATCGTACCAGTTTCGACATTTTTAGGATGACACATTATTGAGCCATTAAATGACAATAACGTGATACAAATATGAAAGATTTATTAAGACGACTTTTACGAAATATTACAAAATGTAGAAAAAACATTAAGACAGGCATCTAATCCCCTGCGGCAGAAATAACAAAAATAAAGAGCTGAATGTAAACAGCCTCTTTATCTTTGATCCTTAAAGTTTGAGAGACATATCACTGGATACACCTGATGAACCCTGCTGATTATTATTCATTGTTTTTTCATGTGGCTCAACACTAATTTCCGGAACAAAACTCTGCGGGTTATGCATTTCGTCCTCACCTGATGGTGACTCTGTTTTATCCAGCTCACCGCTCAGGCCCATAACCTCAACCTGCAGTATAGCGATACTACCCGCACCAAATTGGTCAGAAGCATCTGTTGCTATTAACTCTGTACCAGCATCTTCACCCACACTATTAACATCCATACCACCCAGATCAGCCCCCATGCTACCCGCGTCAGTAGGAACGCCTGTACTTTCGCCACCCGCCTCAATCTGGTTTGCATTAAGCACTGTTTCTGTAGCTAAAATAATGCCACTGCCAGAATTAATACCCGCATCACCTGCATCAATTACACCTTTTGGTGCTGCCAATACTACATCTCCGGCTTTGCAAGCCAAATCAAAACAGGCCGTACGTATACCATTGCCCTGCACAGCAGCATCGAGTACCTGAATGATTGCGCCTGTTTCCGGATCGACTACGTTACGTGGTGGTGGAAAACTCAGTGCAGACTTTGCGCCGCGACCTGCATCAATATTGCCCTGTGTAGACCAGATACTAATGCCACCTGTATTTAGTGCCTGTATTCTGGACTGGTTAACTGCAACATCTCCGAAGGTGTAAATATCGATGACACCATCACCTTTTGAAATAATACCCTTCTCAATATTATCATCACCGGTTGCTACAGACAGACCAACATTTAAGTAGCCACCCGGGGCGAGAATAGAAATATCTGCGCCGTTATCCTGTGTCTGAATGGTGCTGGCAACCATGGATAAATTTCCTACGTAATTTTCATTATTATCTGCAATGACATAAGTCGAACCACCCGTCACCAACAAGTTACCCGCAGTAGTTTCATCCAGCTGTGATTCTCGTTTTTCAATGATAGTCCCCGGAAACAAGGTCGCTATCGCATTCAACCCCCGGCTATAACCAAAAATATCGCCATCATCAACTAATCCATTTTGCTCATTAGCTGCGCGTATCGCAGACTCTCTATATTCATTTGAGAATGTCGTTAATATAAATGAGCGCTGCTGTTTTTCCTGCAAAGATTTAAATGCTGATAAAGCCGATGCAAAAGACTCAATACCCGTATCGCGCCTTTGCATAAAACTGACTAGCTGATCAGCATATGCAGAATACTCAGTAAAGTACTCATTAATAAATGCATTATAGTCGGCCCCATCTTGCCCCTGCCCCGCCATTACTAGCAGTCGTGCTGCAATATCTGGTAGCGTAGGATTATCATTATTTCCGGCTGAAATAATACCCTTCTGATCTCCCAGATTAATATTGCGCCCGGCCGTTACATGTAATTCCCCGGGCCCGGTAACACGAATACTATTAACTTTTGTTGTTGTTCCAAGCTGAGCGCCATTGATATGTTCAAAATCACGAGCTGCCTGAATTATTGAAACATTAGAACCGAGACTGTGCTGAACATTTAGACTTACACCAACAATATCCCTGCCCGAGATTATTTCAGTTTGCTGATTGGTCTTAATACCAAACTCAACCAGTGGTGTTGTAGATGTGATATCACCTTCATTGGTAATAAATCTGGATATTTCAAGATCACCAAAATAAGTTAATTCGCCTGAGCGTTGCGTTACACTTTTAGGAAACAGGCTATCTGTAAAATCTATAGCCGGATTATACAGATTAGGTATATCGCTTACTGGTACATCAAGCATTTCGACAAACAGGCCAGTAGTATTATGTGCGGTCAGCATATCATTCGCTAATAATTGAATATTACTTTCATTACCGGCCCACAAATTAATACTTTCATGTAGATCAATATTTCCATCAATAGCATAGGCGTGGAATCGAGAAGGCAGGATACTGGCAAACCTTTCTTTTTCTGAGTTTTCTAAACTACTACCTACAACCATATTAGAGTAAGGATTCAACTCCTCACCTGTCTCAGTATCGACATTATTCCTTATAACAATATCACCACCTAAGGAAGCGAGCTTTATCTCCGTGTTTTCTGTCAGGGTGGAGTAATAACTTCTGTAAGTATCGAAGTCAGACGGGCTTAATCCAATATTGCTTAAACTATTAACCTGTACCTGGCTTAATGGCATTAAAGTCTGATTATTTGCTCCCTGGAAATTGATATTACCGTTCGCAAAAACATTATTCCTGGTATTTGCGGAAATTAGGAAAAGACCATCTTCAGAATTGTTTCCACCAATATTGCCCTGTACATTTAAATTAACTGAGCCGCTACCCACATAGTACATTGCATCATTAACATCACCACCCGCCACAACATCTATATCATCGCGCCCATTAGTTTCTATTTCACTTGATGCAAGCTCATAACTTAAATCTGTAAATCCTTGCAGTGTTATATCCAGATCACCCACTTGCTTACCTGTTTCAGGTATAGCGATCGCCAGATTATCAATATTACCGCCCGCAGTTACAGATACATCACCGCCACCCAGCGCACCTATTCCATGTTTAAATCCGGCATAATAAACACCCCAGAAACTGCCAATTTCACTATCCGCAACACGGGTCACCTCACCCCTTCTGTGCAACCAGTCTGTCACTAATTTTGATGTTGGATCGGCATCTATATTACCGCCAGCATAAAAAATTATATCACCACCATTCTCAGGAAACTCTGTCTCTGGCAGGAACAAACCATCTAAGGCATTCCCCTCCAGTTCGAAACCAAAATACCCGAGGGATATGGCGGAAAACACCGGTTTTAAATCATATCCAACCGATCCACGTCCATTAGATTCACCCGAGGTATATACAGCAGCGTCTTCATTTAGTGTGATGTTATTACCGGCCAATAAATCAATACTTCCGGTACCGGTACGAACGTATTTATTATCTGCAATACTTAGATCGCCATGCCCTGTATTAACAGTTGAATTAACAACTGAATAAAAATCTGCCCCTGCAATAAATTTGTATGACCATGATTCACCGGATTGCAGGCTTTCATAGCTAGGCTTTGATGAGCCGAATATATATTGAGAAATTTGATCAGTGTAAGATAAAAATGCATCTCCAATACTTTCTAAAATCGTTAAGTTTTCTTTTGAGCGAATAGTTAACACACCCGCTTCGTCACCTTTAAAACGGTCGCCTATAAAATTCATAGCCGAATTAATTATAATATTTTCCGGGTGTCCATCCACATCAACATCAGGTCGCAATTCAAAGCCTGGCCTAATATGAACACTGTTATCTGAAATACTTAAATCTAATTTTGTAAAGTCCTGGCTATCCATATAGGTTTTTGCAGCCGCAATATCTATGTCATTTTTATCAACGAAACCATCATTAAGCACACTGACTTCAAACGCTTCCAGATCTAGGCGTCTAAAACCTGTCATGTCACTTGCAACAGACTTTATATTTAAATCTAAGCCACCTACACCTGAAGCATTATTATTTCGTAGTGTACGAATATAAATGGTTCCATCGCGGTAATTATCACCACCGTTTACATCTATCTTGCTCTGTGCAGCTAAATCAATATAGCCCCCTGTTGTTTCTATTCGTATATCACCACCTTCGCCATCATCAGATAATGCACTGGCATTAATGTCAGCTGTTGATGTAAGCGCTACATCATGTAATGCCGCCAGATGAACAACACCACCTTTTTCACCGTTTGCATTAATAGATCCCGCAACTGTTACATTACCAGCATCCGCCTGTAACAAAACTTGTTGTGCAACAATTGAATCACCTGCTGAAATATCTAAGTCACCGTCTCGTAAGCGGATAATGCGTGCTTTATCAAAACCATTGTCGTTTAATTTTGTATTTAATGCAGATAAATCAGCAATTATATTGGCATCAAGTTTAGCGCTGCCACCACGGGCAAACTCACCATGCTCAGCCAATAAATTTGCCGACAGGTTTATCGAGCCTGTAACCGCTGATACATCAACTACACCTGCATTCCCTTGAGCAGCACCAGCAGATACATTTAGTTGAGATGATAGCTCGTCTGTCGATTGAGCAATCACATCACCGGTACTTGAATTAAGAGATATTTTTCCTCCGGGTGTATAAACAGACTCGCCAGCAAAATCCCTCTCAATGCCTGATACATCGATGACTGAACCCGCCATTAATAGAACGTCATCAGCACCTGAACCAATCGCGTGCAAACTAACGTCCCCTGAAGCTAATCGAATATTACCCTGATGTGTAATTCGCTTCGCATTAATTTCCAAACTCGAGCCAAGTGCATTATCTGTATTCACATTTTTACTGGCGCTATTTTTAATAAGCAATGGGGCATCTGAAAAATCAAATGCGTAATGGCTATTGCTTAGAGCAGAACTTATAACAGCCGCATCTAAGATCACATTGGAAGCATCACTCTGCAACGAACCTTCACCTCTTGTAAATATGCCCTGATTCGCCTCTAATTCAATTAACCCAAAGCCCCTTAATAAACTACTCCCCTCACCCAGTACAATATTATCAGCAATCAATGACAGACCACCAAGACCTGATGCATTACCCGTTGTTGCTTCATCAGCAGGATTTGACAAACTAATAGTGTCTGCACGTAAAATGAGATTTTGATTATCACCCTGATAACCATCAATGCTCCCAGCCTGTATAGACAAGTTATTAAATTGCAAATCAAGATCTCCGTAGAATCCAACTTTACTACGGCTGCTTAATACCAGCTCATTTGCATTTAATGCACTCAAATCAGTCGTCGAAAGCAGCAAACCATCCGGGCTTCCAGTAACATCACCTATTGAAATCTGGCTGGCACCTAATCCTAAAGAGCCTTCATTAGTTGTAAATACCAGATCACCTGACAAACTGGTGTCAGAACTGCTATCGAGCGTAATAGCACTATCTGCATTAACAATTGCTCCCTGAGAAATGGTGATTTTACCTGCTAACGGTTCAGCAGATTCATTTACGCGATTAATAATAATTTGTTCAGATGCTGAAGCTCTTAAAAGCGCCCCGTCTCCATCTAAATTTATACGTGTGTCTGATTGTGCATCAACACCACTTGCAGTAATTACAGCACCTTCATTGACATCAATTGTATTTTTAGACACGATATATAAATCAGGTACATTTAATTCAACACCACTTTCAACTGTTACTGAATTTGCCGTTTCAGTTATATTAATTCCTTGCTCACTACGCTGTCTTGTTCCACCCAACATTAAACTAATAGCACCAAATCCATTAATGCGATCCGCATCAAGTCGTATGACTCCATCATCTTTTAATTTATCAGCATCAATAACTTCATTCATAATCCGAATATCATCACCACCGATATTAACTACTGAACCACGACCAGAGTGTGTCACTAATTGACCTCCCTGCAATACATCAACGCTTGCAGCATCTCCATTTAAAATACCAGATAGACCCAACTTAATACTGGCAAGTAAATTTAACGAACCCGCATCTTCTGGCATTGCAGGTAGTAATGTATCGTTTGTAATCGCTTGATTACGGAAAAACTGACTTGCAGTTGACTCAAAATATTCAGAAGATTCACGAACTGATTCACCACTTTCTACAACATAACCACTCCATAGCTGATCATAGAAATCTGTACCGGCTACACGTGACTGGCCTGCAACTACAGGTGCACCATCGAGTCGTGAATATGATTGTGAAGGTAATAAATTCTCACTGGTAGGTGAAACCAGAAGCGCACCCGGCAACAAGGCATAACGAGGTGGTAATACTGTGTATAATCCTTTTTTTAGATTCTCACTCCCATTTAGGTAAATCTGTTCCCCAAATGAAATGCGATTTGGATTTATAACCTCTTCACCCTCACTATCTAGCCAGTTAGCATTATCAGCCCAGCTTTGGTCATCAAAGGGTGCATATCCGTCCATCTCTGGAATAACTGCAAATGAACCATTTGAATTCTCAGTTAATAAAGTATCAGTTGAGCCGCCTAAACCAGGTACGAATTCCCAACTATGTAAATCACCACCACCACTGATATCAATTGTTGCTGTATCTCTAATTTGAACATCTGCAGCATTTAAATTAATTTCTTTAACACGCGGCGCACTAATATCCGTAAAATTATTGCTCCCAAGCCTTAAACGATACGTCCAACGTTCCTGACCCAGCGTACTACCAAATGGAACAATAGCGCCTTCACCTGAAACAGATGTAACACTGCCATCTGCTAATGTAAGCAACTGATCTGCATTAAAATTAATTTGTCCCTGCGGGGCCTTAATAACTCCAGCCTGCTCAATCACTGGTGCATTAAAATTTAATACACTGCCAGCAGATAACACTGCTGCATGATCTCCTGCGGCATCAACACGCAAGACACCATTTATAGTATTCGTTACATTTAAATCAAACTCAGTTAATGTCGTTGCATAAACCTGATCAGCACGTAGACTTAAATCACCATAAGTTTGTAGTGAGCCTTCTAATACCGTGTCATTTGGTATAGGCCTTACACCACGTAGACGAATATCACCTTCACTATTTAAATTTACTTCGCCAATATTTTGTAAATGGATATTTCCTGAAATCTCTAACAGACCATCCCTACCTGGTGTACCAGCCTGAATATTTAAAACTGTGTCTCCATCTGTAATTAAATCGCTCGATTCTGGTTGACTACCTGTAACTGATCCCATAAAAACATAAGGCGCAGATAAGCTAACCTGATTTCCATCTACACTATTACCGCGAATCAAAGAGGCCGTCATTTGTAAACTCTGATCAAGTGACAAATTAATATCATCATGAAATTCAATAACACCTCGACTAGAACCACCACCCGTTGTCGACGCAATACTCGATAGAAGTGTCAAATTTGAAAAACCACCTTGCTTAATTTTATCTACCGATACCCACGCCTGACCAATATAACTACTGTCTATATCCGTGCCTTGCTCAGGCGATGCTGGTAATTTATCAGTAGTTTGAACTATGTGAATTTCACGGGAGTTTGAGGTTCCATTCTGACTTCCTCCGCCTAAACCAACAAGTGAACCACGCTCTTCAGTATCCACTGCAATCGTTAAATCGGCGCCACTTGCACCCTCTATATCTGCAGCTGAACCTGACAAACGACCTTCTAATAAAAGGCCCTCACTTGCGCTTAAAGAAACTGAACCTGCTTCTGTTACTACTGGTTGACGCTCATAGGCAACAACCGTGTTACCTACAATAGCGGAAGGTAAGTCAATTGACATATTTAATACTTCACCGGAGACATCTATTGCACTACTTTCACTGCTTACAACATAACCACGTTTTGCATTAAAATTTACTGAACCAGCATTATAAACAGTACCCAGAACCAGACCTGTATCGGTTGGCTCACCTTGTACAAACGCTCCTCTAACATCAATTGTTCCACCCAACCATATAGCCTGATTGGCTTCATATTCTTTAATACCTGTACTACCACTAGGCACGTTTACTGTTAAGTTTACATCTCCCCCACGTGCCAGCAGATCTCCGTTCATAAATAAATTACGTTCCGTAAACAGGTTTAGCTCTGCACCAACATCAAGCTCTACTCGAGCACCCTGTTCTATAGTAAGACCCGGTCCAAACACATCAACTTTCGCTTTACGGTTTGTACCTAAAGTTAAATTAGCCTGTGGTCTCGCATAATCAGGTAAATAGGTTAATGAACTTATATTTAATAAGCTATCTGCACTTGATTTCACTTTTATATCTTCGTCGAGTATCAGGCTCTGAGTCATTGGCCTTATTTCAGTACCACTTTGAAGAACCAGGTTTCCCGAATTTGAAATTAATTCATAATCAGAAAAACCATTTGACTGAAAAAACTCAGGCGAAATCTGAAGCTCACCCGCTTCAGCTTCTTGCTCAAACTCTTCCGCAATAGAAATACGGTTCGCTTCTATTTTTAATTTGCCTCCGCGGCCAGCGGCGTAAGCTTGCATTTCCCCCGTTTTCATCTCCGCCGGGTCGCCATTCACACTATTCACTGTTAATTCGATGGAGCCGGCATTTCCGAAATTCATTTCACCATCACTAGATAGCCAGACACCACCATTAACATTTAACGTACTATCCTGAAGTAATAAATTTCCATTAGTACTGTTTAAACTAATTGAACCACCATTAAGATTTATTTCACTTAACAGGTTATAACCATCGCTAAACCGATTATCATTAACCCAGTTACCGTTTGTATTTATTTCACCCGCAACCAACAAGTCGTTATGTGAGTTTATATTGACTTCACCAGATACAATATTGATATCACTATTGACATCAACTGTATGACCATCCAGATTTATCTGACCTCCAGCAACCATATTAATATCTGCATTTTCAGCTATAGCTATGCTGCCATTCGTTGTAGCCGAAAAGCTCGATAGACCATTCTGCAATTGATCTTTATTAATTTGTAATAACCAGGCGGGTATCACATCACTGGATGCTAAAAAATTATCTAGACTTGCTTCATTAGTATGGATATTATTTTCGTCAACAATGGCAATCGACTGAGATAGCTCAGGTGAATTTAATGGAATATTTATTGCGGGGTCTGCAAGTGTTATATTAAACGAACCACCAAAGCCACGGCTTGCAATACTTCGCTGATATGCACCCGTAGTCGTTCCAGCAGTAAGCGAGTTATCTAAAACAGCTGCATGGGTTTGAACATTAAAACTACCTGCATTTTTACCTTCAGTATAGGACTGATTGAACCGTGTTACGCCACCCTCGCCGAACATATTCCAGCTGCGCGCTGAAACTTCACCCCAACGCTGTGACGACAATGTTTCTTGACCAAAAACACCGCTATATACCTGATTAGAATTTGCGTCGGCAATATCAACGATATCGCCATTACTTGATATCAGACGACTCGAGGTAACATAACCCTCTTCATAGTTTACTCCACCACCACGAATATTAATTTCACTACTATCTTCAAGTAATACACCGCCCTGAGAGACAACACTTACTGTGCCACCCTTAGAATGCCTTTCAACAGCATTACGTGTTATTGCACCTGCTACCAATTCAGAAATATCGCCCAGTGGTGTACCATCACGCACATCTACAAAAACACGTTCGTTACGTAGTTTGCCTTCTCGCTGAATGGGTGCATCTCTTAAAAAATTACCTGTTAGCTGAACCTCCAGCTGATTACGCTCCATTGCCACACTTGCATACGTCGTACCAGACACATCTATACGACTACCGCTTTCCATAACAAACTTACTGTCATCTTTTGAGCGCAGAACGCCATCATCTGTTACTGCCGTGTTTAGTGGATTAGATGTTGCGTGAATAACGACCTCACCTGCAGGTGTTACGATTTCCGCATTTTTCTGCATACGAATTGTATTACCGGTAACTTCTACGCGTGAAGCAAGCTGTTTCTGCGCATCCGTTAAGGTGACGATGTCATCAGTAACATCCTCTGTTGAACGGTCCAGAACTTCTTCCGGCCTGATGATAATCTGACTCGTTTCACCAAGTATCACATCACCTGTATTATCTGCTGCTGCATATTCTTCACTTCGAATTGATACGTCATTAGCATCTTTGGCCAAATTTATATCAACACCTAATATCAGCTTACTACCTTCACTTGTACCCATCTGGGCATTGTCATCAAGTGCTATCATCTCTGCTCCATCACGTGCTAACAGACGAATAGAACCGTTTTCATTTACAGAACTTGTGGCTTCCACTACACCATTTTGATTAATCGCAAGGCCAGCCAAAGTCACATTGCCACGTCTAGACAATATATGCCCGGCCTCTCCGTTCTCTACTAACCCACCCGTACCAACTTCAACCAGAAATCCACGCAACGCGGGATCAGTCGACGGCGTTAAATACACTTTATCTTCAGATGCTGCAAGAATAGTTTGCCCACTGGTAGTACTGATATCACCATCATTAAATATATTAGGCGCAAACATTAAAACACTACCGCCCTCCTGAGTGGTAATACTTGCACCATCCTCAATAATAATATCGCCTGAGACACCGCTACCAATAAATGAGGGTAAGCCTTCATTAATTAGCGTTGCTATATTTTTATCGCCATTAATAAATTCATCCTGACTCATATTAATAGAAAGTGAAGATGCAACTAAGGAATTAACATTAATGCTAGAATTTCTTCCAAATAGAAATCCATTTTGATTAATCAGATATACACGCCCATTAGCCGTTATTGAGCCTAAAATTGAACTTGGGTTACTCTGATAAATCTGATTAAGTGCGATATGTGTTGAACTTGGCTGAGCGAACTCTATTTCGCTACCTTCTGAAATATTAAAACTTTTCCAGTTTAACAACCAGTTACCTGACAGGCCCTGATTTTGCGCGATACGCATATAACTATCAGTATGTACTGCTATACGAGCATTATTACTCCACGATAGCTCTGCATGTGGCACTGGCAGCTCTGCGTGCACTCCACTCATACCTGATAAAAATACAACACTCGAAAACAGAGAAGTTTTTACAAGCCTTATACTTAACGGCACTAAATAGTTTATTTTTTTCATATGCATCTACAAACAGGCATTAATACGCCCAGTTAGCGATTAAAGTTTTTTCAGAATGAATTATTGTCGCACGTGTAAATGACAGAATGATTACGAGGGAATGACAATGCAGCGCTGAGATATTTATTAATTATAAGCACTTTTATTAAAACAAATAATACTATCTGAAGCGATATGCAAGATTAAAATGAACCCGGCCTTCATCTTCAAAATTTTCATCGTCAAGCTTATTCAGTGGGTGTGCATAGAACACTGACGCATCCATATATTTAAACGCCTTTAGTTCTGCACCAACTCCTGCTCCAAGCAGGGCAGTTCGTGAATTAATTTCTCCGTCCGCATTCGGCAATGCGTCCAGTGTATGCAATCTTGCGGCATCAACAAACACAGTCAAACCAAGTGACTGCATATAAGATCGTTTCTTCGCTTTATCATTAGTAAAAAATGGATTAAATTTAATCTCAGTACGCGCTAACAGTGCGTTATCACCTATAGCTGTAGATTCCAGATAACCTCTTACTGTATCTACGCCACCCGCGCTAAACTGTTCATTACTTATTAATGGTGATTCTGTATATTGACCTTTAAGACTATAATTCCAGTCGAATTTTTTATCAAAAGACCATGATTGCATAAAACTTGCTTTTAGATAAAAATAATTCGCTTTGGCAAGAAAGCGTTTGAATTCAAATTCGTCCTGCTCATTTATACCGCGCAAACCAAAATTAGCGTCGACAGAAAACAATGTCAGGGCTGACCCACGATACCCGGCACTATAAGATGTCGACCATGCCCCATATGTAATCGGAACATTAAATCGCGTTTCATCATCCTCATTAGAAAGCGCCTGCGTTTCACCAAAGTCTTTATAATCAAATCCAGCTGATAAGGTGTGAAAATAATTACCCTGAGTTGGCAGCGTAAAAATTGAGCGTAAGCCAAATACTTTTCCATTTCCTAACACTGTCAAATCATCACCCTGTCCGGTAACGGTCGCAACTCGACTATCCGAGTTTACGCCATACATTACCAGCTTAGTGTAATCACTTAATGGCATCGAATAATTAACATTAAAAACACTAACCTCATCCTCTACCTCTGGTGCCATTTGATAGCCCATGGTAAAACTATGGTGCTTTTGCCAAAGATGATCATAACCTATAGATGCACTCAGGCGCGTCTCACTTGTCGTAGATGTATATCTATTATTTAATTCAAGCGAGGCATTAATAGGAAATCTGTCACGTACTTTTAATTCCATTTCCATAGTTCCTTTATGACGACCTGGCCGGATAACGGGCACGACCGTTCGGTATTGATTTGCATTGTTCGCTGTATCGACCTCTTCTCTAACCAGGCCCATATTGAGCGAACTTCCCGGGGTCAGCGATGGTAGTTCCTTACGCAGTTCTCGGCGCGAAAAATACTTATTACCCGATATTTTTAGTCGATCAATTTTTCCTTCCGTTACTTGCAGCCTTACCTTCCCTCCGATCACATTTTGCTGAGGAATACTCACCACAACAATGGGATAACCATTCACTTTATATATTGATTGCAGGTAATCACGTGCCTGCTCTATTATTTTGAGCGTTTTATTAACACCAAGATAGGGCGACATTGCGCTTTCAATTGTTTCTGGTTTAAGCAACGTATTCCCTTCAATCTGGTATTCCCAAATATCAAAATATTTTACTTCATTACGTTCTGCATACACAGACGATGTCCCCATAGTCATTAGTAACAAAATAAATATTTTAAAGATGATATCTTGAATTTTATACATTTTTACGCTTAGCAATTTCATATTGCGCGCAACTATATCAACAATTCTTTTCAAATTTGTTAAGGTCATATAACAAAAAAGGCCAGCCTCACAAAGAGACTGGCCTTATTACAACATTGCGTCGTAATGAATTCAGTAAACTATATTATTATAGCTCGCTGTTACCTTCACTCACTGGTGCACGGCAGTTGTCTAATGGAAGACCTGCTGGAGCGTGAGTGTAAGGAGTTACAGGGTTAGTAGCATCAAATGGAATCGCGCCTGTGAAACCATTTGTTGAAAGTGCCAAGTAACCTGCCTGACCGAAAGTATGGTTGAATTTAGTGTTCAACTTAGTCGCAAGGATTGAAGGAGCAGAAGCGTTAGAAGCAATTGTATCTACAATTGTTAGCTTGTCACCAGTTAATGGTAATGCGCCACTCTTACGCCATTGGAAAGTCTGCTCAACTACATCTGAGTAACGACCTGCTGCTGCATTTTCTAGTGTTGGTGCATAACCGTCGATCTTGATAAAACGGAAGTCATCACCTAAATCAGCATTCTTTTCAGTTGACTGAACGCCTACTGCCCATGCAGTCTGAGACGTGAAGTTAGTACCAGAAAGGTTAGTACCATTGTTCTTGTCATTTAAGCATAAAGTCACATCGCCAGAACCAGAGTTCAGGATGATGTTAGGACCAAAGAATGGGCTACCCGTTGCAGCAGGCTCTTGAGCACCAGCAGTACATGGGTAGTTAAGGAACTTAGCATTCATTTGAGCCTGTGTACCAGAACCATTTGTACGACGACATACAGTTACTTTAGTATCAGCAGGTGTAGCAGAAGCCACAGTCGTTAATGGAGTACCATTTACAAAGAACTGATCCCACTTTTTAACTGAACCCGTCATAATCGTAGCTACCTGACCTTTAGACAGGCTAGGCATACATGCTTCAGTTTCAGCACCCACACAAGCGTCGCCTACTCCAAATTCAGCTTCCTGAAGTGCATTACGAAGAGTAGTAGTTACAGGAATACCGAATACTAATGCAGCAGCACCCTTAACTTCCATCTTAGTAGCAACTGCGGCAGCATTTACACCTGCACTACCTGCTGGAGTATTTACACCAACAAACATTTCAGGGTTAACATCAGAAACACCTGCATCTGAAACAACCGATACTAAATCGCCAGCTGCACCAATAGTACACTCATATTCACCAGCCACTGTATTTGTGCAGTTACCGTTATTGATAACCATTGCATCAATTGCCTGCTCGTCAATTACCGGGTTAACACCCTGTGCAGAACCACCTGCTGAACGCTTATGGAAAAGCACTTTAGGGTTAGTGATTGATAAACCAGGAACCTTTGCAGAATCGATATTACAGAAGAACGCAGAGTGTGCTTTACCAGGCTTTGCTGGGTTAGCAATATCTTTATACGTATCTAATGTACCAGCAACACAAAGGTCGCCGAAAAGTGCAGCGATACCTTTATCTTGTGCAGATGCACCTGACATAAAAATTTCGATGTCTGGAGTAGTAGTTGGCGACAGCGCGAAAGCTGACGTGCTAATCAAAGCTGCAGATACAGCAACAGATACTTTTTTTAACATTGTCTTCACCTTTAAACATTTGAAAATTTACTGCCTGAAACTATTTTCAGGCAGTGGAAATATTGTTTTTTATTAAGCTTTCTTACGACGTGCAATACCAACTAAACCAACTAGGCCAGAGCCAAACAACCATACAGCCGCAGGCACAGGTACAGCAGAAACATCACCGTAAGTTAAAGCACCATCGCTAGACAGATTCCAGTCACCCATGTAAGTAACTACAGGTGACTCAAAATCAACTTCACTTAATGTAACTTGGTAGAAACCTACAGACGAATCCACATCAGCAGCCATATTGAAACCACGGTTACCCATAGTGTCGCCCCAAACACCAACGTTGTAGTAACCTGGCTGACCAATTGAAACAGTTGCAGTAGAGTTAATCCCACCATTAGTGCCAGAGTAAACTTCACCACTTGCAGTATTCAGTGAGTTAGCTTGTCTATTAATTGCACTTGCAGCGCCATTGATTGAGTTCAGGTTAACCATTGAAGATTCAAGGCTAGCTACAGCAGCAGTTGTCGTCATGAAACCAAATGTTGGTAATTCAGCAACACCATTCAGAATGTTATTTGCAGCTGTTATAGAGTAACGTAGGCCAGTCTGACCAAGGTAGCTTGCAAAGTTTGGATCAGAAGCCAGGTCGAAAGAACGTGCAGACGAATCATCAGCATTGAACTCACTTAGAGTGATACCGAGATCCATGTGGTAAGATGTTTCTGCACTTGGATAAAATACACTTAGGTACATTTCGCTATCAACGAACTGACTTAAACCTTCAACAAGTGCAGCATTTGTAGTACCAGTTGCAGTAGCTAGTACTACAGCAGCAGCCAAAGTTTTCATTTTCATTTTTAAATCCTCAATATTTTTATTAAATTCATTTTTTAAAATTGGGTAAAAACGTAGTCATTCATGATTCTTCCCAAGCTCATGCACATCCCGCGCAATTACTAGCATCCTGCTAACTTAACTAATCTGACCACCTTTTCAGGTAGGGTGATCATGGGGTCTAAACATTGCAGTTATGTAAATATCAAATGACTTTTCGTTTAAATAAATGTTAACAATCAGTGACAGAAAACCTTAAAACTCATGATTTAAAATGGTATATACACGTGGGAGACTGTTAAAATACGCAGATGCATAAACATATACTAATAACAGGTTGCTCAAGTGGCATCGGGCTTTACACCGCACTGCACCTGCAAAAAGAAGGCTATCAGGTATTTGCTACTGCAAGAAAAGCAGAAGATGTGGAGAAGCTAAATCAGCTCGGACTCAATAGCCTGCAGCTTGATTTAAATAGTTCCATTTCAATTAAGAATGCCGTCATTCGTATATTGGACCAGACAGATGGAAAACTTTATGCTCTGTTTAACAATGGAGCATATGGACTACCAGGCGCAGTAGAGGACTTGAGCCGCGACGCACTGCGTACACAATTTGAAACTAATGTATTTGGGACCTTTGAATTAACCAACCTGATTTTACCGGTAATGCGTAGGCAGGGTTATGGTCGAATTATTAAAAATAGCTCTATTCTCGGTTTTGCGGCCATGCCATATCGTGGTGCTTATAACGCCAGTAAGTTTGCTATAGAAGGTTTAACCGACACACTGCGTCAGGAGTTGCACGGCACAAATATACACATCAGCCTGATTGAGCCGGGACCAATTGTAAGCGACTTTCGTAAAAATGCTTATACTGCATTCAAAACATATATTGACGCAGAAAACAGCATACATAAAGATAATTACAACTCGATGATTGAACGCCTGAACAAGGAAGGCCCTGCAGCACCTTTTACACTTGGACCAGAGGCCGTGTGTGAAAAAGTAGTACATGCTCTGGAGTCTAAACGACCACAAGTAAGGTATTACGTCACCAAACCAACTTATATTATGGGATACCTAAAACGCATCCTCAGCTCACGTTCAATGGACTGGGTATTGAGAAAAGCGGGTGGTGACGGTAAGCGTT
>Ga0316204_10006628_pt1 | contig 17660 bp, 19 predicted proteins | sample 6monrhotite_MG_2_FD_205661 | JGI IMG/M metagenome (GOLD analysis project Ga0316204, IMG submission 205661) | Microbial mat bacterial communities from mineral coupon in-situ incubated in ocean water Damariscotta River, Maine, United States -... | ecosystem: Environmental > Aquatic > Marine >... | reverse complement strand
GGCTGCGCAGATCCATAGTGCTAATAGCCTGCCCCTTGTTTTCCGCCAGCGCCTTGTCGGCCCGCTCCACGGTATACCAGAAAACCTGACCCAGTCCTGAGGTGTTGGGCCCCATCTCTGGCTTGCCATAACCCTCGGGCAGACGGTCGCCGACCTCTTGCAGCCGCTCCATCACCAGCCGCCGGGCGAAATAGATATCGAGATCGTCTTCAAAATAGACCGAGACGTAGGAGAGGCCGAACAGACTCACTGAGCGGATCTCCCGCACACCGGGCAGCCCCGCCATACCGGACTCCACCGGAAAGGTAAGCAGTTGCTCGACATCCTCGGCCGCCAGCCCTGCAGCCTCGGTGTAGATGTTCACCTGCACCGGGGTGACATCGGGGAAGGCGTCGATGGGCACGGTGATTATCGCCCGCCAGCCGAGAAAGGCCACCACCGCAAAACAGACGATGACCAGAAATTTATAGCGTAAAGACGCTTCAACTAAGTTATTTAACATGGTCTCTGCTCCTTAGTCCGAATCGCCAATTTGTGATTTCAACAGTAACGATTTGAGCACATACGCACCCTGAGTAACGATCTCATCACCCAACGCCAGGCCTGCTTTGATCTCGGTCCAGTTGCCGCGTGTGGCACCGCGCTCCACCGGCATGGGATGAATCTCCTCACCCTCCGGTTTAAAGACTACGTAATCCCCCTGCAACAGCAACACCGACGCTTTAGGCACGGCCAGCACCGGCACACCGACGGTCATCTGAATGGCGCTCTTAACGAACTGGCCGGGACGCAGACCACCTTGGCTTGAGTCCAGTTCGATACGCACCGCCAATGTGCGGGTCGTCTCGTCCATGCGGCGATGGATCTGCACCACCTTGCCGCTGACCCAGGATCGTTCATCACTGCTCACACGGGCGGGACTGCCCACCTCAATGCCAGCGGCCACTTCCGCCGCCATTTTTGCCTCCACCCAGAGGCGGGACTCGTCGCTGACCTCCATCAACACTACCCCCGGCGCCACTACGCGACCAGTCACAAAGTCATCGCTAAGCACCATGCCTTCCTGCGGGCTGAGCAGGTCGAAAGCCCCCGTTGCCTTAGATACATCGCCCTTCTTCAGTAATGTTTTCACCTGAGCGTCAGTCATGCCAAACGCCAGCACTTTGGCATAGGCCTGCTGGTGGGCCACTTCGGCCTCTACATAACGCTTTTCCGCCACCACCTGGCGACCCAACTTCTGGACCCGGCTCCACTCCCGATCGGCCATCAGCAATTGGCCCTGGGCCTCAGCCATCTCCACACTGGAGAGCGTGACCAGCTTCTGTCCCTTTTTGACCTGCTGCCCCATGTGAGCGTGGCGCTGAGTGATTTGGGCGGAGATGCGCGGCGTCACCTCGGCGGTGTGATAACGGTTGACCGTCACCTCAGCAGGGGCAATCACCTCGTCGGCCATCAGTTGGGTGCCAACAACCTGGGTGAGAATACCTATGGCCTGGCGCTGTTCCACCATCATGGGCGGAATGCCACCCTCTTCATCTTCGTGTTCTTCTTCCGCAAAGGCCGGGGCACTGCCCAGCAGGCAGAGAATGAGGAGTCGGTTTAATAATTTATTCATGATCTGTTTCTCCAAAAAAAATGTGGTGGGGATGGAATCAATCTTTCAGTCCCAACCAGGATTCTGTTCTGCCACTGGCCGCAAGCCACTCAAACCAGGACTGCCACAGGCTGCCGCGTAGCTCGGCGGCGGCAGTGCGGGTATCCAGTGTTTGTTTGATCTGTACCAGGTAATCAGTCGTGCTGAGTTCGCCTGCTTGCCACAACCGTTCCAATAACTGAGTCTGGCTCTCCAGACTGGCCTGCCCGGTTTGCAGCCAACCGTCCCAGGCCTGACGGCCCAGCTCGAAACGTCGGGCTGTCGATATTAGACGGGCACGACCCGTGCGATAGCTGTTCTGAGCACGCTGTTCGATCTGCATGGCATCGGCATTGGCCGCATCCACTTCGGCACTAAAGTTATTGCGCACGAACAGCGGAATGGAGAGGGTCAGGCCGATCAGATTGTCTGATGCATCCCGGCCACCGCGCAGTCCGATGGTGGGGTCGGCCCGGCGTTCACGACGGCTCAAATCCACCGCCGCGCGGGCAGCGGAGATTTGGCTGCGAGCCACACGTAGCGCGGGTAGCTGTTCAAGCAGGGTGTCAATATCCGTCACATTAAACAGCGTGGATGTTGGAATGTCCGGTAACGTCGGCCAGCCATTCGGCCCGGCATCGACAATGGTCGTCAGCGCCTGTTCAGCCTCAGCTTGAACCCCCATCAAACGGGCCAGTTGCAAGCTTGCTTCAGTGTCGGCCAGTCTGGCCAGATCCAACGCCACCTGCCCCAGATCACCGGCTTGTAAACGCTGCTCGGTCAGAGAGAGAAAGCGCTGCATCAGGCTACGGCGTTGCTCGGCCAGGGCCGTGAGTTCAGCGGCCTTATGATAATTAGCCAACGCAGTCAATAATTCCAGGGCCAACGCTTGGCGAATGCCGGCCAATTCGGCGACAACACGCTCACGCTCAAGCGCTGCCACGCGGGTGCGCGCTTCGCGTTTATCGCCCCAGTCAATGGACTGGCTCAGCCCCAGCGTCTTGGTGACATTACCCGCGTCCTCATAATCAATGTCGAGATCCGGGTTGTAAAGTGGCCGGTCGGCGGCTCTTTCGCGGGCCTGTGCCGCATCCAGTGCGGATCGTGCCGCCAAAGCACGTGGGTTGTCATCCAGTACAGAGCGAACCAAGGTCGTCAACGTTGGTTGACCGGTTGCGTTTACCGCCCCAACGGGCAAAATTAAAATGCAGCCGAGCACCGCTGCCGACGTGAATAATCGTCTTCTCATCTGTTAAATCCTTGCTTGAAATATTGGTACAGCAAACGAAGCGGGGCCTAAAACACCCCATGCAGGAACTCAGACTTGGGGAGGTCGAATGGGGGGTGCTTGATCGAAGGAGTGAAAAAAGATGCCTGTTCGCACCGCATCCTGGCGGGTGAACGGGAAATAATCGAGTTTAGTGCCAGGAGTAATGGCGACCAGATGGAGCCAACCGACACAGGGGTCGTCGCAAACACCATCACTCTGACTGTCACTGGACAAATCACCCAACTGTGTCAGTCCAGAGACTTCATTTGAATGCTGTGAAAAACACTCGTCCATCGCCCAGGCCACATTGGTGACGAGCACGGTGAGAATCAGCAGACGGACGATGAATCGGCGCATAATGAAAGCGACTTATAGCGCCGCAAGCACCCGTTCCAGGCGGGATTTCACTTCACCAGCCAGTTCGCCGACGGCGGGATTATCCACCAGACTCAGTACCGAAGCTGGGTCCATGAACTCCACATGCACCGTCCCATTCTCTTCCTGACGGACGACCACATTGCACGGCAACAGCAGGCCGATGGAGGGTTCATGAGTGATCGCCTGATGAGCCAGGGGCGGATTGCAAGCACCCAGGATGCGGTAGGATGGCATATCTTCGCCAAGCTTTTTCTTCAGCGTCGCTTGCACGTCAATGTCTGTGAGCACGCCAAAGCCCTCTTTTTGTAACTCGACGGTGACCTTATCAATAGCGCTGTTGAAGTCCATCCCAACGGTCTTGCCGAAGCCATATTGCATACTCATGAGTTTGCCTCCTTAGCAGATAGTTTTTCGGAATTTGCATCTTTAATAATATAAAGCCCACCACGCACGACAATGGCCGCGATGACCAGGCCAATAATGAGATCGGGCCAGGGCGAACCCAGCCAAGCCACTAACACACCACCACCGATGACGCCCAGATTGGCAATGACATCGTTCTTGGAAAATATCCAACTGGCCCGCATGTGCACCTCGCCCTGGCGGTGTTTATAGATCAAAACAAGGCAAATGCTATTGGCGATTAGCGCAACGATACCCACAACGATCATCATCAGAGGCTCCGGCTCGCTGCCGACAATGAACCGGCGCACGATATCGAACAAAACGCCTAAACCCAGCATCACCTGAAAAATACCGCTGATGTGGGCTGCTTTTGCTTTGGCCATTAACGATTTGCCCACCGCATAGAGACCAATCGCATAGACCGTGGCATCCGCCAGCATATCGAGTGAGTCGGCGATCAGCGCTGTTGAATCACCGATGATGCCCGCGATGATCTCAGCGACAAACATCACACCATTGATGGCCAGCAACAGGATGAGCACGCGGCTCTGCTCTTTGTCTTTAATCTCGATTTCGCAGCCACAACCAGACATTGTTACTCCGCCTCCGCCTTGAATTCTTCAGACTGGATACCGATTCGGCACCTGCCACCCTCGCGCAGGCAAAGGCGGTCGCGGAAACGTTTTAAATCTGTACTGTAGATTTCATTCGAATCGGGAAGCGCTTGCACGGTAGCGTATAGCTGCTCCAGATACACAGGCTTCATCACCAGACGATGATAAACCCAACGCCCCTCTTTTTGGGATGACAGTAGACCGGCCTGGCGTAGGATCTTCAGATGGCGGGAAAGTTTATAGGAGGGTTCCAGCAGGCTGTCCACCAACTCGCACAGGCAAGATTCTTCACTGGTTGCCACCATCAATCGGATAACGCGCAGGCGGGTCTCGTCAGCCAGGGCCTGAAAAATTGCTTCGGGTTGGATAGTAATTGAATGCACAATTGCACTATAATGCAATTATTAAATCCTTGCAAACTCAATACTGCATACGCTGTCGAGTTGATAGCAAAAGCTTGTAAACGAATCTTGAATATAAAGCACCAGGGTAACCGTATCCTTGACTTTCACGCCTTTCGGCATGAGCGGGCTAAAAAAAGAAGCGGGGAACAGGGCTGAAACTAAAGCTTCCTTAAAAAACCATACCGGACAGAAACATAAACATTGCTGTTATCCTTAAACTGGCCAAAAAACGTTTCATTGCGCTTGCCGAAGAAGAGATTGCCGCCTGTCTCCAGCGTCCAGTTATCATCCAGCTTGTAATTGATTTGAGGGCGTATGTATCCGTCTTTATCCGATGGGCTGTAAAAGTTAAATAAAGACAGGATAAGGTTTTGGTTCATGAGTAATTTAGTCAGCCGAACGGTTACCACGTGGCGGTTCTTATCCTTGGCAAAGACTCCCGCAGGCAAGCCGGCACGGTAGGCGTCATGATTTTCCATACGTTCCAGATAATATTGTACTGATCCGGTAAATTCCGACAGCAATTCCCGCTCATAGCCCACCAACAAGCGCCACTCACTATTACGAATCAGCGGATTGTTACCGCTGCTATCATCCCGACTGTCGTAATAACCTAGCTCGGCGTTAGCAATACCGCCCGCCAGTGGGCCACGCATACTAACGCCATAGACGGACAACACTGGAAAAGTGAACAACCCGCTGACAGCATCCTGTCCGTTTGGACTTTTCCAATAACCGCCATAGTAATACAACGCTGTTTCATACGTATTGATCATTCGGTACAGGCGCAGCGCGATTTCATCGTCGTCGAACCAGCGTGACGGCTTATCAACGAACACGGGCATATTACGACCCACGATATTTCCTGCATTCTGATTAAAATAGGAAATCCTCCTGCCATCAATAAAGCGGTCACTGTCAAAACGTGGCGTATAGACGATATCCAGGTTGGCAATATCATGAAATAGCGCTATCTTAAGCGCGTCGGAGGGTGCTTTAAGATACTCTTCATCCCTGCCGATAAAAAAACTATTCCAGTCCTTGGGGAATAGATCGTTGATGAAAACCAGGTCGCCAGTACCCCAGGTGAGGATTTGCCGCCCAACCTTGATATCGGAAAAATCCGTCGGCCGGAATAATAGGTTTGCCTCTCTTAAATCAAACCAGCCTTCGCCGGATTCCAACTCAACGTTATGGCGATCTAACACCGGATCATAGAGAAAATTTCCTGTCAGGTTAGCGGTCATGCCCTCCCAGCTTTTAGTGGCTCCCAGATACAGCCGTGCCTCACCCATGGAAGCGGTCTTCTGGGTCGCATCACGTTGCAATCGCGTTCCAAGCCGTGTTTCCGTATAACCCGTAAAATCAAAGGGAAGTGATTCCTTCCAGTCCGGCGCAGCTGTATCATTGGCAGGGATTTTATCCGGTAGATCGTCCAGTCCCGCCGGTAATGCGGGTTCATTAGCGCCAAGCCCAGCGGGTAAGGATGGCTCTGATCCACCCAGACCAGGGGGAAGCGAGGGCTCTTCTGCTCCGGCGGCATTAGCGTAAAGCAACAAAAGACAGATAGTTGAAAGTGTTACCTGCCTCATACAGCTAACGCAAATATTGTCTTGGAGCAGCCCGCAGGTAACGCTCAGAAAAAATATCCTCTGGCAGGCCAATATCATAATTGACCTTACTATAGCCCATCACCGTAAATCCGCCGATATTCGTATCCGTCATTTTTGACTGTATCACCGTTGGAAAGCCATTAATTGTGTCGACCTTTAGCGCTTCATAAGTGCGATAAGTTTTGTTGGTGGTATCATAAAATTCAGTTTTTACGGGAATAAAAGTCGTTTTATGAATCCAATTTTTATAATAGGCAAATTCCACTAGTTTTAAATTTTTTGGAGTGCTTTTAATTACATAGTAATTATCCGTTTCTTCTACAAGCTTGTGCGTATCTTCTGAGGGTGTACGCCCTGAAACATCTTCATAGAAGAAGTGTGAGCCGACAAAACTCGTACGTTCATCACTCGCGGCAATGCGTTTGACCAGATCAAGTGCGGGCAGATAGAGCCAGCGGTCATCATCCTTGTCTATCTGTTTCCAGACAAGAAAGGCGGTTTTATTCACATCTGCCGGGCGGCTAAAATAGACGTAAAACTTCTGCTCGGTATCACCAACATCATCCACGTCCTTGCGTAGAATCGTAAAATTACGGCTGCGCTCACGGCCTTGGCTGTCCGTAATCACCATCTGCACTTTGGCTTTTCCATCCGCTCCTTGATAATAAGCCACATGGTTAGCCTTGGCGACGATTTCATCAACGGACAAGGCAAAGGCAGGTTGCGCCATGAAAATTGCAAGCGCGGAAAATACAATGCATTTTTTCATAGGTCAGCTCCCTGATTGATTTTTTTGAAGAGATTTTTTTCAAATAGTGTTATTAACGCCGGCAGGATCAGCAGTGAAGCTGCGCCGGCAAGCAACAGGATCGCGGAGATAAAGACGCCTACGGTTTGATAAGGTATGAGTGGCGCTGCCAGCAGCGGCAGGAAGCCAACGCCAATCACAATCACGTTGCGAGTGATGGCGCGTCCCGGCTCGCCGAATACGTCGCGCAGTGTTTCCTGCCAATTCGTGTAGCGCGCACGTATATCGCGGCTGCGCGCCAGGAAATGAATGGCATAGTCTATCGCCAGGCCCAAACTGAGGGCGGAGAGTACGGCTACCGGCATATCGTAATCTTTCCCAATTAAACCGATAATACCGTAAATGATGGAAATCGTGACGGTTAACGGTACCATGGAGAGAATACCCCACCACACTGAACGAAACAAAAACATCATCATGATAAGTACGATCACAAAGCTACCCGCAAACGCTTTCAGCATTCCTGCCACCATTTTCTGTTGCCAGACCACATTGATATAGGTCAGGCCGAACCAGTCATGCGTCAGTTCCAGCGGCGGCGGATTCTCGGTTGCGAAACGATCCACCGCATCAACGACAGCCTGCATATCCTTATTGTCACCGCTCTTCAACTGTATCCACAGATTGGCTTTGCGATAGTCTGGCGTGACGAAATGCCATAAATCCTGCGGGCGATGGCCACCCTGATAGGTCATCAGTGTTTGTGCAACAGCGGCAGCGCTATCGGGGATACGAAAATTCTCTTCTTTGCCCAGGAGCAATTCCCGGTGAACGGTTTTAACGATATCTGGCAGCGCATTGCTTTTACCTACCAGGCCGGTTTCCAGCAAGTATTGTTGCAGCCGCTCGATATATCGCAATAGTTCTGGCTTTTTAAAGGCTTCACTTTCCTGCCGTTTGCTGTCGATGAGCAATAGCACTTCGTCCCACGCATCCCAGAGTTCGTCCGTTTCCGCCAAATCCTGCTGCGCTATCACAAAGTCTTTAAGTGCAGCTATATCCATCCCGCTTTTCGCACGCATTGCGGGCTGTACCCCCACAGGCAGGCGGTTAATATCTTGTTCCGTCAATGATAGTTTGACTTCCTCCTGCACTTGCAAGGTAAGGTATGCCATGTACGTTCCGGCGAATTTTTCGTTGAGTGCCTTATCGGCAATACGGATATCATGATCCGCCTCAAACCATTTGACCGGATTGTCATTAATCTGGATTTTGCTGATGCCATAATAGGCTACGCCGCCCAGCAATATAGTGACAATGAGTATTAATTTTGCCTGTGCGTAGGTAAACCGCCCAACGCTTTGAAGAAGTTTATTCAGAGGAGAAGAAGCCTCTTTGTTTTCCGCGGCCATACCGAAACCTTTTAATGATTCCTCAGACATCAGCATGATATAAGCCGGCACCAGGGTAATGGTAAGCAGCCAGGCGAGGAACACGCCAATGGCGATAAAAACGCCAAAGACCTGTACCGGCGGAATCGGAGTAAAGGCCAGCGAACCAAAACCGGCACAGGTGGTGAGCGTGGTGAAAAGCATGGGTCTGGAAAGCTCTTCCATGACGTGTTTGATGGTTTTGTACCGGTCCTTGATATGGGGATAGCGGTCAAAAAAATCAGAGAGAATATGCACTGCATCCAGTACGGCAATAGGCATAATGAAAATTGGGATCATCGAGCTCATGATATGAACGGTATTGCCGGTTACGACCAACAATCCCATGGTAAGGATGACCGAGAGCATCGCCACGATCATTGGTGCAATGATCAGCTTTACATGGCGAAAAAAATACCACATCAGGCCAAAGATCAGCGCCATGGCCATGGGCGCGGAAACGGCCATCTGCTTGAACATTTCAATGCCGAACTGATCCTGCGCAATAGGCAGGCCGGTGATGTGGTATTCGTCACCCGAGGTGAATGTAGCAATTTTATCCCGCAAGCGTTCGGCCACTTCGTAACTATCGCTCTTGGAAATGATAGGAATGTAGAGTGCCAGTGCCTTGGCATCATCAGAGATTAATGTGTTATCTAAAAAAGGAATACGTTTGGCTTTTTCGGCCACGGCCAGCGCTTCTTCCTGTGTCCGTGGTGGTTCTTTCATCAACCATTCAAAGCGTACGGTTCCCAGCCCCGCCTGCTCAACATTATCTACTGTAGAGGGAGCAATCACATCTACGCCGATGACGCCATGCGCCTTACCTTCTTCTTCCCAGCGGATAGTCTGTGCGAAACTGGCTAAGGCGTGAACATCATTCAAACTATTGACGTTGAACACGCCCTGTGAATGCTCGTCGTTAATTACACCGACCACCACAAAATCATAAAGACTGAATTCCTGTTTCATCTCATTATGAAACACACGCACCGGCTCGTCTTCTGAGAGCATGTTCTCCGGGTCGGTATCTATGTGCAGAGGGCTCAGGAAAGGCACGCTTCCCGGAAACAGCGTGGGTACCAGTACCATAACGACAAGCGTCAGGCTCAATAGGCCGGAGAGCCAGAACCAGGATTTCGGTTTATGCGTCGCGTGCTCGGATAGTACCAGCATTGTTCCCCCTTACTTGAAGGCTTGGCCGGGTTTTAACCCTATTTTCTTCAAGATCATGGCCAGCGGGCAAAGCCCGGTGAACGCGGCCTGCAACATATTCAACCCGACAAAAGCAGTCAGGAACAGCCAATAAGGGTGCACATAGTACCCAAGAACGAGGCTAATGAGAATGAAGCTGCCCGCAAAGGCAAATACCATGCGATCAATGTTCACTATATTACTCCTCAGGTTTATTAGTAAAATCGGGTATCACTTGTGTTACTCGATGAGCACAACACTCCTCCCGCTCCTTTTCCACACTGGCATCTTTGAAAATGTGAACGCCACCGCAGACAACAATCGGATAACGCCCTAGCGGGTCTCTCCCGCCAGCGCCTGAAAAATTCCTTCAAGTTGGATAGTAACAATATGCATATTTGCACTATAATACAACTAAAAATCTTGATCAAGACTGCACTCCCCCTAAATTCATAAACACGCCAATGCAGACGTGGTCAAGTTGATAGCAAAAGCTTGACCAGCCCCGGCAACACGCTTGCTTCTAAAATGAGCGGCGTTTTTTTGATTGCGAGCAGAAACGATCTTTCTTACCACTTCTACGCGCCCCTCGTTGAAACAGGGAATAACACAGATATCGTATTGATCAGAGCGCAACGCCGCGTTTATCCCTGGATCGTGCATCCCTCTAATCACCTCTGTTGCCCAACCCAGCCGTATCGGCCGACCCAGCGCTCGCAGCGGCCCGGCCCAAGGCATTCATGACCGTGTCCACGGTCAGAAGCTCCGGCAAGGCAATCCCATTTGGCGCATTGGGCCCATAGACCGCGTTGAATGGAATGCCGTAGCGACCAAAACTTTCCAGGTAGCGCATGATTTCGTCACTGGGTGAAGTCCAGTCACCACGCATCGCCACCACGTTTTCAGACGCGAGGTGATCGGCGATTTCTGCGCGGTCAAGCACAAGCCTTTTGTTGGCCTGACACGTGATACACCAGTCAGCCGTCACATCGACGAAAACTAGCTTGCCTTCGGCAACCCGCAACGGAATTTCTCCTGCATCGAGTGGTTGCCAATAGTCAACTGTCACCGATCTGGAAACGGGGTCTTGCGGCATACCCAGGCTGGCTGGCAATGCAAACATCGATACGGCCAGTAGGCCGGCCAGCCCTAAACCCACGCGCCGTTGCGTTCCACGGCCGTCTCGTCCGACCCTCAATGTCAAACCGATGGCGAGCAACAATATACCCGCAACTATTGCCACCGGGGTTCCGACCTGGGCGGACAGAACAGTGAGGAGCCACAACGTCGTTGCAAGCAACGCGAGCCCAAGAATGCGGCGGACAGTCACCATCCACGCCCCAGGGCGCGGCAAGCGCATTGCCAGTCCCGGCATTGCCGCGATCAGCAAATACGGTAGCGCCAGGCCAAGCCCGAGCACCGCAAAGATCAGGAATATCTCACCGGTGCCACGCGCCAGTGCAAAACCCACGGCCGTGCCCAGGAACGGGGCCGAGCACGGGGTCGCCAGCAACGTTGCCAGTGCCCCGGTCATGAAATGACCAGCTAAGCTATGCGTCTCGGTGCCGTGACCGACCGCACGCGCATCCATTGATCCGACCCAGCCAGGCATGGCAATTTCGAATAACCCAAAGAGATTGTACGCGAACAGAGTGACTAACAAGGCCATCGCGACCAGGAACAGCGGCTGTTGAAACTGAATACCCCAACCAACCGCCACGCCTGCCGCTTTCAGGGCCACAAGACCTCCTGCCAGCAAGAGGAACGAGAACAGAATACCCGCTGCCGAAGCAACGAAGCTCATCCGCACGTCACGCCGCGCCCGCCCACCCTGGCTGACAACAGACAGCAGTTTCATCGACAGCACAGGAAGCACACAAGGCATCAAGTTAAGGATTAGTCCGCCCAGCAGGGCCAACCCTAGAATTCCCAAGAGCGCCATTGCAGGACTACCAGAGACTGCCAGTGGTGATGCAAAGCGCGCGATCACCGCCTGCTCCATACCACGCTGGCCGTCTGTAACGGTAAGCGCCAGGTGCTTGCCTTCCAGCACGCTATTGCCCGGCGTACTCGTTGATGTAGCGACGCTAAGGACCGCGCGCCTGCCATCCGCGTCCAGCCTGATTTCAGGCTTACCAAATTTGAACTCCGGCGGCCCTTCAATAATGACGTCCGGCATGTCAAAGGGCACGGTAGAGCGAACCGCGACCTGAAACACCGGTTCCGCATCCGACTCTGTCAGTACTGCATCTTCGAGCAACAAACCGACAGCAGATCCATCACCTGGCACGAGGTCCTGAAATCGGCTGATAAGAAATCTTTCAGGTGAAAGCGTATCTGCCCCCTGAGGCAGATCAAGCGTTACAACATCATTGTGTGGAATACAAACGTCCTTGCAGACCAGATACTTGACCGTTGCACGCAAGCTGATCGCTTCGCCGCGCCGCTCGACCTCTGCCTTGATCGGCAGGACAACCTCGCCGGAATAGCCAAAGGTCTCCAATCCAGAGATCGAGAAGCGAAGCGGCACGGGCCACAAAATTTCCGGGCGCAGCAGATTTTCCGAGTCCGTCCAATCAACTGACGTGGGTAGACCCACATCCCCAACAAACCGCCAGTTGATTTTCCAGCCCGGCTGCATCTTAAAATGGATACCCAAATCAAGACTGTCTGCCTGACCCGCCGTGTCGGCGGCGGCAATCAAGCGAACCTGCGCCTCATCGTGGATGACCCACGGGCTGCCGGCAGCCTCCGCAGTACCGCTGTAGGCTGTCAAAAAGCCCAATAGCACCACCAGATAGATGATCGCCCTACTGCACGGAAGGTCACGCATAGACTGGCACGTTTTGTTCATGGCTCTCGACTCGACGGTTGTTCGTTCTCAAGACCTGCGATCGCTTCGGCGCGGGTATGTGGGATAAAAAGGAGAATGATGCCGCAGAATATGAAGGTGTCTGCGAGGTTGAAGGTCGGCCTATGGTACTGGCCAACATAGAAGTTCAGAAAGTCCGTCATCGCGCCATGGCCGAGTCGGTTCACAACGTTGCCCAGCGCGCCGCCAATGATGGCGGCGAACCCGGCCGTATGTACGAGACTGTTTGATCGCCAAAGCACGACCGAAAGGACGGTAATGACCACGAGTGTAAGAGCAAGCCGCATAGTGGTTCATCCTCTCAGCATTCTCAGATCGCCGACCACCAACAACAGACCGTAGAGCGCCGACGTCACCACCTGGGGACTGCGCCAGGGAGGCGGCATGGGTTTGCCTTCAGCGATTGTTGCGCAACTCGGGCAGGCCATTAGCGCGCTTCCTCTGCTTTGAATTCATCCGTCAAAATGCCAATCCTGCAACGACCGTCTTCTCGCAGGCAAAGGCGGTCGCGGAAGCGTTTTAAATCTGCACTGTAAATCTCATTCGAATCGGGAAACGCTTGCACGGTAGCGTATAGCTGCTCCAGATACACAGGCTTCATCACCAGGCGATGATAGACCCAGCGCCCCTCTTTTTGGGATGACAACAGGCCCGCCTGGCGCAGAATTTTCAGGTGACGGGAAAGTTTATAGGAGGGTTCCAATAGACTGTCCACCAGCTCGCACAGGCAAGATTCTTCACTGGTTGCCACCATCAATCGGATAACGCGTAGGCGGGTCTCTTCCGCCAGCGCCTGAAAAATTGCTTCGGGTTGGATAGTAATTGAATGCATAGTTGCACTATAATGTAAACATTGGTCTCAATCAAGCATTCCTAGAGATTCATAAATGCATAAGCGATCAAGTTAAAAATTTACGAATAGGCGCTCAAAGGAGAACCTGAATGATGGACATGATGAATTATGAGCACGGCGGTTGGTGGATGGGCGGAATGTGGTTTTTCCCCCTCCTGTTTTGGATTCTGGTGATTGCCGGGGTGGTTTTCATCGTTAGATGGCTACGTGAACGCGGGCAAGGACAGCAGGAATCGTCGCTGGATATTCTGAAAAGGCGTTATGCCAATGGCGAGATAGGCAGAGAAACCTTCGAGCAGATGAAAAAAGATATCCAGGGAGACAAACCATGAAACCAAACCGGAATCTGACTGTAGGTCTCGTCCTGTTACTGGGAAGCGTTATAGGGCTGGTTACAATGACTGGCCCCCGATCCTCTATGGCAGAGACGATGGGCAACCAGGGAATGGGGATGATGGACGGCATGATGGGTGAGCGTATGCCGCCGGGGATAGATCCCGCCAAGCTTCCCGTCCCCCAATCCGAGGGGGCCCGGTTGATACAACATTACTGCAATCAGTGCCATAGTCTTCCCGCACCTGGACTACATACCGCCGCCGAATGGCCCACTGTCGTCGCCCGCATGAACCACCGTATGCAGATGATGAGTGGCCGCGGCAAGATGTGGATGATGCGCGACATAGAAGCCCCTTCGCAGCAGGAACTGGACACTCTTATCACATATCTGCAGGCCAACGCTCTTAAAGTCATGGAGATAACAGAACATCCAGAGATGGATTCCCCGGCAGGCATCGCCTTCCAGCAGACCTGCTCACGCTGCCACAGCCTCCCCGACTCAGGTCAGCACACAGCGGACGAATGGCCTACAGTGGTGAAACGCATGACGCGGAACATGACCAAAATGGGTATGTCCGTACCGGATAAAACCACACTTGAAGAAATTGTTAGCTTTCTTCAGATGCACTCGGGAAACTGAAACAAGATAAAAACAGTTGGGAGGCAGGCAATCCAGCATCGACATCGTAGATGGACATCGCCAACAACCCGCGCCATCGAAAAAAACACCCAAGAACTAAAGGAAATGAAATCATATGAGTCCTGCTGATATCACGATCCCACTGGCCTTCTTCGCCGGAACCCTGTCGTTCCTCTCCCCATGTGTGCTCCCTTTGGTGCCGGTCTATCTCAGTTACCTGTCGGGCAGTTCGCTGGAAGAGCAGAACGAGGAGGAACGAGTCGGCCGCTGGCACGTTTTCAGCCACGCACTGTTTTTTGTCGGTGGATTTACCCTGATATTCGTGCTGTTTTTCGGGCTGCCTGCGACACTGCTCGGCAACGCCCTGTACCACTATAACGATCTCATCGCCCAGGCCGGAGGGGTGCTGGTCATCGTTTTTGGTCTTCATACGCTGGGGTGGGTCAATATCCCCTTCTTAAATATGAGCAAGCAGCTCCAGGCTGGCCACAACATGGCACCGGGTTACACCCGTTCGGGACTGATCGGCATGGCGTTTGGTGCAGGCTGGACACCCTGCATTAGGCCATTGCTGGGCACGGTGATCACCATGGCTGCGAGTCAACCCTCCCAAGGGGTGTTCTATACGCTGGTGTATGCCTCGGGTCTCGCACTGCCCTTCCTGATAACGGCGCTGCTGTTCTCTCGCGCTAGCGGGCAATTACGCCGCCTCAATCGGCACGCCCATATCGTGCAAAAAGTGAGCGGCGGCTTTTTGGTTGCGATCGGCTTGCTACTGGTAAGCGGTCAGCTTACTTCGCTCAATACCTTCTTTATTCAGTTCACACCAGATTGGTTGGTTGAGCATCTATAAAAGAGCGCTGGCACAACCAATCAGCAACATGACTTTTTACAGTGCTTTATTTCGAATTCAAGTGTCGAGTGAGTGATATTGAAACCTTGCTCCAATTCGACTTTCAGTGCAATTTTGACAGTTTCGGTATCGCAGAAATCGTTAATTATCACATAGGCCTCAAAGGCATTTTTATGCTCATTGAGTCGCCATATATAAACGTGATGAATATTTGGCATCCCTTCGGCATGCCCCATGGCACTGATGACCTCCTTGATAGAAATATCTTCAGGCTCACCCCCCATCAAAAGATGAATAGTCTTCAGCAATAGCGTTGTTGATAGAGCACATAACTAGCGATAAGTAGCGTCAAGATAAGGAGCACACTTAAAAAAACAGGGCCGAAAAGTCTACCCTAGGAGCCACATTGCCGGGTTTTTAACCTCATCCAGTGTCACTAACATTTGGTGAACACCTCAAACACGGCAGAACGGCGCATATGAGTGAACAAGCAACATCGGGAATTATGCCTCGAATAAAGCGAGTGCTGAATTATTGGTTCAAAAACCCAAACGCCGAAATCACTACCCATACTCCTAGAAAACCGTGCCTCCCTTTTGCTCAAAGTAATCTTTTCTCTTGTTTTGATGGGTTTTTAAGCCTGCCCAAACAATATTTACAAGCAAAAATCATTCATGGAGGAATGGGGACCTATGACACCTGATTTGAACTTTTCGAACATCAATCTTCAGTATCTTATTCTTGTCCGCGATCTCGCAAAACACGATCCGCAGTTGGTCGGCACTTTATTAGGTGTTTCTGATGAAATGGGTGAAGCATTCACCCTCATCACTCCTTCCGTACTGGGGAAAATAGCTAGCATTCAATCACCGCTACTAAGACCACGCCACGAACCTTGGTGGTGGGCGCGTTTGCTAAAGGCGCTCGCGGATGGGCAGCAGAGTGAGATCGACATTGTATTGGATCATTCAGGTTTTATTACCTCTTTAGTTGAAGGCGACGGGCAATGACGGCCGGTCAGACAGTCGATTTCTATCCGCCAACCACGCCCACCTGTTGGAATGGTGAAAACTGTATCAACTGCACCATTGAACCCTGCCACCACTCAACCAAGATCCAGGAGGCAATTCGGTTGATTCAGATCGGCGCACGAGGGCGGCTAGTCGGTGAACTAACGGAACTGCCCAAAAAACTGATCAAGCGTTTGTATCTTCAGTTGCATGAGCGCCCTTCACGACAGGGCCGCACACCCTATACCGATGCCTGGTTTGCAGAGACGGAACAACGGATGTTGCACGCCAGTATCGTGTGGCGAATACATACTCGAATAGCGGCGCGAACAGAACGCACCCAGGCACGACAGTTACTGGATGTGTTCGATATCTACCACTTCACCGTGCCACGACCACTGCTGGATATCACCCGAATTGTAACGGTGATACGACTAACTGTTGCGGGCGTTTGGCACAAACGTCAATGCGATCTTTGCACAAAACTTTTTCTTGCTCCGTCAGAAGAGGAGAGCACAACCACATGCCCTGGTTGCAAACTCTACCATCGCCATCGTTGCCGTCATTGTGGCACAGCATTAAGGGCTAACCCCGTAGGCAGGCCTCACTCCGCATGCGGCCAATGTAACGGAACACCAACGATCACCGCGATACACGTACCGCTCAATAGCAGGAGTTCTTCATGAGCATCAAAATCACCGTCATGAGTACCAAAGGAGGTGTTGGCAAGACGACTAAAACCGCCAATCTCGGCGGTATTCTCGCCGACCTCGGCCAGCGCGTGTTGCTGGTCGATGCTGATGTACAGCCGACGCTTTCCAGCTATTTTCCTTTAGAAACTCAGGCGAAAAAAGGACTCTCTGCACTTATTACAACTTCACAGCATGAGGGTGTCATCAGTCGCACCAACATCCCCAACCTGGATTTAATTGTCTCCGATGACCCCGAGGGCGCACTGCAAAACTGGATACTGCATACGCCCGATGGGCGGGTTCGCCTGAAACACATTCTTGCTCGATTTGATGATGACTATGACTTTATCCTGATCGACACTCAAGGTGCCGTGGGGCCGCTACAAGATGCCGCTGTTTTGGCCGCCGACATGCTGCTATCCCCCATTCCGCCAGAGATTCTTTCAGCCCGAGAATTCACTCGCGGCACACTCGGAATGTTAGAACGCCTGCAACCCATGACCTACCTGGGTGCAGCGGTTGGGCCACTCTATGGCCTCATCTATCGCATGGATCGCACCGTCGATGCCCAACGTATCGCACGGGAGTTGCGACGTGAATCAACCCCCAGCCGTGGGCAGATAAGAATCCTCGATACGGTGATTCCCTCTACCGTAGCGTACCGGGAAGCGGCCACCTCACAGGTGCCGGTTCATCGCTGGGAGCGCTGCCGTTC
>Ga0316204_10006626_pt1 | contig 17662 bp, 18 predicted proteins | sample 6monrhotite_MG_2_FD_205661 | JGI IMG/M metagenome (GOLD analysis project Ga0316204, IMG submission 205661) | Microbial mat bacterial communities from mineral coupon in-situ incubated in ocean water Damariscotta River, Maine, United States -... | ecosystem: Environmental > Aquatic > Marine >... | reverse complement strand
TTGTTGGCTACCTGCAAATGCAAGATAGAGGGGATACTGTTCTTTGATATATTCCTGCGAACTCATTGCTCGCTGTACAAAGTGTAATGCTTTTTTAGAACCCAACATTAACAAGGGTAAAATGCAGTGTTCGTTAAATGTTTCTTTCGATTGTAATACCGCCTGTTCCATGGCTGGTACAGCTTCTTTAAAACCCAAGCGCATCACCGCAACCATGGCGGCGATTTTAACTGAGTCGTCTTCGTCGTGGAATAAGGGCCAGATACGGCGTGGGTCAGTGTCACCACGGTAGCCGAGGGTTTCAGCAGTTGCGGCACGGATTAAAAAATTGTCGTGTTGTAATAAGGGTAATAGTTTCTCGGTAAGTTTGGGGTGTTTGGCGTGCTTGAAGGCCAGGATGTAAGAATTTATTCTTTCTTCATCCTCATTGGTCGCGTAGGTTTCTAATGTCGGTACCAGATAATTTATCAATCCGCCGCTAGCATTTACTGATATTAACGCATATATCGCCCCTAAAAACTCTTCATCATCATGTTCAAGATGGTCCAAGGCGCACTGATACGCTACATCACCTCCGAGTTCCAGCGCATCTAAATGAGCGGAAACTTTCTCCTCATTCTCGAAATTTTCAATCCATTCATAAGCTATATCTGAGAACGAATTGACCAAGTTATCTAACTGGAAACCCAATTCATAAAGATGTTGTGTATAAAGGTTTAGTCTAAATTCTGAAAGATCAATATCACTTTTAGTTATTAGCATATGTGCGCGATTACCAATATTCATCAATGAAATTCCTTAAACTAACAGCGCTTCCCGGGGACAATACAAATATTCTTCTTTTATAGAAATCCCTCTATCCCTTGCTAAATTCAATAAAGCGATGCCTTCAGTGTATACATTACTTCCAGAAAGAAAGTCTATTTCATCTCGGGACAGTGATTTTTCTTGTTTTTCGAGCTCTAACTCCCTTAGTACCAACAATTGTTCGAACTTATCGTTAAATGCAGGCGTGTCACTATTAAGTATCGTTTTACAAACCTCTAATTTAACCCATTCTTCCCCTTCCAACAAACTCTCCAAATTTAAGATAAGCTTATTGTTTTTTTCGTCACTTGCCTGATTTAAAATTTGATAGAGTAACAAAATATATAAATAGTCTTCTTCATATTCGAATTTGTTGCACCATTTATTCACCCACGTATTAGTTACTTTTTTGGCTGAATCAAGATCATTAATTGATAATAAGTCGAAAAAACCATTGGACTGAGATATTTTTAAATACTTGTTACACTCTTCTTTTGAACTCGTTAATACAGAAATTCTAAGTTGCCCACTCTTTTTTAAACACGCTACATATTGCATAGTGTCCAGTTCTAATAATAATGCACCGACTGCTTTAAGTCTGTAAAATCCGTGAAGCTGGCAATATAAGTCTAATAGCTCCTTACCGTGTAGTTGCCCTATTTTGCTCTCATTGGCGTCGATAATTTCATCAATAGCAGGATAAAGCTCTGTCAATTTGAACACAATTTTCTCGCTATAAACCAAATGATGTTATTGTTTGCGTTTCGTGAAAAACTGCGCCGGTTACATTTTTTTCTTTTAGTTTATTAACGAGGTTTTCACTGAACACAATAAATCTAGGTTGTTCTTTCATTCGAAATATGGATTCTTGAATTTTATCCATATCATCTTTAAGCACCAACTTTCTGAATCCTTCTATAAGATCAGGATCAACAATATCTTCGTCAAAGTCAGATTTATCACGATCTACGCATTCAATCTGTTTTATTATATTTATTACCCAATATGTATCACTGGCGATTCTGTGTTTATGATTAAGTATCTTAATAGGTAGAAATTCAAGACCACTGCATGCCTCGCCCTCTACAATGGTTTTAATTTCGTCACTAACTATCAAAAACGCCATAACATTATTAACAAAATCTGTAAGATTTATTCCTTGAGGATTTGAATCAGAAAAACCAATTGATGTGTTATTAGGCCATTCATTTTTTATTGACACTTCTTCAAAAAACTTATACCCGTAATCAAAACCATCTATCTCATCAGTTAACAAGGCATAGGATTCATCTTTTTCATAGTCAAGTAAATAGTATTTCATTAGCACTCCGCATTAATTAAGTCATTAAGACAATTGTGTATTTCCATAACCAATAATTTTGTTGTAGTTTTGTGTTTCTATATTTTTCAAAGCATCATAAACCTGTTTTCTGATATCTTTTTTCTTATTACAATCTTTTTCCTTTACTGCCTTATTAACGAGATCATATATTTTATTTGCACTCCGTAGAATTCTATCATTATAAGTCTGATGACCTTTAGAGTGATCAGGCAAATTATGGTAATCCTTTCGGTAATCAGCGCCATAGCACTGTGGAAGCATAATAATATTATCTTCATTATTAATATCATAACCACTTTGCATTACGATTTTCAGATGTTTGGCAGTCCATTTCTTGTTATAAAATATTTCACACGGAACTATATGATGAGCCTGATTTAGATAAGGAATAAATGATATTCCAAAATTATTGGCTTTTGAATTAGCATTAAAATAATTCAAATAATAAGTGGGCACTCTTGCCGCTTGAGTTAAACCACCAACCAATGCTGATTGCCCAGTGGCGGCATCCCTTTTCTGAATTCCGTTAAGAATAAATGCTGCATTGTCATAAATCCCCTTGGAATCAAGTTTATTTCGAGCATCAATTCTATAAGTACAATTCCGAGACAACACTCCTTTTCGCGAATTGGTTTCTGATAAATGTGCCATTTATAGTTTTTCCATTAATAATACAGAACGATAGAGAGAAATATTTTGCGAAATTATCATTGTCAAATTTCCGAGGGAGTAGTTTCTACAATATGCTCTATATGCCAACGCGATATTCAACAATAGACTGGCAACTCCTACATCTCCAAAACTAACCGCTGGATATTCTTTTGTCCAATTATTGATGGGGAATATTGTAGAAGCTCTTATGAACGCATTTGATATTTCTGACGCATCCAAAGCGGCACCGGTAAAACTGTTATATATTGTTCCTTTTTGCAAGGAAGCTTCAGGAACACTATCGATACTCGTTAAAATCGATTCAGTTAATTCCTTTGCACTGATTTGATATTCTAAGGGGTCGTTCTCCCCATAGTGCAATTTAACTTGATTAGGAATATTGCGAAATATCACCGTATCTGTTTTTAATGTTCTTCCAGAAAGTAAAATAAATATCGAAGCTTCTCCAGGAACTTTTCCATCGGGTTTATCAAGCGTTTTTAAAACCCCATCTCTGACTAATTGAGTAAGCGTAAAAAATTCGATTAAGCTATCGATCACACCAACAATACAATTTTCATAACGACCCTCTGCAATAAACTGTTTCGCCAGGTTGAACGAAGCAGCGACGCCATTTTCATCTAGCACTAATTTTAAATTTTCCTCAGCAGAAAAATTAAAATTTAAAATTCTTTGAGACTCTTGGCAAAACCTTGTTGTTAATTTTTTTCGATAATCCTGTAGCAGTGGAATATCGGGTAACACCAATATTAGACAGGTTTTGTTATTCAATTCGATATCTGAAATTCTTAATTGTTGTTCAAAATCAATTAATCCGGCAACAAATAATTTCACATAACGTGCAAACGAATCAAACCCTTTTGCTATTCCTGCTGCTGGAAATGAAGCTAAAAAATGCTCCTCCTTTTCCTGACTATCGAAATAAGGCCAATTCTCCAATTCATTTGGAAAAGTAAATCCCACTCTGAAGGCCGCTGCTGCATCAGCAATTCCACCCATACTCGTGTGCCCGCCGACGCAATTTAAAATTAGATGATTCATATTCATTGATAGTAATTAATTAATCGAATGGCTTTTCACAGATCAAGCACATTGGCTTCTCTTCAGTCATTATGACAATAATTGGTGCCTGCAACACTGGAAACGGCGGTGTATTTTTGTCATTGTGTAACATTAAATCAAAAGCTCGTGAGACATTCTTGCCTTCAAATTTTACGTCAAAAGAAAAGTTGACAAACTCTGCCTTACCCTTAGTTTTACTGGAAGCAACGCCTTTCAACGCACCTGGTTCGTCACCGACACTGGTACTGAAATTGGAATCTTTAACACACACTGGATTGCCATCTGCCTTAACTTTTTTTGTACCTTTGGCAGTGTCACTAGACTTTGCAATATTTGGATAGGGAATCGGTACTACGGGTGGTCCACATTGAGTTTTGCAGACATCCGGAAAACAGATAGTCACTCCGCCACTGCTTTTGTGAACTACTGATAAATTATTGACACCGACTGTTACGCCCATTTTATTTCTCGCTAGATTGCCAGTTCGTAATTTTCTGGATTGAGTTCTGTTTCTGTTTTTTCATTTACGATTATTTTTTCCATATCGTAAATACGATTAAACACGTCCTGCGCTGCTCGCCATAATAGGGTGACTTGCAACTCATCGGTATTAACAATGACGGTGTCCAGATCCACGTTTAACGCTTGAGGGTCTTCGTACTGAAACTTAAATTGCAATTGGGGTTTTTGCCCCGGCAACGTAAGTTTCATACTGCCTTGTTGACACACGTTCACTAGCAACACTGGCTCATCACCGTTTAAAAATCCTTTCGCTGTTAATTCAGGATGCGCTGCATTAAAAAATTCGCGCTTGAAATCTTTTGGCAACATGGGCAAGCGGGTTTTTTCCCAGCTCTTATCATAAGTCCCCGAATAACCTAAGCGTGGTTGCCAATCCGGTGAAATAAATCCAAAACCCATGGGTGGTGGTCTATCTGTTGGCGACTGGATAAGGTTTTTCGGATCTTCCAGATTCGGCAAAGACACGACATCCAGCTTGCTTTGTTTTGCGATGATACCTTTACCCAGTAAATTGCGTGGCTCATAGGCATAATGTTTTTCTTCATCGGGTGTTAAATCTTGTCCACCAAAGGCATTTTCATAAGTCAGTGGCATGGTTGTAAAGGCTTGTGGTGCACTCATATACCAGTTAACTATTTTTCCCGTAACTCGTTTTTCCCAGACTCTATCGCCAATTACTTTAACATGTTGCTGAACTGGCCCAACTTTAATTCCCGCATCCATTTCAGTCACTGGCTGTCCGTTAGGGCTGTAAGCTTGACCTATCAATACAACGTCTGTTGCCAATTTGGAAAAATTTGCTTCAGGTGCAATTTTTAAACTGCTTAATCCTGGTTCTCCAAAATAGTCCCCTTCGAAACAAATATCCGCCTGCTCTTCTGCTAAGGTTAATTCACCTGTGGCGCTGATATCATAGGTTTGTTTGGCCAACACCAACATCACATCGCGGCCGTTTTCATCAGCAATCAAAGCAAGCTCTGCCTTGTAAGGTGTATTATTTTCGAGTCCCTGATATGCCATGATTAATTAATATTGACGCCTGCGCCTTTGATTTTATTCATGCCTCGGGCACGACTCAGAATATCATTGCCTTTGACTTGTATTTTGCCATCTTTCGTTAGAATGATGGTTGATTTTCCACACTCAATCACCAGGCCATCGTGTGCTTTGATATGCAGCACTTTGTCTTCCAAGGTTGTCATTTGACTGATGTCATTTTTTTTCAATTTCTTCGCGATTTTGTCATCAAATGTGGCATATTTTTCAATAACACCTAATACCACGCCGTATTCTTCATCCATTTCTGGCACACGGTAGATGACAGGATCTTGAGGCTGAAGTTTTGGCAAGGCACCAGCAGCGGTACGCAAAAAATAACACGGATAAACCGCATTGCTGTCGGTGTTATCTTGAACCAAAATTAATCCTTCTTCAATAACCTCCAACACCACACCTTTGCGCGTTTGATTAAAGGCCTGCTGTAATACTTTGTCTTGTTGCATTTTCATGGGATTGCCTTATCTGCCATCGATTAATTTTGTGCGATTTTCGAGCCTTTCATTTTGATATCGCCGCTCATTTTCACATTCAGCTCTTTACCTGTAATCTGAATCTTGCCATCTTTTTTCATAATAATACTTGATTTACCACACTTGATGGTGATCTGGTCACCCGCAATAATATTTAATTTTTTACTGACGTTTAATGTATCGTCTTTACCAACTTGTATAGTTCTGGAATCACCAACAGAGATATCTTGTTTTTTTCCAATCTGGATTTCCTGATCTTTACCAATACTGATTGTTTCGTTATCACCAACCTTTTCGCTACGATTTTTCCCGATATTGATATCTTCATTTTTGCCAACATTTTCCGATCGGTTATCACCGATAGAAATATTTTCATTTTTACCCACAGATTCCGTACGATTGTTGCCAATGGTAATTGTTTCATTATTACCCACGTCTTCAGTACGATCATTGCTAACATTGGTGGTCTCATCATTTTCCACCACATTATTTTGATCTTTTTCCGCGTGAATATACGACAATCGTTACAAGGGGTAAGCAGTTGGAACCAGGGAACCATCTCGGCATGGTAAATTCGATTTCCACTAGGGTTGACTGGTTCGCCTATAAATCGCATGATGTGGCCATTAAACACTCTGGTAGAACCATCGGATAGAAGAAGTGAGACGTCTACTTTTTTTCCAACAATGTCTTTTGCTTAAGCGCATGGTCTGGTGAAAACATTTCCAGCTGAAATCGACATGATTTTATCGATTACGACTCATTTTATTTGAATACGGGATTTGTGTTTGGCCGCGAAGAAGGGGCACTTATCTTATGTAACTGAAATGACTGAGCTACAGTTTCGTAACGGGGTCTTATTTTTTTCGGAGTTAAAATAAAGCCTGTTTTATGAGATTGAATTCAATTTTGCTTAATCAAACACTTTCGTGGATCGGAGAATTTTATCGACCTAAACGCCATCAAACATTCATTGATTGGTAAAACCTGCTTTATTTTGGTTCCACCAGGTTTGCCATTTTTTGAGTGCTTCGATTTGTTTATCAATAAACCAGTCTGGTTCAAATGAAATATGTTCACCTGAACGTATGACTAACTCATAATAAGCGCGTTGCCGATCATTGTACTTGCTGTTTGGATGTGCAATTTCTTCCAGCACCAAGAAGAAGGAATAAAATTTGCCAAAGCGATAACGTTAATTAGGATCAAATCGCCCACTATTGTCTTTCCACCAGTTGAGCCAGGTTTGGTGGTCGGTATAATTTCGTTGAATTTCTATCTCTCGATTGTCGCCTGCCTTGTTCTCGTCCTTGTTTTCATCTGTCTCTCATGTGATTTCACCAGCATCAAGATCAAGCTCTTCCTGCTCGATAATTATTACGGTCTCTTTTAAGTTTGAACCTATAATCTATGTATTTCCTCAATTAGCATGTCATTTTTATCATTCTATTTGAGGAAAGGTTCAGAGAGTTTATGAACTAGAATACTTAAACTCGATAGTTTCTCGATTTTACAATATCAGCATCAAGGAATAGTTTTATTTCATCCTCGTCAACTAAATAATATAGTTTTCATTTCTTTGTTAAACAATCTCAAATATTTTTCTTGCTATAAAATGGAAGTGTAGTTATGGGAATGTGTCACCTTACGAAGAGTTACGACCCTTTTTCCGCTCTACTAAAATAAAATCGGACAGAACTTTAACCTGCACCAGTACACTACCTGACTTCATGTCTACTTTAGTGGGTGGCTGACTTGTGAGTAACTCAACTCGTTAACTATTTTTGCAATGTTTAAATCTGAACATAATCGTTAGGTTCGTAAAAAACGATAGTATCTACACCCATATTTTCTATACTATTCTTAATTTTTTCATGAACAACAAGGGTTTTCACATTCTCAAGCAGTCTAAAACATAAAAGATTTTGTGTTCGAGTTTTATCTATAGTCATGCCACGAATAGAGGAATCAATCTTATAGTCGCCGTCAAATGATGACAAACTAGATTTCCTTAAGTCCACTGCAGATACTAATCCGATAACATTGAACGCAAAATAGTGAAACTCTTTATTATTTTCTGAATCTCTTAATATTGCATCATAAAAATCTATGTTATCGACACCTGCAGCTGTAAAGGCCTCTTTAAGCCTGCTGGTCATTAGAGGTATGTTATAGTCGTACAACTCTAATGGATCGCCATCACACTCATCTTCAGCTGTAATAGGAATAATCAAAGGCTTGGGTACAGCAACACTAAATTTTTGGCCTATACTCCAACTACTAATACCAGCTATTGTTAATGATTCATCTAATTCATAATAACCAAGATCATCTTCATCTGGATCATCTGGCTCAACACAATCGATTACATAATACATTTATTCTTCCCAGTTAAATTAAATTAAATTAAATTAAATTAAACTATATTAAATTTTTTCTTCACACGGCTGGAAGTATAGTACCCTTGAGATACTTCTTCCTTTTTAGGGTTAGTGAGCATTGTTTTATGTTCTGAAGAAACTAAATCCAATCTGCCTACTAGACCAAATGGAGGCCGTGATTTATCAAATTTTTCATTGCAAATAGGGCATTTATCATCAGGCGCTACTAGTTTAGACGCAATACTGATAAGAGTTTTCTTAACCTTTCCATTATATTTTCTATGAGCGTCATGAAACTGACGCCCATGTGCTTTTTCCATTCCATCTAAAGCATATTTATTTTTGAACACGGTACTGTACCCACTCCAATTTTTATCAAAAGGTGGATTATTACTACCTCTAACAGCATAATTTCCAGGAAGCCATACACCATTATTTGCGTGATTTACATTATAACCAATATCACTTGATAAGCTGTAAGGTCCGTCTTTTCTCATAAATTTGTGTAAATCATTAGCGTGTGCAAGTGATGCTCCACCAGGGATACAATGATGTGCTGCGGCTACTATATCAGTATTCAAATTTGGATGTTTCTTAGTATCTGGGTGCTTAACTTTCCACTGTGGAACTGAATATCCATTGCTAATTAAATTTTTCCCTAGCTTACTTGCATTATTATCCTCTTTATTCTCAGGAATCTTACCAATAGCATCGCTATTTGTCCCAGTACTTTCAGGGCCCTCATCTTCTTCATTATCAACAATTTCTGCAAGTTCTTCTTTACAATACCAACAAGGTTCATCATCTTCTTTAGTAATAGCAGCAACAGCAACAGCCTCACCGATATCTGTCATAAATCACCCCATTATATTCTTTTTATTGTGAAACATAGGATCGCCCATACGACAAACATTCTTCCCTTCAAACTTAACATCAAAAGAATGCAACATAAACTCACATTCCCCTTTAGTTTTACTGCTAACAACCCCACCAACAGACCCAGCTTCATCACCGGCAGACATAGTGTATATCGCCCCTTTAGTCATAGGCATTTTTTTATCTGTAGTAACCTTCTTCGGTCCTTTATCCGTATCAGAAGCTTTGCCTATATTCGGATAAGGAATTGGAATAGGCCCAGCAGGTGGCGCAGGAGTTTTACAAACATCAGGAAACGCAATACTCATTCCTCCACTTCCCTTGTGAACAATACCACGACTATTTGCAAATGTTGTTTGTCCCATAAATAATATACCTCGCTATCAATTCTTTGTTATACACACTGCTGCACGAAAATCTGTTTCAGATGATGCATAATCCAACACCGGCCCTTTGATATAATCATTTAAAAAACCCGTTGCCGTTAACGCAACACTCACCGGAAAAAACGCGGCCCCAATATCCCCGAAACAATCTGCAGAATGAGATATAATATATTCAGGTATCAGTCTCTCACTATTTCGAGTGGCAGCAACACCAAGTTCCTTAGCTCCAAAGTTTTCCCCATTAAGACTTGTAAGCACTGTCTGCATGGGAGGTATATTGGAGGCATGATCTAGAGCTAAGCTAAACGCTTCTGCTAATCCATCACCCCGATAAGGTTCTTGGCTGTATCGATGCCCCTCTTCTTTCGCGAGTCCTGGAGGGTATAACGTAATATTCTGAGATGTCTGTTCAAATGGTTCCGATTGAGAGCTGATTATAAAAAAACCGGCTCCCTCGCCTGGCGCAAAACCATCCATAACACCCTCAGCTAAAATTCGATCTTCCATATCTAACGATCCTAATAAATATAGATCAAGATAAGTATCAACACCACCAACGATTGCATATTGACTGTAACCTGCTTGCACATATGCCATAGCATAGTGTAACGCCCATAATCCTCCAGCTCGTCCATTAGGAAAAATTACACTGTGTTTTTCGTGAAAAACAATGCCACTCTGTTTTGAAATATGATCGATCAATTCGGGATAACAAACCTCTTGTTGACCTGGCAATTTCTCTGGTCCAGCTAAAAATAGCGGTAAAGTTTCAATGGTTTTCAATTTTGAGGATAAATCATCTAATGCAAGATGCGCCAAGCGAATCATTCTAACTTGCCGAGAAGTTAACCCAGGCATTTCATCTGATATTTCAGCGTTAAGCGGAGGAAGTGCATCTTCAGGAAGGAGCGCCATCGTCATTGGGTTAAAGCGTTTGTTGTATATTGAGCTTTCTTCATAAGCACTAAGACCTGCTCGTACTGCGGAGGCGGTTTGCTCTGTTGTCAAACCCAGCGGAGTGCTTGTACCGGTAGTTTTTAAATAAACGGGTTTTGTCGGTGGCTTTAATGGAGATCGCGTATTCATTTACGCAACTTCCTTAGTTTGTTCATCAAAGTCACTATAGATATGAACTTCGCTGATTTGCAGCGCTTTTTTATCGCAATTCAGTTTTGCACGCCATGTCATTGTGAATCGTTTTTCATCAGGTTCGAAAAAAAGAGTTTCTAAATTAAATGATGGCTTTTCTCTTGCGCCCGCTAATTTAATTTCTGTTCGCACATTACATTGCGGCAGTTGAAATTGAATGCAGGGTTCTGTCGATAAATTTATCAATATCACCGATTCATTCCCTTGCAAGTAGCCGTTACATACTAATCCTCTTGGCGCCATATTGAAAAATTTATTGTTAAAATCTTTTGGTAAGTATGGTGCTCGTTTTTTTTGCCAAGCCTCATCATAGGTTCCTGCATAATCGATACGTGGTTTCCAGGTCGGTGAGAGAAAGCCAAAACCTGCGGGATTTGGTTTGTCGCCGGGTAATTTTATTAATTGCCTAGGATCTTCGAGATTTGCTAATTTTTCCGCATTAACTTCCTGAGTGCCCCTACTGCCTCTGTAACCCCGGCCAACAGGATTAATGGTATGCAACATATTCTTCTGCTGATATCCACCCTGTCCATCGTCAATAAAATCGATATAAGCTCCACCAAACGCATTTTCATAGACTAATGGGATTTTTACAAATGGCTTAGGCGATGTGATTTGAGTGCCGTTCCAAAAACGATCACCAAATACCTTCACTTGTTTACTGTATGTTCCAACTTTAATACCGCAGTCTAGTTCAGTAACAGGTTGGCCATTCGGCGCGTAAGCATGACCATTGACGATGATATCTGTGGCAGGTTTGCTAAGATGCATCTCGGAGGCATACTTTAAGCTTGATTCAACTGGCTCTCCCCAATATTCATCTTCTAACACCGGTGGAATTTGTTCTTCAGCCAGCTCCAAGCCTTGCTCCAAACTAAACGTGGCTTTGACAACTACATAAAGTGCATCAATTCCATTTTCATCGGGGAAAAGTGAAATTGCTGCTTTGAATGGACTATGGTTTTTAAGTTGAAGCATTTTGAATAGCTAGTACGGAAAAATTGTAATTTTGCACGATTGGTTAGTCCTGTTACTTTTTACTTAAAAAAACTTAAAGCAATATAGCATACTGAATCATATATAATGTGTGAACTGAACTACTATAAATTACCTAATAAAACTTTCTGCCGTTTCGCAGGAGCTTGAGTATTGAATAAAGGGTGATTTCTGTCATATAGGGCGAGTATATTCGAAGCAAACAGTCGTTGCCTTTGATTAGCTTGTTTTAACATTTGCTTTAGTGATCCTATAGACAACTCTCGTCCACCAATATAACGCTTATCTGCATAATAATTTTGTTGATTTTGCGACCACCATTGTTTAATTTTCTCCGCATCAGGCCAAGGTAGATCTTGATCGGGATCCATCTCTACATTATCGTCATCTGCAGAATCCAAAGGTTCAGCATCCAGTTTTACAGGATCTTCCCTACTCAGATTATTTGCAGTTAGATTAATACCGGTAAGTAATGAAAAGGCCTCTCCGGATACTCTAGCAGTCTCTGGAGCATCCATCATGGTAATCAGCGATGGAATTGAATTAGCTTTACCTACATACCCAAGACCCATTATTGAAAGTCGTTTTGTTGATTTATCAGCAAACATTTTTCGCAAAATACCAGTAACTTTATGTATATCATTTTGCATCACGACGTACTGCAATGATAAGTCACCATATTGTGGATGTGTTATAAACCTTTCCAACTTTGCAAGGGCTGTTTGATTGCCAAATCGAGTTTCTGTCCAACACGCCGCAAACGCGATATCTTCATTTTCATCATCAAGTAATGGGGTAACCATGTTTAAATATTTTTGCATTCCCATAATACCAACACTAAAGATTACTTCTTTTTTTGTTAAGAAGTTTTTGCTGATTAAATTATGTTGTATCAATTTCTCTGGCACTTGACGATGAAACAAAAGAGAGGCAATAACGAGCGTTTGCATAATCGGCATTGGTAATGTGTACATATCTTTCAGCAATTGAGCAATCTTTTGAAAGGGGAAATAGCCAAATGCATCAACCACTGAATCAAATAATGTTTTTTCATCACTATCCAACTGCACAATTATCCATTGCAATCTTTTCAAATCGTTTAATTCAATAGCAAGCAATGTTAAGGTGAAAACATCACCTTCCCGGTCAAGGGCTAATGCTTCTTCGCACATGTCCCATGCCACGTCGCCCATCATTAACAGGCCACAGATATTTGCTTCTAGTCGCTCATCCAGTTCCGCGAGTTCATCTAATACGTAATCTGGCGCTATCGACGCGTTCTTGCGAAACGAATATAAAAAAGGCACTTCATCCACATACTGCTCGATAATGGATGGAATATATTTTAGCTGACTCATATTTTATTTAATTTCTTTAATCCAAAGTGCAATTTCCGAAGTCTCTCAATTTAGCTGTACAGAACCACCTTTTATTTTATTTACACCACTAGATCGTGACAACACGTAGGCTCCTCGAATTAGAACCTTGCCAGCTTTTGTGAGTGTAATACTTGATTTGCCACATTGAAAAACTATTTCCTTATCTGCTTTAAACAAAAGCTTTTCTTTTGAATCCATGTTTGTGGATATTTCAGCGCTGGTATCAAGCTGCAAATCGAATGCTTCTGGCGTTATTGAAAGTGATTGCACTTTGCCTGTTATTACCGGAAATGCGATATTTCCACGATCAAAGCTTACCAAAACTTCGGAACTTGCATCTTTTGGTGTAATTGCAACTAACGTTTTTTCAACCGGAATTACATATTCCGAATTAAATGGGTGAGAAATGAAGAAACTTTTTTGTTCAATATCAAAATACAACACAGTGGTAAGCACACCAAAATAGGGCTGATCAAAAGTCTCATATTCTTTGTTATTAGATGACTCTATCACTTCATCTAGGCTAACATTTGAGAAATCATTAGTTACCACATAATCTGATGCTGAAATTTGTTTGTGTTCTTTCATGAGGATTAGTTCGCTGTTACTTTAGAGCCTTTAATGATGACATCTTTGGATGCCTTAATATTTATTTTTCCTGAGCCATCCAGTTTTATATCCTTTCCTTTTATAGTGATGGTTCCATCCTTTTTCATAATTATGCTTGCGCTACCGGTTTTCAATGTTATTTGATCACCTGCAACTATGGTCAGCTTTTTGCCGACATCCAACGTATCATCTTTGCTAACTTGAGTGGTACGTTTATCACCTATAGTTAATGCTTGTGCTTTTCCAACATCAATTGTTTGACCTTTACCAACAGTGATGCTTTGCTCATCACCAATACTGATAGTCTCATTTTTTCCAACATCGACTGTTCTATTTGCCCCAATGCTGATAGTTTCATTCTTACCAACATCTTCTGATCGATTTTCGCCGATACTAATTGTTTCATTTTTACCAACTGACTCTGATCGATTGCTACCAATTGATATGGTTTCATCTTTTCCAACGCTTTCCGTTCGATTGTTACCTATCGTAATCGTTTCATCATTACCCACGTCTTCAGTCCGATCATGACCAACATTGGTTGTCTCATCATTTTCAACAACATTATTCTGATCTTTTTCCGCGTGAATATAAACCTCTTCACTACCTTTTTTATCTTCAAACCTCAGTTCATTGAAGTTTGACGTGCTGCCGCCATCTGCGGAACGTGTTTTCCAACCGCTTTGTGTTTTATTGGCCGGTAGTTCATACGGAGGCATGTTATCAGCGTTGTAAACACAACCGGAGACAAACGGCCTATCTGGATCGCCTTCGAGAAAACTCACCACTACTTCGTGGCCGATTCGTGGTAGGAATATGGCGCCCCACTGCTTACCTGCCCACTGTTGAGACACGCGTAACCAGCAGGAGCTGTTTTCGTCTTTTTTACCCACACGATCCCAGTGAAACTGAACTTTGATTCGGCCATATTCGTCAGTGTAGATTTCTTCACCAGATGGACCGACAACAACAGCTGTTTGTGGACCTTGTACGTAGGGTTTTCGCGTGACTTGTTGTGGGCGAAACGGTACTGATGAAGGTATGCATTGAAAATTATTATTGTATTCTCTGCCACCACCCTCACCTAACTCATAACTTCCATCTCTGGCGAAATGAGAAATTGTTGTTATCACATATTCTTTGCCCTGCTCTGAAGAAATCTCATGAGTTGCCAGGGTGAATTTACTGCCAGCAGCAAACGTGCGATACGTGCCTGATGACGAGACAATGTCATGTGTTGCTTCTTCCTCTTCAATACGAATTTTTGTTAAACCGTCGCCATCACCACGGTTTTCATATAAACCGGGATAATCATACTGTTCAAAATTTTTGATATCTGGTAGGTCAACAACGCTATCTATGGTTGTGCTTATGTCGGTACTTGGTGTTGTAAAATTATAATCAGTTTGAGCCCATTTACCAGGAATCAAATTATACTCATGTGCCCATTCTGTTAATTGATCACCAGAGTGGCCACCATCATAAAAGTGTGCTTCGCTTTCAATACACGCTTTATAACCGCTCACTGCATCGGCAAGCACCATTGTATGTTTGCCATCTTGATGGGTAAAAAAGTAATAAATACCCTCTTCTTCCATCAAACGATTTACAAATTGAAAGTCGGACTCTCGGTATTGCGCGGTGTATTCACGTTGTTTAAACGAACGGTTTGCAATAATTTCAAAATCAGAAAAACCACGATCGTTAAAAACCTGCTCAATGATTGCCTTAACATCCATATTTTGAAATATACGGCAATCGTTACAAAGGGTAAGAAGTTGAAACCAGGGAACCATCTCTGCGTGGTAAATTCGTTTTCCGCTAGGATTTACTGGCCCGCCAATGAATCGCATTATGTGACCATTAAAAACTCTGGTAGAACCATCGGATAGAAGAATAGACACATCTACCTTTTTTCCAACGATATCTTTTGCTTTAATCGCATGATCTGTTGATAGCATTTCCAACTGAAAACGAAATGGTCTTGATATGGATTCTTCACCGCTAAAAGTTGTTAATAATAAGGTGTTTTCACCCAACGGGGTTTTAATAGAAACAAACTTCCCTTCTTGCGTTATACCTACCATAATTTATTCTCTTGGTTATATGCAGATTTTTTTTTCATTTTTTTTAACATGATCTCTAGCTCTTTTTCAGCCGATATAATTTTGCATCGATAAAATTCCCTTTCTCTTTTCGCAATTCTACATCTTCATCATGAATTATTGTGTAGTTATGTTGATGCGCAAGCTTTTGGATGTATTCATTGCTATGCTGATATCGCCCGGTATTCCTCAATACAAAGTCTTTCGCTTTATTACCTAGCTCTATGGTAAATATAAATTCACCGCCATCCTCAAGCGCATCATTCACTCGATAAAAAGTCTCTCCTAAATCTCCGCGGTAATTCAATACATCAGAAGCAGTCACCAGATCATATGCCTCTTTCATAGGCTTTATCGCGATCAAATAATCTTCCGCATATAACTGATCATAGACATTCCGTTCTCTCGCAAAATCAAGCATTCTCTCAGACAAATCCATTCCATGAATAACTTTTGAAAATTCAAATATTGCTTCCCCAACCAACCCAGTGCCACATCCAATATCTAATACATTGAGGTGCCTGTCTGTGGCTTTATAGACATCAATCACTTGTTCTCTAATTAATTCATGCCCCTGATATTTCAAAGAGCCTTGCAGCAATGAATCATATTGATGAGCGTATTTATCAAAATAGGCGGTGATCAAAGCTGTGGGCATATTATCCGGTTGAAGTGCTTCGCCGGTTTTCGCTAACAGAAATTCTACCGCTTCGTTTTGATACTCTTCCTTTAAACCCAATGCTTTTACTTCGGCGTAACGGAGTTTTTTACGGTATTGTTGTGCTTGTGCAGACATCCCCAAGGTTTGATAGAGATACGCCAAACCTTCTAATGCGGATTTGTTATATGGCTCGGAATTTAATAAAACTTCATAGGCAGCTTTAGCGGCTTTTTTATCACCAGTTGGTTTTATAAGCTGAGACCAATGAAATGCGGCAGGCGGCGATCCAAACGCAAATCCTGCATCTGACATAGCCTGCCGGCATGCTACCTCTGCCTGGGAGTCTGTGTGGTTTAAATTATTTTCTTTTTCAACAAACATAATTGATTAGCCTTACTTCTTTCCTGCGTGTTTGAAGTTATAGTAGCTATACTAACCAAAAGCACCTTGATCACTTGTGAAGCATATTACAGTTATTACTAAAAACGAATGAGAAAACTGACTAACTGGCGATATTAATAAATCGCTATCAGTCGAGTTTTCCTGTCGGCCAATCTGACAACGGAAAAGCTTTTTCATCACTGTTATAGGTGAGATATTGAAAAATTTGAAAAACATAGATGCTAAGCTCGTTACCAAACTTGAGTAGTTTTTCGTTTTTCTCTCCAGTAAATAATACCGTTAAAAACTGAAACACAATAACAACAAATAGAACAATCTCCGCCAGAGAGTAGAAGAGACCGAAAAGCACCATGAAAATCGCTCTTACCCAGGTTTTTTCTACTGTTACATTTTTGCGTATCTCTTCACTCATTCAAATAATTCCTGTTAGCTGTTCATCTATTGCTGTTACAGCCGGAGTCGGGATTGATTTTTCCGTTCCGAATGCATTCGTAGCTCAAGTTACACCAAAATCAATCCCAACTCCTTTTTCATGGAACCGTTTGCGAGAACTTCTATTCGCTGTTTTACACACTATATATGTAATTGCTAATTCTTTTCAATCAAGCAGAAAAAAAGCACCGTATCAGGTGCTTTTTTATCCGTCTCGAACAATTATCAGGCTACTTTATCATCAGCAATCAGATACCTTGGATCTTCGATGACATTTACCTCAACTAAATCCCCAGCCTTTTTCAATAAAATTCGGCATTCAGGGCTTAAGTGCCGCAAATGAAGTCGTTTA
>Ga0316204_10006624_pt1 | contig 17666 bp, 15 predicted proteins | sample 6monrhotite_MG_2_FD_205661 | JGI IMG/M metagenome (GOLD analysis project Ga0316204, IMG submission 205661) | Microbial mat bacterial communities from mineral coupon in-situ incubated in ocean water Damariscotta River, Maine, United States -... | ecosystem: Environmental > Aquatic > Marine >... | reverse complement strand
TCACGCCACCACAGTAAAAAATAAGCTGCTTTGCTTTATTCTCTGGAAGTAAGTTAGTCATTTTGCCAAACTGACTGTCAGGAATACTGATCGCACCGGGAATATGTCCAATATTGTAACGACGTTTTGCTGGGCGGGAATCGATGATTAGTACATCAGTGCGTACTGGAATGACTGCAAAATCCTTGAAAACATCATAGTCCATAATCTTTGGATATAATCCTGCATCTGCAGCACTAGCTGGTGTTGAGTTGAGCATAAATGCGCCAACCACAATCATCACCACAAAGCCCATAAATTTATTTGCGTATTTCATTTTTCTCTCTCCTGGTATGAACCTGAATTCAGGCTCAAAAATTAAACTTTTTCTTCGCTTATAACTACTGGAATCGTCTCAGTTATATCCTGTCCATTATCACCTTCCCAACGGAATGAAAAACTTCCAGCTTTGGTGACTTTGGCATAGAAGGTAAAGTATGGGTCCTGTGATACGCCAGACCCAAGGTCGGCAGTCACTACTTCCTGCCCTTCAAAACTGCAAGTGAACTTAGTTAAACGATTGCGTTCAACCGTTGCTCCTTCACTCGTTTTTCGCCATCCGGTTTCCATAATATGGCGGATTTTGGTGCGTATCATAATGATCTCACCAACATTGGCAGTTGAAGGCATATCTATTCTTGGCGCTTCTGGTTTCATTGTCGTCTCCTTAACCGCATCCGCCAGCGCCACGTGCAACTTTGCAACGGGCTTTGGCTACATAAAAACTACCGTCACTGTTCTCAGCAGCAACAACAATAGTCTGGGATTTCGCGACCCGCATTCGGGTTACAAATTCACACTTACCTGACATGGGTGTGAAGTGGTAACTTGCTACTTCAGGCTCGGTATTTCTTTCTGCCAGAATATGAACACTCTTTACGTAATCATCTTCTGTCATTGGACTTTCTACCGCTACCTGTATCCGTGTACGTTTACCATCTTGAGTCAGTGTTGGTAACAAAATACTGACGCGGCCTTTCTGTTGATAAGCTCCGTCAGCAAGTTCAGCCAATTTGCTCTTAACATCCTTCGGAGATGCCAGTACAGGTGTTTCACCCATTAATGTCATCATCACTACCGCGCCGCCCAAACCGAGTACATCACGACGTGAGAAATGGCGTTCTGTGATTTTTGCATTACTCATGATGCATCCTCCTCTTTGACTTCTTCTTCCTGTTCATCCCAACCAGTAATCATTGCTTTCATATGGGCAAATACCGTATGTCCAGTTGTGATTAGATAAATGTGAACCACAAGGAAAAGTAGCAGTAAAAAAGCGCCCAATGTATGCAAGGTTGCAACCAGTTCTAGATCCAAGCCGCTAATTCCGAAAGCCGCCCAATCGTTATAAAACATGTAAAGCATTCCTGTGACCCAAATCAGAGGCGCCATGGCGAGTTTAAACCCTAGGTAGGCTAGCAATTGCAATGGGTTGTGTTTTCTCACCTGGGTAGGCTTATAAGGATGATGCTCACCCTTAAAAATACCCATAGAGTAATAACGAACCACATCCATTAACTTGTCTGTTGTTGGAATATAATGCCGCCATTCACCGGTGGTGAGATGCCAAAAGATGGCAAACACCCAAAGGCCAATCAATGTCCAAGCACAAGTAATATGCCAGTAATCAGCTGTTTGAAAACCTAACCAACTGTAGGTGCCGTGTATTTCGAACCCAGTGACAGCCATTACCATAATCAGCAATGCTTGCGCCCAGTGCCAGAAACGCTCAAAGCCTTTGAATATGTAGACTCTTTTAATTGTAGTGTTAGTCATTACACACCCCCCTGCTTCTGTTGACGTCTAGAAAAGACACGTATAAGTGCATGAACACCAACTCCTGCTAAGGTCAGAGCAAGCAGAATAAACCCAGCTTTATCCAACCAGTCATTGTTATCCCGGCCAGGTATATAGATGTCTTTAATTTCTGCTAACCGACCATCTTTACTGTGGCAATCTTTGCAAGCTAATGCTTCATTAGCTGGAGCTACCATATGAGCAATAGGCCAAGACATTTCAGTTTCGATGAAACCGAACTTGCCGCTATAAGGTAGTCCAGCCTTAGCCATGCCTTTTTCCATCGCACTTGGCCAGTCAAAAGTCTTCCAATAACCGTCTTTGCCTGTTGTATGTGGCGTAATGAACGTATTTAACTCTGTGTCATAGGGTTGTTTACCCTTCATCAATTTGATTGGCCAAATGAGTGACTTACCATCATCAGCACTACCAAGGAACTTATTGACCTCAACAATCGTTGTTGGATCAAACTTATCCGTCGGTAAGGTATATTGAACCGTACCATTGAACCAGCGGTATGCAGGAACAACATCTTGTTCCCAAGTAAAGTCGCCTTTCTTGGAGTTGTAAATTTCATTTCCAGCTTCATCCAATACTGATATTGGTTTGCCATCCTCACCCATTTTTCCAGCAGTTGACCAGTCCCACCACATTTTGGAAGGGTAGTCACCACGTGCGAAATGAGGAATATGACAGGTCTGACAAGCAACCTTGTCGATGTGATCATTTAACTTCTGATTCTCATGAACCTGATCATCATGACAAGAGACACAGGTTGCTCTCGAGATATCCCCTTTCTTACCGGGGTAATCCTGGCCAGTAGTGTCTTTTGCAGCCGCCGCATAACGACTACCGGTGACCATATGTGCATCTGTTGTATGACAGGTAGAACAAGTGAAGTTCAAGCCATCAGCATCCATATGCACATCGACAAATTTGTCTGGGGCATCGAAGCTTGGATCTAGGTCACCATGTTTTACAGCCTTTCCACCGCCACCTTTGAAGTGACAGGTGCCACAGCTTGTTCGTGAGGTTTCACCGACCTTTTTGGCGATTTTTGCAAGGTTAGAAACTTTACCTTCACGCAGCTTCTTTTTATCATATAGACCTGTTTGGTCGTGACAGACTAGGCAGTCGACATTTGGTTCTGAAGTAAAATCAAAACTATCGTCTTTCCAGCCGTAACCGACATGACAAGAAGAGCAAGCGCCTATATTTGACTGAGTGGAAATGCAGAAGTTGTTAACTACATTTCGTTTGCCCAGTAATTGACCAGTTTCTTCATTTTTAAATTGCCAAGTCCAGTGTTTCGTTTGATGGACCTGTTTGGCCGCTTCGGTATGGCATTGCAGACATGCTTTGGTGACAGCAGGACCGCTTTCAAAGGGCCCCTTTAGCTCAACAAATTTTGAGTGATCCGCGGTTGTGGTTCCTGCCTGAACTGTAAAAGCAAGTGCCACGATGGACAACCCAAACACAATCTGTAATGTTTTCTTAATAGATAAATACAACATTACGTTCCTTAAGTTTCCTTAGAGGAATGCGACATTATCTGATGCTAATGTCGTAGACCTTGGAAACTGATCTAGGAGTTAAAATATAAGACAGCGAAATTATATATATTGTAATATTCGCATGTATTGATATTAGTCAATTTGACTGCCGATATGTTTAACAATCAGAAGATAATGATACTTATGATTACGATGGATGAATTTCTATGAACTGGGCTGATTAGAGCAGGTAACAAAGCTAAAGCTATTGAATAGAATTAAGAATCAGGTATATTTACTGAATTCTTTTACTAGCAGTATTTTTTGACCTTAAACATAAGCTATAGAACAGTTTAAAATCATTAGATGAGAAATAAAAAAACATATGGCAACGAATAAAGGCTTTACTCTAATTGAGCTAGTAATAGTAATTGTACTGTTGGGCGTACTAGGCGCAATTGCTATTCCAAAATTTGCGGATAATACGGAGAATGCTGAGCGTGCAGTAGTACTAAGCTTGGCCAGTACATTCAAATCTTCTGTTAAGATAGCCCAGTTAAAATGGCTGACAAGTAACAGACAACGAACAAATCTCGCGCTCAGTGGCAATAATTTTATCAACATGGTTGATTTCAGCCAATTCGGCTGTCCTGTGCAACATTGGCGAATTAACTCTGAAACAGATCCAAGCGCCAATAATGCCACAGATTGCATGACCGTATTTGTATTATTGATGGATCGTTGTCAATCGACTGCAACTGACTGCGGTAATCAACCAGACCCTGATTTTTCCCACGCCTATCTTGGGGGTGGTGTCTGTGAGTACACTTATCGTAATAACAACGCGTATCGAATTCGTTATGAAACGAATACGCAACAATGTCTCGTATCAACAATCGGCTTTTAATTGTCCTTTTAAATCAAACATTAGGTTTCACTATGCGCATCATTCGTTTCATTTTAGGCTCTGTAATTTTATTTATCGACTGGCTAACCACACCTAAAGGCATTAAACGCCCATTAGAGCTACAAAAAACGATTGATGAGCAAAGTCAGAATTACATACTATATCAATACAAGGCCTGCCCTTTTTGTGTCAAAGTGAGACGCTCATTTAAGCGCTTATCCCTACCCATAGAAACGCGCGATCCAAAGCGCAGCGAATCAGCAAAAAAAGAACTAGTTGCTGGCGCAGGTAAACTTAAAGTCCCCTGCTTGAAAATTGCTAACGACGAAGGAAGCACTACTTGGATGTTTGACTCGAAAAAGATTATTAGTTATCTGGAACTGCAATTCGAAGAAAAATAAGCACTCTCTGTAGTGAATTTATTATTTCTGGCTAGTGAGCCCCACTAAGTCTGCTAATATGGCTATCTAGAAAATATTATTAGAAATTCAGCCATAATATTGCGGTTAATCAGTATCTCCCAAATATTTTTGTGGTAGTACTACCAAAGTCTATTCATAAATTAACTTGGTGATCCTCTCAAATGAACAATGGATTTGTAATTGGACAGTGGTACGTTAATCCGTCTGAAGGAACTATCTCATCAGACAGTGAGACCAAGCATCTAGAGCCAAAGGCATTATCCGTACTTTTAGTCCTCGCCAAATCTGGTGACAAGGTCGTATCACAAGAACAGTTCTTTGAGCAAGTATGGCCTAACCAGGCTGTTGTAAATGAAGTACTCAGCTCAAATATTGCAAGGTTACGTAAAGCATTGGGCGATGATAGAAAAACTAATACCTATATTAAAACTGTACCAAAGAAAGGTTATAAATTAATAAAAAGTGTCATCTGGTCAGAACCGAATACTGCCATTAATAAACACAAAGCTGGAACTCTTAACAATGGCCAAAACTCAACCTACAAACTAAGAAGGAGACAGGTATACAGTCTCATAGTACTCAGTTTATTAACCTATATGTTATTCATCTGGCAACAACAGAATAAAGAGCCGTCACTAGATGGCAATGATATGGCTACTATTGCTGTACTACCATTCAATCAAACGGGTAATGACTCGAACCTAATGCACTTTTCAGATGGCTTTGCTGAAGAGATCATTCATCAACTTTCCACAAATGCTAAGTTGCGTGTCATTGCACGCTCGGCATCTTTTCAATATCGAGATACCGATAAGACTAGTCCAGAGATAGCTTCGGAACTGAATGTGAAGTATCTAATCGAAGGAAACATTCGCGAAAATGAGAATGGTTTACGGATTGGTGTTCAGCTAATCGATGCGAAGAACAACTACCTATTATGGTCACGTGTTTTTGATGAAAGCACTGAAGATATTTATAAGATTCAACAACTCGTCAGCATTGCAGTTAGAGACTTACTTAATCTTAATGTAAACTCTTTGAATACTACAACTCGTATACACCCTGAATCTAAAGAAGCTTATAAACTTTTTATTATGGCACAGGCCTATATGAAAATAGCCACTGTTGATTCGTATGAAACGGCATTAGAGTTATTGCAGAAAGCAATAATTATTTCACCAGATTATGCACTAGCCTATAGCAACCAAGCTTTGTGCACCTTGTTACTTTACCAATACAAACACCTTGATAGAGATTCCGCTATTTCCAAAACAAAATCTCTATTAAATCACGCATTGAAGTTGCAGTCTGATTTACCTGAAGTCTATGTTGTCAATGGACTCATGTACACCTATCTAAAAAAGTATGACAAAGCTGAGTATAATTTTAGACAAGCACTTGATTTAATACCCAACTCCTATTCTGCTAATCATAATTTTGCTTTTTTGCTCTGGCAACAATCACGATTTAAAGAGGCAATCAAATATGGAGAGCTCGCACTGGCAACGGCTCCTATCTCAAAGCAGACACATTTTCTACTCAGTGACTCCTTGGCAAGTTTGGCAGAATTTGAACAGGCTGAATCACAATACATGCACTGTATTAATGTAGTTTCAGATTATCCGGCCTGTTATGCTGGACTAGGCAATATGTACATGATTATTGCTGAGCTAGATAAAGCTTCTTATTATATGGATAAGTCCGCTTCTGTCTGTGAGCCTGATAATTTTTGGCATAATATTACCTACTCTTCCCTGTTAATTCACAGAGGGGAATACAACGAGGCTGAGCAGTTATTAGAGAATGTTCGTAATAAAATCCCTACCGATTATTTTTTACTAAGAACTCAATGGTTGGCAGCAGTATCGCTTGAACAAACTGAACAGTATTTTAAATTGATTGATGAACTAACTCTGCAACATCCCAATGATATTGATCTAAAAAAATTTAGGGCTCTTAAAGCTTTTTGGACTAGGGACTTTCATCAAGCCATAAAACTTTATGAACAAATCAATTTAGAAGCTCCACAGTTTATGAATAGTGTCTGGGACTATGCAGATGGTCTTTCTCACGCCACGATTTTAGCTATGAGTTACGATAAGATAGGCGATGGTGAGAAAAAGCAACATACCATGATGCTAGTGGAACAACATCTGAGCTCATTACCAGAAGGATTTGATCGGGTTCAAGGTGGCAAATATATTAGAGCTCAGTATGCAGCTATTTCAGGTGATATCAACCAAGCTAATATATTACTTCAAGAGCTGGAACAAGACTGGAACCTTAATTGGTTGATCAGAAAAGATCCATTCTGGACATATATAAGTGAATCATAAAATACCTTATAATCAAAATCCATTGTTATAGACGACATCATATCTTATTGATTTTTAATAATAAAACACACCGTTAGCTTTTCATCAGCTTTTTGTCATTACTTTATCAATAGCTCAGACTAACCTCCTGATTGCAAGTTATAGCTCACTCATATTAATGGAGGGATTATGGCTTTAATTACACATTTAAAATTATGCCCTGCTTGGGTAAGAGTACTGTTAATTTTAATTCTACTACCGCTAAATGGCTGTTTCAAAACTGAGCATGAAGTAGAAATTAGAAATACATTTGGACCATTGGAAAAAATGAAAATTATTGGGTTTGAACTCAGTCCGATATTTGAAATTTCGCCTAAACACTTTGTATCTACAGCAGCCTATTCAGCAGATAAATTAAAAATTCAAATTTGGACAAAATATGTAGATAGCCAAGTAACTATTAATGGCCGCATTTTGGATTCTCAGAAATACTACAAACTTGCTGTGGGTGACAATCAGTACACCATCATCGTCTCTTTAGATAATGGCACAAAAGACACTTATCGCCTTACAGTCACTAGGTTGTCACAGGCAACTATGAACAGATAAATTTAGGGGAGATATGTCATGAAAAATAATGATCTATTCAAATACAAATTTAACATTCTAATATTATGCACTTTTGCTCTGCTGTTATCAGGCTGTAAGTGGTTTAATAACAGCAATGATCAAGATACCACCCCGCCAGTAATTACCCTTATTGGTGATAATCCACAACTCATTGAAATGGGACAAGCCTATGTGGAATTGGGCGCCAATGCCAACGATGACACTGATGGCAATATTACAGCTAACATTGTCGTTGATGCCAGTGCAGTAGATACCAATACAGTCGGTAACTATAGTGTTAGTTACAATGTTTCCGATGCAGCTGGTAATGCGGCAGCGACTATCATTCGAACTGTAGAAGTCCTAGCTGATTTGACTCCACCAGTTATTACCTTATTGGGAGATAACCCTCAAGTCATTGAATTTGGAACTGCTTACACTGAACTGGGTGCAACAGCCAATGACAATATTGATGGTGACATCACTGTAGACATTGTGATTAATTCAAGCGCTGTGAATACTAATGTGCTTGGTAGTTATACCGTTACATACGACGTAGCTGATGCAGCTAATAACAATGCTGTAACGCTTACCCGGACCGTTGAGATTGTAGATACAACAATACCAGTAATTACACTCAATGGTGCTAACCCTCAAACCATCGACCTTGATGTGGCTTACACAGAACTTGGTGCATCAGCCACAGACAATGCAGACGGAGATATCTCAGCAAACATTGTCATTAACGCCAGTGCCGTAGATACTTCCATTGAGGGAAATTACAGCGTCACTTATGATGTAACTGATGCATCAGGTAATGCGGCAAGTACAGTAACTCGCTCTGTGATAGTCGGAACCCAAGCAACATTAACATTGTTTACAGCCGATAATGGCACTACTGGATTTGAGCTTTATGTAACCGATGGTACTGAGCAAGGCACCTCATTACTAAAAGATATTAATCTTGGAGCCAATGATTCTTACCCAGAAAGATATCTCTATGTAGAAGAGACCTTATACTTTGTAGCATCTGATGATAGCCATGGTGACGAGCTATGGAAATCAGATGGCACAGAGGCTGGAACGGTCATGGTAAAAGACATTTATCTTGGAACTTCAAGCGCCAATCCTGATATTTTAACCAACGTTAATGGCACACTTTTCTTTGTCGCAAATGATGGAGTAAATGGTATTGAACTATGGAAGTCAGACGGCACAGATGCTGGTACGGTGATGGTTAAGGATATTAGGTTAGGAACATCTCACTCATCACCGGAGTCTCTAACTTTTGTTAACGGTATTCTTTTCTTCAGTGCAGATGATGGATTTACTGCTCGCGAACTATGGAAATCTGATGGTACAGATGCTGGCACAGTGATGGTGAAAGAAATTTCTCCTCTCAGCGCTGACCCAGATAGATTATTTGATTTTAATGGAACACTCTACTTCATGGCAGATACTCCTGATTATGGCAAGGAGCTATGGAAATCTGATGGTACAGAAGTTGGCACGGTTATGGTGAAAGATATCTATCCCGATACAATAGATTCAACACCCGCTAATTTTTATGAATTCGATGGCGCCTTATATTTCACCGCCATTTCTCCTCAATTTGGTCGAGAACTTTGGAAAACTGACGGAACTGAAACCGGCACTGTGATGGTGAAAGATATCTATTTTGGAACAACGGGTTCACATCCTAGTTATCTTGCGAGTGTAGGTACTACCTTATACTTTGCAGCGAATGATTATGCCAATGGGCAAGAGCTTTGGAAAACCGATGGAACCGAAGCAGGAACTGTAATGGTTAAAAATATTTCCTCTGGTAATGCCAGCTCATCACCACGCTATCTTGTAGCGCTAAACAACTCACTACTTTTTACTGCTAGGGTTAGTAGAGTAGTAAATGACAATGAGTTATGGATCTCTGATGGAACTGATGCAGGAACTGTTATGCTAAAAGATATCAGACCGGGCACAGATAGTTCTTGGTCTGCATTATATCCAACATTTAACATGTCAAAGCCGATAATACTGAGCAATGGTAAATTACTATTCAGTACAAACGATGGCACACATGGATATGAACCTTGGACAACAGACGGTACAGAACAGGGAACAAGCTTATTAAAGGATCTCAATCCAGGCACTGCTGACGGTTATCCAACTGATGGTTAGTTACTTTCTACAAATATGATTGAAAGGCGGGTATAGGCTCGCCTTTTTCACGCTGCTGACTAGCTCAATTAGAAATCAATTTAATCTAAGCAATGGAGATTTATCAACAGGCTAATGACTATTAAAATAGTCTTTCATCCAATCATATAATACTTGATTACTTAATTCGCTGAAGGCTAACAGCATAAATTCTTCTGCAGGATCATCGGATTTAAACGAAAATTGGTATTGCAAAAACTCAGGTTGCTCATCGTGTATTATGATAATGATACGTTTACCGCTCTTTAGACAATCAATGGTCATTGCATCAGCAGGAATGCCAACTGAACGCATTCCGCGACTCACGCCTATTACAGGATTGATGTAATCAAAATCTGCTTGGATACGACCATGGGCTTCAGTTACCAAGTCTGATAATAGTTCTAAATTTTTTTCACTCACAAATTTTCTCTCTGCGTTGAATTAGAAAGGCTCAACACCTGAATAGTTATTTTTGCAATTCTATAAGCTCACCTGAAGCAATTCTGTCTACCAAAGCCTCAAATTCCAGGTTGCCATGTAGATTTTCTAAAAAGGGATTTAATCTTAGTTCATTTGCACTGACACGTACTTTAAATTGTAACTGTCTTTGTAATATTCCTAGCGCCAATTCAGTTTCGGAAAGCATAGCGTATGCCTTTAATACCGTAAAAAGATCGCCGGGGTAATTATAATAATCCTTCACATCATTAATCGATTTATTACAAAGTGGTAACGCCTTGCCTCTATTGCCTAGTGCGGCATAAACTCCGCAAAGCTCGACCATATAATTCACATTATTACTATCTAACTTCATTTTACTTTCAATATTATTTTTACTTATCTGCAAATATTTATTGCTGTTCTCTGTGTCATTCTTAAGGTAATAACTTAGGCCCATCATTAACTCACTGGATGCGTAGCTATTTCCTGAATTTACTAACTGAGTAGAAGTACGTGCAAATTCAATCGCTTGGTCATATTGGCGAGACATGATCAGCGCATTCCAATAATTTCTCGCGTTGTATGAGTTTCCATCTTTGTTTTTCGAAAATTCTTTTAATGCCAGCTCTATATCACCATATTTTCCAATTGCTATTAAACCTTTAATTACGGTTACATCAATATTACCTGGTGCAATCTTATCTACTGCTGCAATATAGTTCTCCGCTTCTTCGAAACGCAACATATTAGTAAGCGTTTCTGCATTTTCTTGTAATGCGTAACTTGACCTTGGGTTTAAACTAGCGGCATAATCTAAGGCTTTGATAGAGTCCTCATATCGACCCAATCTCCGTAAAATATAGCCCCTAACATCAGCAGAGATTAGTGAGTTTGGTGCAATTTCAAGGGCTTTATTTGCTGCTTGTAGCGCTTTGTCGAAATCTCTAAAACCCCAATAATAATACCCTGCTTCCGCAGCAAATAACTCAGCAGTATTGTTGTCAATGGCGCGGCTAGATTCTATGAACTGCCAGGCATTTTCTCTTAAAGAAATATCAGTTGAATTAAACCAATACATGTTCATTTGAATAAAAGCTAAATTAGCATAGGCCACAGCAAAATTAGGATCCAATGCAATGGCGGCCTTAAAATAGCGACTCGCTTCCTCAAAGGCTTGCATTGTTGAACTATTACCTTGGGCTTTATTATAAACCTCCCATGCCAATAAATTATCAGTGAGAGGTTTTTGTATCTGCTGTTTCTCTTCAGGTGTTAATGTCGCTCTCAATGCTTTGGCTATTTCTATAGCTATTTCCGATTGAATGGAAAATACATTATTAACATTGAGTTCTTTATCATAGGTTTCAGCCCATAAATGCTCATCAGTTTCTGCATGTATTAACTGTGCATTGATGCGTATATGATCGCCTGAACGTTGAACACCGCCTTCTAATATATTTGAGACACCCAATTCTTTAGCAATTTGAGGTATTTTTTTAGTCGTATTTCGATACTCCATAACAGAGGTACGCGATATGACCTTCATGTTATGTATTTTTGCAAGTTTGGTGAGTAAGTCGTCCTGAATACCATCAACAAAATATTGATCTTCTTTTTTGCTGCTTCGATTATCAAATGGAAGAACTGCAATAGAGGCTTCAGATACCTTACTTTTTATATCACTTTCATCTTTAGCTGATTTTATTTTTTCATGCTCGGTATTTTCAACTGATTTAGATTCGAACCGGCTTTCATAGATGAAGTAACTCATGCCCACTATTAATAAGCCAATAATTACTAAGTTTAGTTTCTGACCTGTTTGAGCTGCTATGGAATCTTCCTTATTTACCTCTGACTCACGTTTTACACCATCAGGTGTAATCTCAAATGCCCAGGCAAAGAATAATGCAAATGGAAATCCAATTGCACCAAGAAAAAATACTAAAGAGTTTACCCATTCAGGTAGGTGTAATGCTGGCACAGCTGCCTGAGTCACTTGAATCACTACCCATGCAAGTACAAGGTAAGCAACTCCAACTTTAAATACATTACGTTTCTTGAGTTCTGAAATGAGTGAATTAGCCAAAATAATCCTTATTGTTATAACTATCTAGGTACTGTTATTAGCATATGCGATCTATTGGGCCTTATGACAGCATGCATAATCATAACGCATAAAGATGTTATTTACATAACCTAGACAGTGTCTTTACTTAATCAAAGTATATTACTTTCCATGTTGGAAAGTATGTGCTACTATTAGTTTCCAACATGGAAACTAATTAAGGTGTCAGTTATGTCACAAGATGAATCAACGCTTTCTAGCCAACAGGCAAACCAAGTCTTAAATGACATTGAATCTACTAAACATGCGATTATTGATGGAAGCCGTCCACCTATTTTACTAATGCTGTCTTCAAGTATTAGTTTTGCAGCCATCGTATTTGGATACGGAATGACTGAACATGAAAACTCATGGGCACTCGCAATGTGGTTAGGTGGTATCGGGTTTGCTCTCTCGATCAGCCTATATCTATATACATACCGACTTTTGGGGATTAAACCCGTTATCATTCCTAAATCATCGGGCTCGATAAAACTGAATATTATCAGTGCACTAATTTTTTCAATACTGGTATTCTCATCGAGAGAAATCCGACTCATGGGTTTTGCCTACGCGCCACATATAGCAGCATCACTCAGCGCAATCATATTTTTCATCGTCCAATACAAATATCCAACAGGTGAATATATCGATGAGGTTAAGAGTCATGACGACGCTTGATCCAATTATACATGCACCCAACCGACTAACCATTTGTTCTGTTTTGGCTACCTCTTCTGAACTAGAGTTTCGGATAATTAAAGAACAGCTTAATGTCAGTGATTCTGTTTTGTCTAAACAGCTTAAAATATTGGAAGAAGCAGATTATATTAAGTTAAAGAAAAAACGGGAATTTAACAGACCGAGGACCTGGGTTTCATTAACCTCGAAAGGTAGAAAGGCTTTTGAGCAGCATATTAATGCGCTTAAAGAAATCGTTGGCAGCCTATAATCGTAGATAAGAAAAGCGCACTATTTATACTTAACTGACTTATCACCCAATGCTCTTTTTGCGGCTATCTTTTGATTCTTTCCCAATAATATTTTCCACTGACTAAATGTCTCTCCTGCCAGTACCTTGCCCTGATTGTGCCCCCATATTTTGTGGTATAGCTTTTTGATTCTTTTATTGGTATCAGGAGAGCGTTCAATGAGCACCTCAGCCAAGGTTTTTGCTGCCGCTGAGGGGTCATCTGCTATATCGGTAATTAATTGTTTTTGCAGTGCCTGTTTGGCACTAATTACTTCAGCCGTCATGGCCATTTTCATGGCCTGGTCAAGGGCCACATTTTCCATCAAGCCGGGTGTGCCGCCCATATCAGGAATCAGCCCCCATTTAGCTTCCATGATTGACAATGAGGTGTCGGGCGCAGCAATTCTATAATCACCACCGAGAGCAATCTGCATTCCGCCACCCCAGCAGTTGCCATGTAATACCATAATGACCGGTACGGATAATTTGCGCCATCCAACCGTAACTCGCTGTGCGAGATTGGCATTTCGCGGCCACCATTTCCAAAGCAGTTTAAAAATATTTGAGCGTTGTTTCATCATCGATTTAACATCTAGGCCAGAACAAAAGCTTTCACCTTCGCCACGAACAATAATCACTCGAACTAGCTTATTTTTACTTAACTTTTTAATTGCCTCATCTATGGCACAAAACATCGGCATATCTAATGCATTATGTTTCTCAGGCCGATTCAAAACCACCTGAGCGATTTGAGCATCGATTGTAATTTTTACTCTATTGTCTTGCACAGAGACTCCTATGAATATTAATTTTGGCCAAAAAAGAACATTAGTTTTGACAAATAATTTTAACCTAATTGTACTTATTATTGCTTTTTAAACTAGGATTAACCCAAGTTATTTTTTCCAACTGTAGCACGCCTATTCCAAAGCAAATAGATTACTGGAAGTACGAGCAAAGAAAGAACCACAGAACTGAGCATTCCGCCTATCATCGGTGCAGCAATTCTACTCATGACTTCCGAGCCAGTACCTACTCCAAATAGCACGGGGAGTAGGCCGAGAATGATAGATGCTGAAGTCATTATGATTGGTCTTACTCGTAAACCAGCACCAAGCATGATGGCTTCAATCAAGCATTCTGAATCAGGTATCTGACTTTGTTTAATCAGCGGCTCAGTTGCTTCTCGCCACGCTTGATTCAAGTACACCATCATAATGATACCAATTTCAACGGCAACACCTGCCAGTGCAATAAAACCGACAGCAACCGCAATTGAAAAATTAAAATCAAAAAAGAACATCAGCCAGACACTACCAACCAATGCAAAAGGCATGGTCGCGATTAAAATAACCACTTCGGTCATGCGTCTAAAATTCAAATATAATAGTAAAATAATAATCGCCAAAGTCAGTGGTATTACATAGGTTAATTTGTCCTTGGCACGTTCCATATATTCATATTGTCCAGACCAAGTCACAGAATATCCGCTAGGCAGTTGTAAATTATTTTTAACCACATCACGTGCCTGCTCAACATAACGGCCTACGTCGACATTACTTATATCAATATAAACCCAGCCATTGAGCCGTGCATTCTCACTTTTAATACCAGGCGGACCATCTTCAATCATTATCTTTGCTACATTACCTAAAACGATACGTTGCCCATTGCTACTTATCATAGGTAACAAAGCGAGTTGTTCTGGCGAATCTCGAAAAGACTGTGGATAACGCATATTGATTGGATAACGCTCTAGTCCCTCCACCGTATTCGAGATATTCATCCCACCAATTGCAGTCGCCACCACCTGCTGAATATCAGCGATATTCAAACCAAATCTCGCCGCCTTGATGCGATCGATATCGACCTTGATATAACGCCCCCCTGCAACACGTTCTGAATAAACCGACGCAGTACCTGGTACGGTTTTTATAATTTTTTCAAGACGCTCACCTATTGACTGAATGGTTGCTAAATCTGGACCAGCGATCTTTATTCCAACTGGTGTTTTTATACCCGTCGCCAACATATCTATACGGGTTTTTATTGGCATCACCCAAGCGTTGGTCAGACCAGGAACCTTTACGATTTGTTCTAACTCTTCAATGATAGACCTGGTTGTACTATTTGGTCGCCACTCTTGTTGTGGTTTTAGTTCTATAAATGACTCAATCATGGTTAAGGGTGCAGGATCTGTCGCTGTATCTGCCCGCCCCACTTTACCGAATACAGTCTTTACCTCGGGTACGGTCATAATTAGCTTATTGGTTTGTTGTAATAACTCCCTTGCCTTGCCAATTGAAATACTCGGAAATGTAGTCGGCATATACATGAGACTACCTTCATCTAGCTCGGGCATAAATTCACTACCAATTTGCTTGTATGGCCATGCGGTACTTGCAAGTATCAAGAGTGAAACAAAAATAACCGTTTTAGGAAATCTCAATGCTACTCTCAGAGTCGGTAAATACAGAGCCAGTATTAATCTATTAATTGGATTCCTTTTTTCTGAAATCACATTTCCTCGAATGAGATAACCCATTAACACAGGGACTAAGGTGATCGCTAAAATAGCAGCTGCCGCCATGGAGTAGGTTTTGGTGAACGCCAATGGTGAAAACATTCGGCCTTCTTGTGCCTCCAAGGCAAATACAGGTAAAAAACTGACTGTAATAATCATAAGACTAAAAAATAAAGCAGGGCCAACTTCTGTTGCAGAGCGACTAACAAGTGTCCAACGGTTGTCCTTGGTTAATGGTGTTTTCTCGATTTGCTTATGAAAGTTTTCTATCAATACAATAGCACCATCAACCATCGCACCAATCGCAATGGCAATGCCACCTAAAGACATAATGTTTGCGTTGATACCTTGGTAATTCATTACCGTAAATGCAGCCAATATACCAATGGGCAAACATATTACGGCCACTAATGAAGACCGAAGATGAAAAAGAAAGGCCACACATACAAGAGAAACAACTAGAAATTCTTCCAGCAATTTTTGCCATAGATTATCGACGGCATCTTCAATCAAACCAGACCGATCATAGACTGGAATTATTTCAACACCCTCAGGTAGTCCTTGCTTTAGTTCAGACAGGCGCGTTTTAACCGCTTGAATCGTCTGTAAGGCATTTTCACCATAACGCATGATCACAATTCCACCGACAGCTTCGCCTTCGCCATTCAGCTCGACCACACCGCGACGCATTTGAGGTCCAACACTTATGTCGGCAATATCGGATAATAGCAATGGTGTACCACTTGGATTTACTTTGAGTACGACATTAGATAAATCTTTAATATTCTTAATGTAACCGGTAACTCGAATCATATATTCCGCTTCAGCCATCTCAATAACGGATGCACCAATTTCTTGGTTTCCCGCTCTAATAGCCATTTGAATATGAGCCAGAGGAATTCCATAGGCACGTAATTTGTCTGGATCAACCATCACTTGATATTGCTTAACCATGCCGCCTGCAGTGGCAACTTCAGACACACCAGATACCGCTTGTAACTCAAATTTTATAAAGAAATCTTGAAGACTACGCAATTGACTCAGATCGTGACGCCCTGTTCTATCGACTAATGCATAAGCATAAACCCACCCTACGCCTGTCGCATCCGGACCAAGTTGTGTCTTAGCTTGTGCCGGCAAGGTTGGGGCAATCTGCGATAAATATTCCTGGACTCGACTTCGAGCCCAATAAAGGTCGGTGTCATCATCAAAAATAACATAAATGTATGAATCACCAAAAAATGAAAAACCCCGCACTGTTGTAGCACCAGGAACAGACAGCATGGCAGTAGTTAATGGGTAAGTGATTTGATCTTCAACGACCTGTGGCGCCTGTCCAGGATAGGATGTTTTCACGATAACCTGTACATCTGAAAGATCCGGAATAGCATCAACTGGCGTATTGACGAGTGAATACCATCCTATGACTGTAACCAAGGCACTTACAATGAGTACCAGAATTCGATTACTTATGGACCAGCGAATAATTGCTTCAATCATGATAAATTTGCTCCTTCATCATTTGAAGCGCCATCTTTCTTAGAGTGGTCCATTGTTGAATGATCCATCTTTGAATGATCGTGCTTGGGCTGTTCTTTCTTAGAGTGCTCCATTGTTGAATGATCCATCTTTGAATGATCAGGTTTGGATTGGTCTTTTGTAGAGTGGCCCATTGTCGAATGATCCATCTTCGAATGGTCTAGCTCAGGTTCATCTTTCATCGAGTGGTCCATCATCGAGTGATCAACAGGTTCAATACCCATACGAAGAAAATCTGAAGATTTACTAGACTCTGAATCCAACAGAAATTGCGCTGAGACAACAATCCTATCTCCTTCCAAAA